>JAEEGG010016660.1_pt1 | contig 15236 bp, 11 predicted proteins | sample 9134161 | NCBI WGS metagenome assembly JAEEGG01 (sample SAMN16246543, study PRJNA631951) | gut metagenome | biome: gut microbiome; feature: rumen; material: CR-attached | host: Bos | place: Iran: Karaj | collected 2018-10
TTTGTAATATTTCATTATTATTTTGTATTTTTGCAAAAAAATTAAAATGCCCGACAAATTATTCCGTAACAAATACCGCAACGATACCGCCCGTGCCACATGGCATGATTACAACGGCGGTGAATATTTCATCACCATTTGCACCAAAAACCGCGAACATCATTTCGGTGAAATTTTTGACGGCACCATGCAATTGTCGGCATTGGGAAAATATGCAGATGAACAATTACGTCATGTGGCATCGCATTATCCGTATGCGGAAATCCAATTGTGGGTGGTCATGCCCAATCATATACACGCGGTGGTGATTATCCGTCCTGAATTACAATCCGATGATACACCCCATGTAAGGACGATGTGCACATCGTCCCTACAAAACAATATCATTGATGAAAAAATGCAATTTGTTTCGCATCACCGTGGTTTGTTGTCAACAACAATTGGCGGATTAAAACGCGCTATTACCCGATATGCCCGCCAACAACAAATCCCGTTCGCATGGCAAACCCGTTTCCACGACCATATCATACGTGATACCGATGAAATGAATCGCATTGCAAAATATATTGAAAACAATGTGGCAAAATGGGAATATGATGAATTATTTTAAAATTTCTATATCCTATACGGGCAATGAAGGACGATGTACACATCGTCCCTACAAATAAAAACGATTCCGAAATTATAAAAATTTGGAAATATTCACCACAAAAAATTATTATCTAATCCCATTGCAACAAAAATCCATTCGGATGTAAGGACGATGTGCACATCGTCCCTACAAAATAAAAAATGTTTTTTGTAATATTTCATTATTATTTTGTATTTTTGCAAAAAAATTAAAAATGCCCGACGAATTATTCCGTAACAAATATCACACAACCGGAACGCATACGACCCTGATTCGTTTCATTTTACCCGTCCTTATGGTCATGTATGTGCCTTGCATGGCATTGCTGCTGCATCCTTCGCTGTTTGCAGGTCGCAACCTGCTCATCGCCGTGGCATGGCTGGTACTATGGATGCTCCCTTTTTTGTTTTTCCCGAAAAAATGTTTTTACAGAATGGCAGTCGCCATTCTATTTATAGGGGGCTTGCTAAATTTGATACATTGGCTGATGTTGAAATATCCGCTAAATGTTTCTTCCCTGTTTGTATTGTTGAATACCAATGGGGACGAAGCCATGGAATTTATTCATCTAAAGGCATCTCTTCGTTGGCTGTTGCTATTACCCTATTTGTTATTAGCAATAACGGCATTTTGTTATGTGCCGGCAATTCCTATAAGGTCCCTATGGCTGCGCATCATCCGCGGAGGCTTATTATTGTTTGTAATATTATTTTACGGGGAAGCCCTTCTCAACGGAAGATTCGTTCGTACTGCCCTTCCTGACACGGAACGAACCCTTTGTTCTCTTTCCGGAGAAATGAAAGCCTATTACAATTTAAAGCAACGTAAATTTCAAAAGGTGGAAGCCACTTCTGACACAACATCTTGCCTGTCTGTGCTGATTATAGGCGAATCTTGCAACCGCAACCACATGTCTTTATATGGTTATCATCGTCCGACCTCTCCAAAATTATCCCGACGGAATGATATACTTTGTTTTAGCAATGTCATATCTCCTTATTCGAATACCTTAAATGCCATATTGAATTCACTGACAGAGAGCAACATGGATTTTCCGCTGCCACCTGACAGTTGCATTCATGCCTTGGATGTTTACCGCTCTGCCGGTTTTGTCACCTATTGGATTTTCAACCAGTCTCCCACTGGCGTATGGCACAATGCCGTATTTAATTTTGCACAAACGGCAAATCATCCGATATTTGTAAACCATGCCGCCAATTCATCATTTGAAAGCACAGAATTGGCAGTTTATGACGAATCTTTGCTGCCGGTGCTGGAACAGATATTGGAAAAAGATACTGCGAAACGCAAATGGATAGTACTACACCTGATGGGAAGTCATTCCCGTTATGACAAACGCTATCCGGCTTCCTATGCCCGTTTCAAAGAAGGCAAGGACAAACGGCAACGTATCATTGACGCCTACGACAACTCCATTCTTTACAATGATGCCTTGGTGGATAGTATTTTTTCGCTGCTTTCGTTGTATGCCTCCTCGCATCTGCAAACAAGAGTACATGCCCTCTACCTCTCCGACCACGGGGAAAATGTGTATGACGAGGGTGAAACGGCCGGTCATGACTTTGCCGACACTATCCCCTATGCAAATATAGAGATACCTTTCGTACTATGGCTTTCTGCACAAGACACGCTTCGAGATCCATCTTTTTACCATCGTGCTACAACACGGCTTGCATGGCCATTTATGTCAGACGACCTTTTTCACCTGTTGCTGGATTTAGACGGCATCAATACTCCTTGTTTGCAACCGGAGCGAAGTCTGTTGCATCCTTCTTACAACAAAGAACGTCCCCGGATATTGACGGATGGCAGAACCTATACAAATTTCCAAATGGCACAAGACGGAAAGATGTGAAAAAAAATGATACCTTTGCACATTCAATAGTGACAATATGGAAAAAAGAGATTCTTTTGGTAGCAAATTTGGTGTATTGGTTGCCATGGCCGGTTCCGCAGTCGGATTAGGCAACTTATGGCGTTTCCCTTACCTTGTAGGAGAAAACGGAGGTGCCATTTTCATCATCATTTATCTGGTATTTGTATTTTTAATCGGTCTTCCTTTGATGATCAACGAATTTGTCATCGGCAGGCGCAGCCAAGCCAACGTATTTGGAGCTTTCAAAACCCTTTGTAAAGACAAATCATCTCTTTGGGGAAAGGTCGGCATTATTTCTGTGCTATGTTCGCTGACGATACTTTCTTTTTACTGCGTTGTCGGCGGCTGGACAATAGATTATTTGTTTCGCTCCATCAGTCTTCAATTCACTGCCGACACCAACTATGAACAAATGTTTGCAGAATCGTCCGCCCATGTGTTTCGCCCGCTGATATCTACCTGTATTTTCTTGTTTTTTACAGCCTTGGTAGTGGTATTGGGAGTAAAAAAAGGCATAGAAAAATATTCCAAAATCATGATGCCGCTGTTGATACTGATGATTATTGCCATCTCCATACGTTCCATGTTGCTGTCGGGTGCCAAGGAAGGCATTGACTTTTTGTTCAAACCTGATTTCTCTAAACTTACCGGTCAGACTGTCATGGCTGCCTTAGGGCAGGCATTTTTCTCTTTGTCAATAGGCTGTGGCACCATTATCACCTACGCATCGTATGTAAAAAAAGAAGAACATATCATCAACGACTCTTTCTATACCGTTGTAGCAGATTTTTCTTTTGCCCTTTTAGCAGGCTTAGCCATTATGCCGGCGGTGTTTGCTTTCAACACGTCACCTTCTGAAGGACCGGGTTTGGTGTACATTACATTGCCGCATATTTTTGCCCAGATACCTGCCGGAGGCATGCTGGCAATCATATTTTTCTTTATCTTATTGTTTGCTGCCCTCACTTCTTCCATCTCGCTGTTGGAGGTAGTAGTGGCATTTTTGATAGAAGAATTCCACCTCAAACGTACTTCTGCAGTGATTCTGTCAGTAGCCGTCAGTGCCGGATTAGGGGTGCTGTGTTCTTTGTCAATGGGTCTGCTAAAAGAATGGACAATTGCCGGCTTTACTATTTTTGACTGCTTGGATAAATTGTCCGCCAACATTTTGTTGCCATTGGGAGGCTTGCTATTTGTATTGTTTGCCGGATGGAAAATCCCCAAAGCCGACTACTACGACGAACTTTCCAACAGTGGCACTGTGCATGTGAAACCTTGGCTGATGAAAAGCATTCGATTCATCATCAAATATGTCGCCCCTGTGGTGATATTGGTGATATTGATAGTGGGACTGCTACCCAAACAATAAACTCAATGAAAAAGAATTTTGATAATTTTTGCAAAAAGAGCTCTTCTTCAACAAAAAAAATGTTATCTTTGCGAATTGTATAAAAATTAAACTAAAAAAATATAGACATGGCAATAGTAAAACCTTTCAAAGGATTACGTCCTCCAAAAGAATTAGTAGAAAAAGTATCATGCCTCCCTTACGATGTAATGAACACCGCTGAGGCAGCACAAATGGCAGCCGGCAAACAAGAATCCTTGTTGCACGTTACCCGTGCCGAGATAGACTTACCGGCAGGTACCGACCTCCATAGTGAAGTTGTTTACAACAAAGCAGTGGAAAATTTCAAAAAGATGCAAGAAAACGGTTGGCTGAAACAAGATGACAAGCCAAAATTCTACATCTATGCACAAACCATGGAAGGCAGAACCCAATACGGAATAGTAGGTTGTGCATCTTCTGAAGATTATTTCAACGGCGTGATAAAAAAACACGAACTCACCCGTATTGAAAAAGAAGAAGACAGAATGGTTCTCACCCGCTATACCAATGCCAACATAGAACCTGTATTTTTCTCCTATAAGGCAGTTCCTGAAATAGACGCCATAGTGGAAAATATTGTTAAAAATCAACCTGCAGAATACGATTTCATAGCAGAAGAAGATGGTTTTGGACATCATTTTTGGGTGATCAACGATGACGCTACCAACAAAAGGATTGAAGAATTGTTTGCAACAAAAGTTCCTTACACTTACGTAGCCGACGGCCACCACCGTACTGCTGCCGCCAGCAGAATCGGCAAAGAAAGAAAAGAACACAATCCTAACCACACCGGAAAAGAAGAATACAATTTCTTTATGGCAGTTCACTTCCCTGACACACAGTTGAAGATTATTGACTACAACCGCGTTGTAAAAGATTTGAACGGATTGAACAAAGAAGAATTCTTAAACAAAGTGGCTATGAAATTCGAAGTGAAAGATATGGGCACCGATATTTTCAAACCCGCATCTTTACACGAATTCAGCATGTATTTGGACGGACATTGGTACAAATTGAATGCAAAACAAGGCACCTACAACGACAACGACCCATTGGAAATATTAGATGTAAACGTGTTGTCAAAACATGTGTTGAATGATATTTTGGGTATTGCCGACCTTCGTACCAGCAACAGAATCGACTTTGTCGGCGGTATCAGAGGTTTAGGTGAATTGAAAAAACGCGTTGACAGCGGAGAAATGAAAGTGGCATTTGCCTTGTATCCTGTTTCTATGAGTCAGTTGATCAACATAGCAGATTCCGGCAATATCATGCCTCCTAAGACAACTTGGTTTGAACCGAAATTGCGTTCCGGCTTAGCCATCCACGTTTTAGACTAAAATTTATGTTTTACTTTTCATATTAAGGGGGAGCTTGCTCCCCTTAATTTTATTCCAACTATGGCGACACAACCTTACTTGATACTCATTGCCGACCACCAATTGGACTGGTCGAAAAAACATCGCCCCGAACATTTGTTTGCAGATTGTTCTATAGAACAATTTATGGAAAACTATTGCCACTGGGTGTATCAACTCAATGGCCACACCCCGCCAATGGAAAGCCATTTCACCCTCTCCTACGACCTTGACGGAGAAGCCGTTTGTGAACTCTGTGACATCAACATTCTCATACAAAAACACATCATACAATTCAATTTCCCGTTTATCTATCGGGCAATAGTAGATTTTTTACCCCTCCGGACAGCCGTTTTTCAATTGCTGGAGCCGATGTTGCTGTCTATCGGTGCCACATCGTGTGCTATTTTTCCATCCTTTTGGAACTATCCGAAAGAATATATTCACAATCAATGGCATTATGACAGATTGTTGCTATTGCAGGAAAAAATTGTCCGGAAAAGTGTATCCTACAAACGAACTCTTCTCAACTTGCAAACCTGCATGGGACCCGCACAAATCAATATTGACGACATTGCCCGATACAACTATTGGGCTTGGTGGCAAGGAATAATTAATCCTGTTGATGTTGACAACATATAAAAAAAATTTGTACCTTTGCAAAAAAAAGACTATGGGATATATAGAAGAAGATGAACAAGTTCAGACAAACCCTGAACTAAACGAAACAACACGTGAGCCCAGACCAACTTGGCTGACGATATTATGTATTTTGACCTTCATCGGCAGTGGCTTCAATTTGTTAGGCTGGGGAATTTCCTTCCTCATCTATCACCAAATACCCGGTTTGATGGAATCGTTTATCGACATGGCCTCCTCCATGAATAGCATGAGTGACAGCATGATAGAGCAATACCAAACATCGATGGAAATGATTATGAGTATTCCAAGATTTTATTATGCCCTTTGTGCCATATCGGCTATTTTAGCCATAATGGGAGCCGCTTTTATGATGGCAATGCGAAAAGTGGGTTTCCACCTATATGTGGCATCCCAAATTCTTTTGGCATGTCTGCCGTTGTTTGTAGCAAGCCAGAGTATGAATTACGGCGGCATCATTATCTCTATTTGCTTTATAGCCATGTATGCCGTTTATTATAAAAAAATGCGATAGATATGATAAAAGCATCAGAAATGCCCATCAATGCCAATGGCAGCGTATATCATTTAAACCTACTGCCGGAGGAATTGGCACAAAATGTAATTTTAGTCGGTGACCCCGGACGGGTTCCGAATGTCTCACAATGTTTTGACGAGATAGAAGTAAAAAAACAGAATCGTGAAATTGTCGTTCACACCGGCATCTACAAAAACAAACGCATTACAGTACTATCCACCGGAATGGGTACCGACAATATAGATATTGTCATGAACGAATTGGATGCTTTGGCAAATATTGACTTACAAAAGCGAATCGTAAAAGAAGAGCATACTTCTTTGAATTTGTTGCGATTGGGAACTTGCGGGGGCTTGCAAGCCGACATAGCCACCAATTCGTATATTGCTTCACAATACAGCATCGGATTAGACGGACTGCTCCACTACTACCAACACGACAAAAGTATCCGCCAACCGGAAATAGAAAAAACTTTTGCAGAACTAACTCAATGGGGCAATGAATTTCCACATCCCTATGCAGTAGCCGCCTCTGACGAGATGATGCAAAAACTCGCCTTTGACATGAAAAAGGGCATCACCTTGACAGCATCAGGATTCTATGCTCCGCAATGTCGTGTGCTCCGCCACGAACTCGCCATGCCCGATTTTGCAGAAAAAATCAGCGGAAAATATTATCATGACGTACCATTCACCAACATGGAAATGGAGACATCAGCACTGTATGGTCTCAGCAAAATTATGGGACACAATGCCCTCACCATTTGTGTAATGATTGCCAACCGAGTGAATAAAACTTTTAGCGAAGATTATCATCCGGCTATGAACAATTTGATACACATAGCTTTAGAAAGAATATAAACGTTTCTATTATTATTTTTGCTTCGCCTTACTTCAACTAATTGTTATTCTCTTCAGAAGTATTATTTTGTTGATCCTCTTGAGACGATTCTTGCCTTGGATTGACAATACTATTGAGTATCATCGGACTACGCCTTAAGCTAGAACTTTGTGTTCTCGTCCTTTGCTGCTTATATGTGTCAATTGCATTTTGTATCAATTTTTGTAAGGACTTCTGCATGTTGATACGACCTTCTTCTGTCTTGTTGGTCAAATCCACACTTCTGACAATGGCATTTTCATCTTTGTATTTCGGTTTCACCAATTTGAATTTGAAATTACCTATGGTGCCGAGAACATCTATACCGAAATCGAAAATAATCGGAGACTTCAAGACAGAAATATGATAATAACAATCTAAATCAAACGTCATATTGCCACTGACTGCAACTTTATACTTATCCATGGCAAGCGAAAACGGCAAAATATTCAATTTGTTATCGGCAATAGTAAATTCCACTGCCATTTGGTCGATGATATTTTTGGTTTTCTTTTTAAACATGAGCATTTTTGCCACTTCGGAGAATGTCTCCCCGTCTAAAAGTACCAAATCTTTGCCACGCAGATAGCAGGCGGCATTCAAAGACGGCAGAATCGGCATCCACTGCGAATCGAAATCCGAAACAGCCGACAATTCACAATCCAACGTACCTTCAAACGAACTCAACATAGGCATAATGGTATCTAAAAACGGAAATGCCGACAATAATTTTTCTATATAAATGTCTGTTCCCAACAAATCCAATCCGGCTTGTGCAATAGATGCATCTTTGCAGTGATACATCATATTCAGGCACATGCTTCCTGCATTGCTATTGGTATTCAGATTTTGTATTTGCAAGGTGTTGCTATTGGCAATGAGATTGCCTCTGAAATCTGTCATCACCAAAGATGAAAATTTCAAGGTATCCAACAACAAATTAATTTTGCCATTTATATTGGACGGCACCACAAACAAGGACATCGGAATGGTATCTAAATCATATTCTTCGCCGGAACTATCTGCCTCGTCTTGTTCTTCGGTAGTTGCCAATTCCTTATTGTAGGCACTTGTCATCAAGGAGTCCATTCTACTCATGCGTTCGCTGTAGATATCTTCTAAGGATCTGCCGGCATTTCTACGCATTATCTCCCTTCTTTTTGCGGTGTCAAGCATAAGCGGACGGCGGTTGGTATCTTGTCGCATCTGCTCAAAGCTATTGTGCAAAGAAGTTTTAGCAATCGCATCTTTTTCTTTTTCCAATTCTCCTTGATACTGAGCATAGAGCAATTCGTTGACATCGATACGTCTGGAGGCAACTTTTACATCTGCATTGAGGACTTCGTTTCGCAATATCGCCCGGCGAATATTGTCAACAGTGCCCGATACTGTCATAAAAGAATGTCCGACAAGCAAACGGAATTGATTCAAGACAACGGTGTCGCTGTTGAAAGACACATTCAAATGCCTTGCCACCATTCGCAATGGAAAATACGGCGACATCGCTCTTGCCAACTTCATATTTATGCCTCCGCTAATGTCAAAACGCTTCAGCACATCTTCGGCGTTGTTCACCTTTTTCACCATATTCACCAAAGAATCTATGGTGATCACTTTTTGGTGTGCCAAATAGGTGGAATCGTTTCCTCTTCTTCTCACACGAGGCTTTCCTTTCAATACCAAGTAGGTGGAATCACAAAAAGCTCCTTGAACCGGATCGAAATATATCACGGAATCCATGTTGACAAAAACTGTCATACAAGGAATTTTGTCATTGTCCTTATCTTTTGCCAGTGCTGCCGACAAGCGACATTTTCTGCCTTTGACAAACAGGGTGTCGTTGACGATAGCCTGCATATTGTTGGCAGAAACCGTTACAAACAATCTCGGTATCTTGGGTTGCTGCTCGTCTTTGTTGACAGAGGCAGAAAGTTTCATGTTGGATACGGTTGTTTCCACCAAACGCTTGTACTTCAAACGCATAGTGTCCATATTGACTTCTGCCTTGGCTAAATGCTCGTCACCTGTCCACCTCGATTTGATGGAATTGGTACCGGCATCTATGGTCATATTTCTACTCAAAAGCAAAAACCGCTGTGACGGAATGGAGACAAAAACACGTTTTACGTCCATATTGCCGAGTAGATATATTTTTTCTACGTCAAATTTCTTTAAATCATTGTATTTGAATTTGGTTTTTACATCGGCGGAAAAGGCTCCATTGTATTTTATCTTATCCAATGGAATGTATTGCGAAATGTAATTCAAGTCCATATTACATTTCAATTTGGCATCTACATTTGGATTTTGCAAAACATTGGTGGCATTTCCTTTTAAATCCAGATAGGTTTTTCCTAATGTTGCCTCCAGATGGGAAACATTGACATAAGTGTTTTCTATTTGGTCGGCATCGTATTTTGCATCCATTTGCATGTCAAAACAAATGGCATCTTTTTTGTCTAATCGTTGTGCAACTATATCTTTTAATGCCACCTCCGCACTAACAGACGGATAAATCGTATCTTTGTAGATACCTTCAACATGAGCATCCATTTGAGCCATGCCGCCTAAAGTAAAAGCCGGCCAATCGGCAAGGAATTTTTCCGGCACTATGTCCAAAATAGACTGCAAATCGGGCAACAATGCCGACAAATCAATATTGGTATTCCAAGAAGAATCGGGCAATTGATTGGCATTGCCGACCAAAGAAATGTCTAAAATATCTTCGCTGTTGAGTTGCAATTGCTCTACTTCAATGGAAGTAAAATCGGTGTTGGCGGCCAATTTTGCATCTACTAAAATCGGCAACTCGTTCAATTGCAATGTGGTATCTCCATAAGTAGCGGCTTTGACTTTCAATTTTGCCTCCACTGCATACAAGCTGTCCAAAATATTGCCGCTTGCACTGAAATCCGCGGAATCCACTTCCGCCCTAAACTTCAATCTTTCATCTACATAAAGGGCTTTTATAGCCTTTATCTGTCCATTTGTAAGAAATATTTCCGGTAGCGTAAAGTTAGAAGGTGTAGTATCCTTGCTCTCGTAGATTTGATAATTGGCCTTTCCTAATGAATCCACTCTCACGCTTACTTTGGGATGTTCCAAATCAAGATAGTTGACCAAAACTTTGCCTTCTTTCAAATATTTCATATAGTTGACCGACAACGACAAATGGTCGAAATGTAGCAAGGTGTCACTATTATCTTCCACAAAAACATGGGAAAATACATCCGCATTTTCAATGACAATGCAGAGATTGGGTTTGGTTTTTAAGATATTTAACTGTATTTTTTCAACGCGTACATCTGCCTTTAGATAAGAAGAAGCTATTTGAGAAATATTGGAAGCTCCGGCAGGTGTATTCACATATTTTAACAAGGCAAAAGGCGAAGCCAGTGCCAGCAAAAGCAGCACTCCTATCACTACGGGTATAATCCACCATTTTCTTTTCTTTCCTTTTGCCATTAAAAAAAATGAAAAAAGATGAAAGTGGCAATACCACTTTCATCTCATGTTTTTCAATATCAATTATTTTATACCTAATTTCTTTTTAATGTCTTTTGGAATAGCATCTTTATGAACTACAATGTTCATGGTTTTGTAGCGAACAAATGCTTTGCTGGCATAGAACATTCCATGATAGTCGCCATAATCTCCCCAAGAATTTTTTACCATATAGTATTCGTTGCCTAATTGGTCTTTTGCAGTACCATATATCAACATACCATGGTCATCTGTAGTTTCCCAGTTGTCGTATGCCTCTTGTCTTTCTTCTTGTGTAACCCAACGTTGTGGAGTCGGATGTTTGGCAGCTTCGTCTTGCATTTGTTTTGCTGACAAACCGCTCCAACGAGTCATATCACTTCCTTGATTGTTAACTGCTTTAACATCTGTTTCCGGCAAAACGCAAAAACCTTTTCTTACACCCATGCGGAAACCTTGTTCGCTAACGTCACTACCCCAAGCAATGGTATAACCTTTGTCAATGGCATAGTCGAATACTTGCATAAATTCGTCCAATGGCAAATTGTAAGATTGACCCCAACGCCAGTTGTCTTGAATTTCCAAAACAAAAGATTCATAGAAAGGATGATGTGTAAAAGATGTCAAAGAAACATAATCGTCAGCATTCAATCCCAAAGATTTGTAGAAAGATTGCGGAGTGTATTTCACACCTTTGTAAACAAATTCTTTCGGGCATTCTCCCAAATATACACTATGAACGGCACGAACTGCTTTTTCCCATAATGGTTCTCTATTTTTGTTGAATTGCAGTTTCTTTAATTCACCTTTTGCCACTGCTTTAACCATTACATCTGTCAAAGCTGATAATTCATTGTGATTAGAAATGGTGTCACCATACATGGCTCCGGCAGGCATTTCAACATCCGGTACCAAGCCATAAGTTTTCATACCATATATCACATCGTTGAAAGCACCTCCTTGAGAAAAGGAAACATCTCCGTGAGTGCGGACTGCTGCCTTTGCACGATCGATATAAGTATTATAAACAATGTACATTTCCGAAAGGTCGTATTCACCTTTACCCATACGAAGCAATTCTGCTTCAATGAAACCTAATCCTGAATAGCACCAGCAAGTACCTGCCTGTGCTTGGTTTTTAACTGATGTTACCGGTATTTCTTTTACTATGGTAAATTGGTAACCTTCGTCTTTTGCAGTATCTTGTGTTGCCTTATTTTGAGCCATTCCCAATGACAACAACATCATCGCAATTACAAATAAACTTACTTTTTTCATATTTTCTTCTTATTATTTTATTATTTTGCTGCTATAGTTTCTATTTCCACTAAAACTCCTTTTGGCAAATCACGCACTGCAAAAGCCGCTCTTGCCGGACAATCGCTTGGATAATATTTTGCATAAACATCGTTCATAGGAGAAAAATGTGCTATGTCACTCAACAAACAAGTTGACTTGATGACATCTTTAAACTCATATCCTGCCTCTTTTAAGATGGCTTCTATGTTTTTCATAACCTGCTCTGTTTGTGCTGTAATTCCTGAAGGAATTTTACCTGTTGCCGGATCTACCGGAATTTGACCGGAGATAAACAACATACCGTTTGCTTCTACTGCTTGGCTATATGGTCCGATAGCTGCAGGAGCATTTTTTGTGTTGATAATTCTTTTTGCCATTTTTATTGATATTTGTTATTATTTTCTTGCCATCACCTTCAAAACTGCATCTACGATGTCGTTTTCGGTGAGATGAAATTCTTTCAAAAGTTGATCCGGAGTGCCGCTTTCTCCAAATCTATCGTCAACAGCTACATATTCTTGCGGACACGGGAAATTGCGTACCAACAATTGTGCAATGCTGTCGCCTAAGCCTCCATTGATCAAATGCTCTTCTGCCGTAACCACACAACGCGTTTTACGAACGGATTTTAAAATTCTTTCTGTATCCAGAGGCTTGATAGTATGAATATCTATCACTTCTGCACCAATATTTTTTTGCTCTAAAATATATGCTGCCTGCAAGGCAGGATAAACCATGTGACCGGTAGCAAAAATGCTGACATCCTTGCCTTCGTTCATGATAAGGGCTTTGCCGATTTTGAATTCATGATTTTCGGGAGTGAAATTAGGAACCTTTGGTCTGCCATAACGCAAATATACAGGACCATTGTATTGTGCAATAGCAATGGTTGCAGCTTTGGTTTGGTTGAAATCACAAGGATTGATCACCACCATGTTCGGCAAATTTTTCATCATGCTCAAATCTTCCATCACTTGATGGGTGGCACCATCTTCTCCAAGCGTGATGCCGGCATGCGAACCGCAAATTTTTACATTGGTATTGGAATAGGCAACTGCCATCCTTACTTGATCTAATACACGGCTGGTACAAAAATTAGCAAAAGAGCCTACAAAAGGAATCTTGCCTGCCAGTGCCATACCTGCCGCCATGCCAACCATGTTGGCTTCGGCGATGCCGACTTGAAAAAATCTTTCCGGAAATGCCTTGGCAAAACTATCCATTTTAACGGAGCCTGTCAAATCCGCACACAAAGCAACTACCTGATTGTTTTGTTTGCCGACTTCCAACAATCCTTCTCCAAAACCTGCTCTTGTTTCTTTTTTCTCTTTATATATTACTTCTTGCATAAAATTCTATTTAGAATGCAAAGGTACAATTTTTATAGGAAAAACCATACATATTGCAGACAATTTTTTTCTTTGTGAATAAAGAAAATTTGATTGTCACTAAAACGCTGACATTCAACAAAGAAAAATAATACAATTTTAATCTGCTTACCATATTTTTTTTGTACTTTTGCAAAATAATCACAAAAACTATAAACATGAAAAAGATTTTTATATGTGCATGGTTGTTGGCAGGAATATTTTCCGCTAAAGGACAAAATGTTGCTTTGGATGTTGCTCATTTTCCGGATGTAACTTTCCGAAACTATTTAAAAACAGAATTCGATGTAAACAATAATAATATATTGGACTCCAATGAATTAGAAGCTATTACGGAAATCAATGTCTCCAACATGGGAATTTTCTCTTTGCAAGGAGTTGAATACCTCTTTGCCCTGACAGAACTCAATTGCTCCAACAACGCTTTGACAAGCTTGGATGTCAGCAACCTCATCTATTTGGAAGATTTGCATTGCCACTACAATTCCCTCAATAGTTTGATTACCACCGGTGCTATCAGCATCGATCACCTAGACTGCTACAACAACCAATTGTCTTCCATTGACTTGAGCACCAACACCGCCATCAAAATGCTGACTTGCAACTACAATCATTTAACCCGACTTGACCTCAGCCACAACACTGACTTGGTTTCGTTGTATTGCCACAACAATCTTCTAACTAACTTAGATGTCAGTCATCTTTCTTCTCTAGAAAATTTGTATTGCCATAAAAATAAATTAGATACCTTGTATTTAGGAAATATTTCATCCTTAAAGATGCTTTATTGCAACGACAACAGATTGACTTCCCTATCTATTGACAATAACCCTGACTTGGAAACACTTTATTGCTACGGCAACAGATTGACGACTTTAGATGTCAGCAACAATCATCACTTAAAAACCCTATTTTGCTACGGAAATTTACTCACTAGCATTGATATTGACAGCACCGATTTTATGTCCTATTTAAATGAAACCTATTGGTGTCAAGGCAATGCATACCCCATTACTTTGGCAAACAATGTCAATACTTTCAATTTAAACAATTTACCGGGCAATTTTGACATATCCAAAGCCTGCAATTGGCAAGGCGGCAGCGTAAACGGCACCATCCTCACGCTCAGCCAAGATGTGGTCACATATAACTATGCCGTTGGCAAAAACGACACGGTAAAATTTTCCATCTATATACAACGTACCGACAATCATGGAATTGCTATTAACAACACCAACTTTCCAGACCCGATTTTTAAAGATTTCATCCGTGAACAATTTGACGACAACCACAACGACACACTTAGCCTAAGCGAATGCTTAAACATTTATAAAATCAATGTTAAAGGAATGGGTATCACAGATCTAAAAGGTATTGAATATTTTTATAAACTGATGAACCTTGACTGCGAAGACAATCTGCTAAGCAATATCAACTTGAGCAACAATTTACAATTGATATCCCTTTATATAGGTAGAAATCGTCTTACCGAACTGGATTTGAGCAATAACCGGCAATTGTTATTTCTGTGGTGCGGCAACAATCATTTAACAAGTTTGTCACTTGACTCTTTGCTTTGTCTTCGCTCAGACTGGCTATGGATAAAAGACAATACTTACGATATCCTGCTCCAACCTGACAATAGTTTTGACTTAAGCAACCTGCCGGGCAATTTTGACATCAACCGTGCCGGACAATGGACAGGCTGCTCTATCAATGGAAATATACTCACCG
>JAEEGG010016664.1_pt1 | contig 15231 bp, 11 predicted proteins | sample 9134161 | NCBI WGS metagenome assembly JAEEGG01 (sample SAMN16246543, study PRJNA631951) | gut metagenome | biome: gut microbiome; feature: rumen; material: CR-attached | host: Bos | place: Iran: Karaj | collected 2018-10
CCCTTGTAGATCCTGGCCACGGGCTCACTTTCCTCAGTGATGGAATCCTGATAGGTGGCTTCCTCGAACAGGTAATAATACTTGTCATCACTCTTGGGAATCCCCTCGGACTTAACAGAAACCTGAACCTTGCCGGCATCTACAATATTACAGCTCTCGATTGTTGCAAACTCGGCTGTATTCTCGGGAGTCATCTCAACTGTTGCCGGCCGAAGTCCGAGTGCATCGGTAACAGTCTTGCCTCCTGCCACGATCTTATCTATTGTCAGAGCATTGATATATTCCGAATTCTGCTCCTCCTTTTCCTCAAGAGAAGCCTCAAAAACTGCTGCCTGTGGCTGTGCATCCTCACCGGAATCCTTGCCGGTTATGATAAGCCAGATCCCCAGAAATCCTACCAAAAGAAGTGCAAAAGCCGCAGCGGCGCCGGACAAAATAACTATTCTTCTGTTGTGACGAGCCTTCTTGCCCGTGTGCATCTTGCGCTTACGACTTTTCATCAATCTGTCCTTTTGCCTGTTCCTTTAATTTCCTGATATGCTCCCTGATCCTGACCTCATAGCCGTTACCTGAGGGGGAATAGAACTCCTTGCCGTTAAGCTCATAGGGCATATACTGCTGCTCCACGTAATTATTGGGATAATCGTGGGCATATTTGTATCCGATCCCGTGGCCCAGCTTGTGTGCCGACTTGTAGTGGGCATCCTGAAGATGGGGCGGAATAGGTAGATTACCGGTTTCTCTGACGGTGGCCATGGCATCATCAATGGCACATATTGAAGCATTGCTCTTAGGAGCTGTGGCCACATAGCTGGCAGCCTGAGACAGAGTTATCCGTGCCTCGGGCATTCCAAGCCTCTCAACTGCAAGAGAAGCTGCAACAGCCACCTGAAGTGCCTGTGGATCAGCATTGCCCACATCCTCTGATGCGCAGATGCAAATACGTCTTGCGATGAATTTAGGATCCTCGCCTGCATATAGCATCCTAGCCAGATAGTAAACTGCCGCATCTGGGTCAGAACCTCTCATACTCTTAATAAAAGCAGAGATGGTGTCATAATGATTATCGCCATCCTTGTCGTATTTAATAACACGGCGCTGGATACATTCGCTGGCAACATCGATAGTAATATGGATCTTGCCGTCGGATTCGTCCCTGTCTGTGGTCAACACACCCAGCTCAATAGCTGTAAGTGCTGCTCTTGCATCGCCATTAGCTATATCAGCTAAAAACTCTAGGGCGTCATCATCGATAACTGCTCCATAGCTGCCTAGTCCCTTTTCCTCATCTGTCAAAGCCCTATTGATAAGTGTCTTGATATCCTCTGTATCAAGTGGCTTCAGCTCAAAGATGATAGAACGGGAAAGAAGCGCTCCGTTGACCTCGAAGTAAGGATTCTCAGTGGTGGCTCCTATTAAAATAATGGTGCCATCCTCCACAAATGGAAGTAGATAATCCTGCTGTCCCTTATTGAATCTATGAATCTCGTCTATAAATAGGATTGTCTTTTTACCGTAGGCACCAAGTGTCTGCTTAGCTCCCTCAACAACTGCCTCCATGTCCTTCTTACCAGAAGTGGTGGCGTTGATGGATGTAAACTCCGCTGAAGTAGTATGGGCAATTACCTGGGCAAGAGTGGTCTTGCCGGTCCCTGGTGGGCCATAAAATATAATAGAAGAAAGCTTGTCAGCCTTGATGGCTCTGTAGAGGAGCTTGTCCTTGCCAATGATGTGCTGCTGTCCAACTACCTCATCCAAAGTGGTAGGTCGAAGACGCGCGGCAAGAGGTGACTCCTTTTTCTTAGCTTCCTGCCTCATGTAATCAAATAAATCCATTTATATCCTTCCTTTTGAATACTCATTTTTTCGCAATTTAATTATATCATAACGTAAAAAAAAGTATCAAAGGCTTGTACTTTAACTAACTAAAGCATTTACCTTTGATACTATACACTAATTATATTCTAAAAACAACAATTATTTTGCCTACAGCGGACATTTGTCCGTCTGAGAAAGTTTTTTATTATGTACAATCTGCTCTAAAGCCCTTTATTTAGCAAAAAGTTGACTTCCGTCTGAATCGATTGTAATGACAGTACCCTCGCTAATATCTCCTGCGAGAATGATTTTAGCCGCCATTGTCTCCACATTTTTCTGGATGTATCTGCGAAGTGGTCTAGCGCCATAAACTGGGTCATAGCCCTGGTCTATAACAAACTGCTTTGCAGCATCTGTAAGGTGAATGCGAAGCTGTCTGTCAGCAAGTCTGCCATTAAGCTCTTCTATAATAAGATCTACGATTCCGCCAATGTTGTCCTTTGTGAGTGGCTTGAACATAATAATCTCATCAAGACGATTTAAAAACTCTGGTCTAAATGAATTTCTTAAGTCATTCATTACAAGGTCATTTGTTTCCTTTGTAATCTCACCTGTCACACCATCGATTCCCTCAAGAAGATACTGGGAACCAATGTTACTTGTAAGGATAATGATTGTATTCTTGAAATCCACTGTTCTACCCTGAGAATCAGTGATACGACCATCATCAAGAACCTGAAGCAGTACGTTAAATACATCCGGATGGGCCTTCTCAACCTCATCAAAAAGTACTACCGAATATGGCTTACGTCTAACTGCCTCTGTAAGCTGACCGCCCTCATCATATCCTACGTATCCTGGAGGCGCTCCGATAAGTCGGCTCACGCTGAACTTCTCCATGTACTCAGACATATCAAGTCGCACCATTGCATTCTCATCATCGAAAAGTGCCTGGGCAAGTGTCTTTGCAAGCTCTGTCTTACCAACACCTGTAGGTCCCAGGAACAGGAAGGAACCGATAGGCTTGCTGGGATCCTTGATACCTGCCTTAGATCTCATAATAGCCTCAGACACCTTGGTCACGGCGTCGTCCTGGCCGATAACACGCATATGCAGCTCATCTGCAAGGTGCAGGGTCTTGTTCCTCTCACTCTCTGTGAGCTTGCTGACAGGAATACCGGTCCATCTGCTGATGATACCTGCTATCTCCTCATCTGAAACCCTCTCATGAACCAGAGTAGTCTCAGCCTCATGGGCTCTTGCCTCATCCTCAGCCTCTTCCAGCTGCTTCTTAAGGGCAGGGAGCTTGCCATACTGCAGCTCTCCGGCTCTCTCGTAATCGCCATTCCTCTGAGCTATTGCTATCTCGGAATTGATGGTATCTATCTGCTCTCTCATGGCTGCCAGCTTATCAACAGCCTGCTTCTCATTATCCCACTGAGCCTTTCTGGTATCGAATTCCTCACGGAGCTCCGACAGCTCTTTTTGCAGGTTCTTAAGCCTCTCAATACTGAGGGAATCATCTTCCTTCTTAAGAGCCGCCTCCTCGATCTGCATCTGCATGATCTTGCGGTTCAGCTCATCCAGCTCTGCAGGCATGGAATCCATCTCTGTCTTAATAAGGGCACAGGCCTCATCCACCAGGTCAATTGCCTTATCAGGAAGGAACCTGTCCGAAATATATCTGTTGGAAAGAACCGCAGCGCTCACCAGCGCGGAGTCCATGATCTTAACACCGTGAAAGACCTCGTACCTCTCCTTGAGTCCTCTCAGGATACTGATGGTATCCTCCACCGTAGGCTCATCAACCATAACCGGCTGGAAACGCCTCTCAAGGGCTGCGTCTTTCTCAATGTACTGTCTGTACTCGTTGAGTGTTGTGGCACCGATACAGTGCAACTCGCCTCTTGCCAGCATGGGCTTTAGCATATTACCTGCATCCATGGCACCATCGGTCTTGCCGGCGCCTACTATAAGGTGAAGCTCATCTATGAAAAGGATTATCTCTCCGTCAGATTCCTTTACATCCTCAAGAACCGCCTTAAGCCTCTCCTCGAACTCGCCTCTGTACTTGGCTCCTGCCACCAGCGCGCCCATATCAAGGGAAAAGATCTTTTTGTCCTTCAGAGCGGTTGGAACATCGCCACCAGCTATCCTCTGGGCCAGGGCCTCTACTACTGCGGTCTTACCAACACCGGGTTCACCGATAAGGACAGGGTTGTTCTTGCTCTTTCTGGACAGAATTCTGATGACGTTTCTGATCTCTGTATCTCTTCCGATTACAGGATCCAGTTTCTGACGTCTTGCTTTCTCAACAAGCTCTGTGCCGTATTTATTTAAAGTATCGTAGGTTGCCTCAGGGTTATCGGTTGTTACATTTCTGTTGCCACGAACTTCGGAAAGCACCTGAAGGAATCTGTTACGATCAATACCAAACTGAGCCAGGATCTCTTTTACCGCCCTGTTGGCCTTCTTGATGATCGACAGGAACAGATGCTCCACGGAAACATATGAGTCTCCCAGGGCCTTGGCCTCATCCTCAGCTGATAGCAGAGCCTTGTTAAGGTCAGGGCCGATGTATGACTGACCTCCGGACACCTTGGGCCTTGCACTTATGGCTTCCTCAATCCTGTTGATAAAAGACCTTGTATCCACCCCCATGCGCTCCACCAGCTTGGCAATAAGGCTGTCATCTATTGTCATAAGAGAGTACAAAAGGTGCTCCTGCTCAATCTGCTGATTGCCGTAATCAACTGCAACCTTCTCACAGTTCTGGACTGCTTCTATTGATTTCTGTGTAAATTTTTGTATATTCATAGAGATACCCCCTCTCTGTGTTTGCTGTTCTATTAAATGTATAACACCGATTAGCACTCTTGTCAATAGAGTGCTAAAAATTTTGTTTGCGACACTAAAAAAGGCGAAAAGCCTGAAGCTTTCCGCCTTTCATCATACCAATAATTACTTCTCTGCAGAATCCGTATTAACGATTTCTGCTGAAGAATCAACAGCCGCTAAATCCCTGATAGCCTGATCAACAGCTCTTCCATATTTGTTAATCCTGGAAATTGTCCAGAGATTGGATATTCCATCATATGCAAGGAATACACCGATAATCTGTACGATTGCTACCGTTGCCTCAGATGACTTAACGATGAGCCATCCGCCAAGGCTTAATGTAATGATTCCCAGAATAAGTGCAATCCACCAATAGCTATACTTATATCTCATAAGGCTGAAGGCCTGAGCCAGATTATTGAGACCGCTGATAACTATGAACGCACCAAAGATCTTGGGAATAAAATTGGTGAAAGGACCGGGATTTAAGAAAATCCATACACCAACCGCTGCAATAAGAATTCCTGCAGCAAACTGTCCAGATGCCAAAATTCCTCTCTGCTTTACCGCAAAGAAAGAAACCACTAAAAGGATTCCGACAATAATCAGAAGCGCGGCAAGAACCCTGGCCATTACAGGAATAACAGCCTCTGCCTTAAGTATCATGATCACACCGATAACGATAGTTACAAGTGCCTGTACAACGTGCTCAATCTTTACCCGCTTTAGATACTCTTTCATTACACATAGCCTCCGTTTAGTATGATTTATTGGTTCTCGTCAGCAAGAATGCTGTCCATGAGCTCATATATCTCATCTCTTCCGGTCTTTTTAAGCGCCGAGTAAGGATAGATCCTGATCTCCTCAGGAAGTCCCAGGCCCTGCCTGAGCATGTTGAGATGCTTTTCCATCTGTGATGGTTTGATCTTATCTGCCTTGGTTGCAATGATCACAGGCTGAAAGCCCTGATGAACGATCCATTTATACATCTGAACATCATTGGCCGACGGGTCATGCCTGATGTCTATAAGTAAAAAGACCCTTCGAAGCTGTTTTGATGTATGGAGATAATTCTCGATCATCTTGCCCCACTGCTCTTTTGTCTTTTCAGAAACCCTTGCAAAGCCGTAGCCGGGAAGATCCACCAGATAAAACTCACCGTTAATATTGTAGTAATTGATAGTCTGGGTTTTACCGGGCTCCTGTGATGTCCTGGCATAGTTCTTGCGGTTCATAAGACCGTTTATCAGTGAGCTTTTTCCAACGTTGGATTTGCCCGCAAATGCAAATTCAGGAAGTGCATTATCCGGCAAAGTACTGGTAACTCCGCAGACAGTCTCAAGATTTACATTTTTTATTACCATAATTTCACTTTCTTTTTGAAAAAGGCGGAGTGTTTAATACTCCGCCCCGTTTATTTATTTTGCAGGTTTAAGCTTTTTGGATTCCTTGCCCCTTACAATAAGCGGCTGGCTGGTTCCATCTACGCAGGCGTCTGTGATAACGCACTCGCTGATGGTATCATCCGACGGAATCTCATACATAACATCCATCATTGACTTCTCCATGATAGAACGAAGTCCTCTTGCTCCTGTCTCTCTCTCGTAAGCCATCTCAGCGATCCTGTGAACCGCCTCCTCCTCGAAGGTGAGCTTGACATTATCGAAGTCAAAGAGCTTCTGGTACTGCTTAACAAGAGCATTCTTGGGCTCTGTAAGGATCCTCACCAGTGCTTCCTTGGAAAGTCCTTCAAGAGTTACAGTGATAGGCACACGTCCTACAAACTCAGGGATAAGACCAAATTTAACCAGATCCTGAGGTGTTACCTCCTTGAGGACCTCTCCGATTTCTCTCTCGGATTTGTCAGCAATCTCTGCATTAAATCCGATGGAGTTGCGGTCAAGTCTTGCCTCAACGATCTTATCAAGACCATCAAAGGCTCCGCCGCAGATAAAGAGGATGTTGCTGGTATCGATCTGTATAAGCTCCTGATGAGGATGCTTTCTTCCGCCCTGAGGTGGAACACTTGCTACTGTTCCCTCTACGATCTTAAGAAGAGCCTGCTGAACGCCCTCACCTGATACGTCTCTGGTGATGGACACGTTCTCACTCTTTTTGGTGATCTTATCGATCTCATCGATGTAGACGATACCGTACTGAGCTCTTTCAATGTCGTAGTCAGCGTTCTGAATAAGCTTCAAGAGAATGTTCTCAACATCTTCGCCCACATATCCGGCCTCTGTAAGTGTTGTTGCATCTGCGATAGCAAACGGAACATTGATTATCTTGGCCAGAGTCTGTGCCAGATAGGTCTTACCTGAACCTGTAGGTCCTATCATGATGATGTTACTCTTCTGGAGCTCTACATCATTCTTGTCGTCGTTCTTAGGTGCAAGAACTCTCTTGTAATGGTTGTATACGGAGACTGCCAGAACCTTCTTGGCCTCCTCCTGACCGATTACATATTCATCAAGGAAATTCCTGATCTCAACAGGCTTAAGAAGATTGATCTGCTGATCCTGAGCACGAATGGGCTCATCCTCAAACTCTTCCTCAATGATGTCTGCACAAATATCTACACACTCATCACATATATAAACACCGGCGGGTCCTGCGATAAGCTTTTTTACCTGATCCTGTGTCTTGTTACAAAAAGAGCACCTGATCTCTCCGGAATTCTTTGCCATAACTTCTCCTTAATTATTTCTTATCATCCTTTTCTCTTGGACGGTTCTCAACGATGGAATCGATAAGGCCGTAGTCAAGAGCTGCCTGGGCATCCATCCAGTTGTCACGTTCTGTGTCAGCTGCGATCTGCTCATAAGGCTTACCTGTATTCTCAGCAAGCATTCTGTTCAGTTTCTCTTTTGTCTTCAAGATGTGCTTAGCTGCGATCTCGATCTCGGTAGCCTGTCCCTGAGTTCCGCCAAGTGGCTGGTGGATCATGATCTCTGCATTGGGAAGTGCCATTCTCTTGCCCTTTGCACCGCCTGCAAGAAGGAATGCTCCCATGCTGGCTGCCATACCGATACAGATTGTGCTGACATCGCACTTGATGTAGTGCATTGTATCATAAATAGCCATTCCGGATGTGATCTCTCCTCCGGGGCTGTTGATGTACATATGGATATCCTTGTTAGGATCCTCAGCCTCCAGGAAAAGAAGCTGTGCCACTACAACGCTTGCTGAAGTAGAATTAACTTCCTCCCCCAAAAATACGATTCTCTCTTTTAACAGCCTTGAATAGATATCATAGCTTCTCTCTCCACGGCTGGTCTGTTCAATGACATAAGGTATCAAACTCATAATATTACTCTTCCTCCAGTCTGGTTTTACTACATTCTAAACCAATATATATTATATCGCACTTTGTGTACCCTGTACAACTACGAGTAAACGTTTACGCCAAAGGCGCCAGTTTATGAACTTTACCCGCTTTGTTTATCCTTTGTTAATTGCTTTTTATGCCCCAAAATCAGACAATGATATTGTGAAAATCGGGTATTATGTTCAGGAAAGGAGTCCAGACATGAGAAAGAGATTGATAAACAGTTTAGCAATCATTATTTCTGCTGCTATTTTGCTGTGCCTGATACCTGCTCAGAGGGTAAGCGCCGCCGAGTTCAACATCGGAACAATTTCCGGGAATGTTTACGAGAATGATTTCTTTGGCTATCGCCTCACACTTCCTGATGGTTACACCTTCGTGAGCAATGAATCGCTGGCGATGTTAAACGGCAGATCCACACAGTCGCAGGAAGATACCGCGTCCATCATCAAGTCAATTGATAAAGGAAACGCAGTAACAATAGCTTTTGCGGAGGATGCCTCAGGTTACAACACCATAAATATAGTTATTTCCAACACAGGATATGCTGATGCAGACGAAAATTTCATCATGAGCGCTGCCGACGACTCCGTAAAGGCCGTACTTGAAGCAAGCGGCTTTACTGTTAATGAATTTGCGGTAAAAGAGATGGTAGTTGCCGGAGATAAACACCCGATTCTGGTGGTTGACGGAGAATTTGCAGGTAATGGTTTCTACGAGAAACAGATGGCTGCTGTAAAAGACGGATACAGTATGAACATTACTTTTGCCAACTTTATCGAAGATAATACAACAACCGGACTTTCAAAGATCTCCAAGATCAAATAAACTTATTTGCGTATTATTTCCGTCATAAAACGGTCATAAGCAGGATTGATCCACGCAAATATATTTTCATGGACGTATACCATAGGCTCTTTTCCGGGAAAAGAGTGTGTGATCCTCCATACATATATTCCTATGGTTACAAAGCACAGAACCATCAACGGATATCTTAACCCCCTAAGGAACTTCCCCCTCACATAGCGCTGCCAGATAGCTGCCACAAACATAAGTATCCACAATGGGTACGAGGGATTATACTGCAGCCCTTCTATGGGATGCAGAGTTAAAAGACACCAAAAAGCCCTGGTGATCCCACATCCGGGACAGGGAAGCCCGAACATAATCACCACCGGGCAAAATCGGTGAAATATAATGTTGGTAACTGCCCACAAAACAACCAGCACTATTATCAGTGTGTAGTTTTGCCGCAGATCAGTTTTTATCCGCTCTATCATAGCTTCATTATACCATGTAAAAAAGCGCCACAGGCTTATTGCCTGCAGCGCTTATACTTACAAATTCTTCAAACCGGAAAGGATTAAGCCTCTTCCTCAGTCTTCTTCTTTCTTGTTGTCTTCTTAGGCTTCTCCTCGCCCTCTTCAGCATCAGCCTTCTTGGTTGTCTTCTTAGCTGCTGTCTTCTTGGGCTTCTCTTCGCCGTCCTCAGCATCAGCCTTCTTGGTTGTCTTCTTGGCTGCCTTCTTACCGGTCTCCTTAACGTTCTCTACAAGGAAATCAGCTGCCTTCTGAACTGCAAGGTCGCTCTTAAGCTGCTTCTGCTCGCCTTCAGGCATAAGCTCTTTAAGCTTCTCAACTTCCATCTTGTACTGGTGAGCCATGCTCTCAAGCTCTGCCTGTACATCATCATCAGAAGCCTCGATACCCTCAGCTGCAGCAACTGCCTCAAGAACAAGTCTTGACTTGATTCTCTCGATAGCCTGTGGCTTAACCTGAGCCATCATCTGCTCAACTGATCCGCCTGTGTACTGAAGGTACTGGTCGATGTTCATGCCCTGCATCTGAAGTCTCTGAGCGAACTCATTGACCATCTGTCTCTGCTGGGTCTCGATCATTGCCTCAGGAAGCTCCATCTCAGAGTCCTCGATGACAGCTCTTACAACTGCATCTTCTCTCTTAGCCTTCTCATCAGCTGCCTTCTTGTCCTCAAGCTTCTTCTTAACATCTTCCTTGTACTCAGCTACTGTATCGAAACCTGCATCTGAAGCAAAGTCGTCGTTGAGCTCAGGAAGCTCTTTTGCTCTGATAGAATTGATCTTGCACTTGAAGGTTGCATCCTTGCCAGCAAGGTTCTCAGCCTGGTAGTCCTCAGGGAACTTAACGTTCACATCGCCTTCCTGACCGATCTCATATCCGATAAGCTGCTCCTCGAATCCGGGGATGAATGCACCTGAACCGATTGTAAGAGGATAATCTGTTCCCTTGCCGCCCTCAAAAGCAACACCGTCAACAAATCCCTCAAAATCAAGAGAAACTGTATCTCCGTCCTGAACTGCTCTGTCAGTAACGTCGATAGATCTTGCATTCATGTTTCTCTGCTTGTCTATCTCAGCATCAACCTCTTCGTCTGTTACATCGAGGTCCATCTTCTCTACTTCGATTCCCTTATATTTTCCAAGCTTAACAGGTGGCTTAAGTGCTACCTCAGCAGTAAAGATGAATTCCTTTCCTGCCTCAAGCTGCTCAACATCAATCTTAGGTGAAGAAACGATATCCTCGCCGCACTCCATAGCTGCCTTAGGATACTCCTCCTCGATAAGCTCGTTGGCTGCGTCCTCATAGAATACGCCTACGCCATACATCTTCTCGATCATCTTACGAGGTGCCTTACCCTTACGGAATCCAGGAAGCTGGATCTTGTTCTTGTTCTTCTGGTATGCCTTCTCAATAGCCTTCTCAAGCTGCTCTGCAGGAACTGTGATCTTGAGCTTGGCCATGCTGTTCTCAAGCTTCTCAACTGTTACGCTCATTTTTCTGTATCTCCTTTAATCTTATGCTAAATTACCCACCTGGGCACAGTCGCTAGAAGATTATATCACACAAGCATAGAATAATCTACTTTTTTTTCATAATTATAAGTTGTCATTTAATTATCGATATAAAATTATAAAAACTTTTTTAAATCATAAAACTTTTATTATATTTATGCATTTTGCCCCATTTTTCCAATCACGAGTTGTATAATTTCTGTTATACCGATTATTTTTTTTATGATGGAGGCGCATTATGGCAAAAGAGGCGAAAGAGAAAACAACAAAACATGCAAATACTGTAGCTTTCAAAGATAGTATCAAGACAAAACTGATAGCAGTGATGCTGGCAGTAACCATTGTTCCACTGGTAATAGCCACAGTTGTCAGCTACAACACATCAACAAACAAAGCAATTGACGATGCAATAGCTGCTCTTAACTGGCAGGCCTATTACATCGAGTCTGAATATGAGACCATCATTCAGAAAAACTTTGCCGCAATGCAGGCTGTTGCCTCTGCGCCATCAACCAAAACTTATTATATCAATCCAACAGATCTTACCGTATCAGCAAAAGCCCTGGCTTACCTTAACACAGTAGATGGCCAGCTCAACGACGGTAACATTACGGTTCTCACCGGCCCTGACGGAATGCAGATGCTCCGTGCATCCGGAAAGCTTGTGGATGTTAGTAAGAGAGAATACTTCCAGCAGGCAATGGCAGGTAATCTTTATGCATCGGACGTAATCACTTCTGCCTCAACCGGCGCACGTCAGACCACATTTGCCGTACCTGTTTATGGCGATGGCGGCCAGGTAGTCGGCGTAGTTCAGCGTAACTATGACCTCTCAGAATTCCATGCTTTTCTTGCAGAGGAAGCAGAAAACGCCTACATCGTTGACAGATCCGGAATGATGGCAGCTCACTCCCAGTTTGAGATCACTCAGGAAAACGAGGCCAATTTCGTCTTTACAGACACTCCATTCATGACAGGCGACGCCAAGAATGGTGTATTCGAGACATTTACCGGGGAGTATAACGCTATTATCTGTTATGTAAAAGACCCTGACACAGGCTGGACTGTATGCTGCGCCCAGAACATTGACAGCATCAAAGCATCCGCAAGAAATTCCGCACTTATAGTTATCGTAATCGGTATAGTACTGGCAATTATTGCAGCTGTAATATCCTTCATGATGGCCAAGGCATTTACAGAGCCTATCGGCGATGTTAACGATTCCCTTTCAGCTCTTGCTGATGGACGTTTCGTAAAAGTCGACAAGCATCAGAACAGAAAAGATGAGTTTGGCGGAATGGTGGGAAGTACCAACACCGTTATCGCAAAGCTTCAGGATATAGTTTCAAATATTAAAGAATCAGCGGCAGATGTAGGAGCTTCTTCCGATGAACTCTCCGATATGGCAAACCAGATCTCCCAGACAGCCGAGGACGTATCCAATGCCGTTCAGGAAATCGCATCAGGTGCAACCCAGCAGGCTGATGAGATCCAGAACGCATCAGAGAACGTTGGAAGAATCGGTGATGCTGTAGGAGATGTGCAGTCCTCCACAGGCAGCCTCTCAGATCTGGCCAACAAGATGAAGGAAGCTTCCGAAGTTTCAAGCAACTCCCTTGCTTCCCTGCAGGATTCCTCATCTGAGATGACAGCAAAGATCGATGAGATCTCCAAAACGATTTCAGCCACACAGGACGCTGTATCTGCTATCAACGATAAGGTTGAAGGCATCTCCTCCATCGCAACACAGACAAACCTCCTGTCCCTGAACGCTTCCATCGAGGCAGCCAGAGCAGGCGAGGCAGGAAAAGGCTTTGCGGTTGTTGCTGAAGAGATCGGTAAGCTTGCCGACGACTCAAAGGCCATGGCAGATGACATCAGAAAAGAGATGGATGTCCTTCTTGAACAGAGTAAAGCTGCAGTTCAGGCTGCAGAAGATGTAAAACAGGGCAACCAGGATCAGCAGATCGCTCTTGGCGAAACACTGGAAGCAGTAAACGGAATGCTGGGCGATATATCCAGCACTGTAGGCGGTGTACAGCTCATTTCCCAGGGTGCAGATACCTGTGAATCTTCAAAGAACGCCGTAGTAGATACCATGAGTGCTCTCTCCGCAATTTCCGAAGAGAATGCCGCATCCTCAGAGGAGACCGGCGCTTCCATGCAGGAGCTCTCCGCAACAGTTACTACTCTTGCAGGATCAGCTAACAGCCTGAAGGAAATCGCTGAAAAGCTCAACGTCGAAATGGAATTCTTCAAATCATAATACTTAATCAGACAAAATAAGGGGTCGGTACATTTAATTGTACCGACCCTTTTATATGCCTTAATTTACGCGGATCGTTATCGCCTTGTTAACAACCTCGATCCTGGTATCTGTATATGCACCGCCGAATTCGCCATCCAGCGTCCACTTAACCTCTTCATCCGAATGGAATTCAGCCCAGGGAACCTGCTTAAAAGTAATGTACGGGTTGCCCCCTTCTTTATTCCCCAACGATGTGAGTATTGCATTAAACTCAGCCAGACTCTTTGGTGCCCTGATAAGCATCAGTTCCATTTTTCCATCGTCCTGATGAATGTCTGTATCGCCAAAGAGATTCATTCCACCAACAGAAGCTGAATTGCTCATTGCTCCAAACAGATAATCTCCCTCTTCACTGATACCCTCAGATTCTACTCTCATATGAGTACTGTAACCTATATTCTGAGGCAGCTCAGCTATGGCACTGATAACATATGCCGCATAGCCCAGAACGTTTTTCAGCTCCTGATCTGTGGCATAACTCACCTTGGAAAATGCACCAAAGGCCGCCACATAGTTAAAGTACCGGTCATTGATCTTGCCCACGTCATAGACAAAATCTTTTCCCGTGACAGCTGTATCGATTGCCTTGTTTCTCTGTGATGGTATTCCCAGTCCCTTTGCAAAATCATTGGTACTACCGGCAGGAACATAAGACAAAATCGGCCTCTTTTCCATGTCCATCATGGCGCTCATGACATGGTTTAAGGTTCCGTCACCCCCGCTGCAAAGTATCAGATCAACTTTCCCCTCATATTCACTTATCAGCACTTCCGAAGAAAGCTTCGTACCTGGGAGGATCGGGTAGACTATGGGTTCATATCCGCGCTCCGCAAGCCTCTTTATAATGTCATAGGTATCGTTTCCTGCTTTTCCGGTTCCGGCTGTTTTGTTTATTAAAACTAAGGCTTTTTTTCTTCTCATTTTCTCGTATATATCCTGTAAGTATAAGTTAAGTCGAAGTAAACCTGTTCGTCGCTCTCTTCTGTAAGCTCCCATTCAGGGAGTTCATCCAGATTAGGGAAATAAGCATCTGCTTCATATGCTTTGTCTATGAATGTAACTATACATCTGTCGCAGTCATCAAGAAATTCCTTGTAAACACTTGCTCCTCCGATGATAAATACGTCATCGGGGTTTTCGTCCTTAATTAGCTCCAGGAGTTCTTCCCTGTTATGAGCCACTTCAGCGTTCCTCACCTCATAGTCGGGCTTGGTGGACAGGATGATGTTCCTTCGCTTTGGGAGAACTATCTTCTGCGGGAAGGTCTCCAGTGTTTTCCTGCCATATATTATTGTCTTGTTAAGAGTCCTGGCTCTGAAGTTGTCCTTCTGGTCGGCAGGGATGCTGACCAGGAGCTGGCCTTTGTGGCCGATGGCCCAGTTGCTGTCTACTGCTACGATTGCCTGCATGAAATCTCTCCTTCTAAATCTACTCCGCGATACCGCATGGCTTCTCTACGTTCTAACCATGCTGCATCCATTCGGAAATCGCTCAAATCGCTATAGGAATATCCTTAATCTGCTCACCTGCCACTTCATATCCCTCAAGGCTCACGTCGTTCCTGGTGAACTTGTAGAAGTCCTTTACATCAGGATTCAGGTGGAACTTAGGGGCAGGGAGTGGCTTTCTCTCTATAAGCTCTTTTATCAGCGGAACATGTCTGTCATAAATATGCGCATCCGCAATGACATGTACCAGCTCGCCCACGTTCATGTCGCATACCTGGGCTATCATGTGGACCAGAACGGCATACTGAACTACGTTCCAGTTGTTGGCTGCCAGTACGTCCTGAGATCTCTGATTCAGAATGGCGTTGAGTGTAAGCTTGTCCTCTCCCGGCTTCTGGGTAACGTTGTAGGTCACACTGTAAGCGCAGGGGTACAGATGCATCTCATGAAGATCAGAGAACACATAGGTATTAGTCATGATACGTCTGGAAAAAGGATTGTTCTTGAGGTCGTAAAGCACACGATCCATCTGATCGAACTCTCCCTCCTTGTAAATACTCTTTTGCGCTATCTGATAGCCGTAGGCCTTGCCGATGGAACCGGTCTCGTCAGCCCACTCATCCCAGATGTGGCTGTTTAAATCGTTTATGTTGTTGCTCTT
>JAEEGG010016665.1_pt1 | contig 15230 bp, 28 predicted proteins | sample 9134161 | NCBI WGS metagenome assembly JAEEGG01 (sample SAMN16246543, study PRJNA631951) | gut metagenome | biome: gut microbiome; feature: rumen; material: CR-attached | host: Bos | place: Iran: Karaj | collected 2018-10
AAAGTCTTTATTATTTGGAATATAACTCGACGATAAGCATTTCGTTTACGGGAACATCGATCATTTCTCTTGTGGGAAGGTTCTTTACTGTACCCTTGAAGTTGTCCTGATCTACATCGATCCACTCGGGAACGATTCTTCCGCCCGTAACTTCAATGATGTTTTTGTATCTCTGTAATTCCTTAGCCTTATCGGAAAGAGTGATAACGTCTCCTGCCTTGATAAGGTATGAAGGAATGTTGATGCACTTTCCGTTTACAAGAACGTGCTTGTGACCAACTACCTGTCTTGCTTCTCTTCTTGTACGAGCAAATCCCATACGGAATACTACGTTGTCAAGTCTTGACTCAAGCATGGTCATGAGGTTTTCACCGGTCATGCCCTTCATGCGATCAGCCCTCTCGTAGTAGTTTCTGAAGGGCTTCTCAAGCACACCGTAGATGAATTTAGCCTTCTGCTTCTCTCTGAGCTGAAGACCGTACTCACTCATCTTCTTGCCTGCTCTTGCGCTCTTTCTTTTTGACTTCTTGTCATAACCTAAGAATGTGGGATCCAAGTCAAGGGATCTGCATCTTTTTAACACAGGTGTTCTGTTTACTGCCATTTTTTATTATCCTTTCTGAATATAGTTTACAGCCTCAAGGCCTTCTTCCTACTTAATTAACACTATACACGACGTCTCTTGGGAGGACGGCATCCGTTATGAGGTACGGGAGTTACGTCTCTGATAGAAACTACTTCCAAACCACTTGCTGCCAACGCACGGATTGCTGCTTCACGACCCGAACCGGGTCCCTTTACGAATACGTCAACATATTTCAAGCCATGTACAAGAGCAGCCTTTGTAGCTGTCTCCGCTGCCATCTGTGCAGCATAGGGAGTAGATTTCTTTGAACCTCTAAATCCAAGACCACCGGCACTTGCCCAACTTAAAGCATTTCCTTCAGCATCTGTAAGTGTAACGATAGTGTTGTTAAAAGATGCCTGGATATGTGCCTGTCCACGTTCAACGTTTTTCTTAACGCGCTTTTTTGTTACTTTTTTTGCAACTTTAGCCATGATAAACTAACCTACTTTCAACCTTTCATTCACAATTATTTCTTCTTGTTAGCTACTGTACGCTTCGGACCCTTTCTGGTACGAGCGTTTGTCTTGGTCTTCTGACCACGAACGGGAAGACCTTTACGGTGACGGATACCTCTGTAGCATCCGATTTCCTGAAGTCTCTTGATGTTAAGAGCTGTCTCACGGCGAAGATCACCTTCTACCATGTAATGCTCCTCGATAACTTCACTGATCTTCTTAACTTCTTCGTCTGTAAGGTCTCTAACACGAGTGTCAGGGTTAACCTTTGCAGCTTCCAAAATCTTGTTTGAGCTTGTTCTTCCTATTCCGTAGATATAGGTAAGTCCGATCTCAACACGTTTTTCTCTGGGTAAGTCAATACCTGCGATACGAGCCATTTACGTTTCCTCCATTTCTTTGCGCGGCTACACGCTATGTTCGCCAATTGGCGCGGCACTTATGTGCCATACTGATTGATTGGGGATTTACATCCCGGCCGGATCGGCATCCGGCTTTTCCGACAAGGTACGAGCTCCCGTATTATGAGCTCTTGCGGTATCAAAAGTATCTTATACGTAGGCTCGCTACGATATATATACTTTAAATCCGTTGTGTTACCGGATTCGGATTAGCCCTGAACCTGTTTGTGCTTGGGATTTTCACAGATGATTCTGATCTTTCCCTTGCGCTTGATAACTTTACACTTGTCGCAAATCGGTTTAACTGAAGATCTTACTTTCATAGTTGCCTCCTTTCAGTTCTCCAAGTTACGTGCTCTTTTCCGCTTAAAAAGGGCATAATACCCCCTCTACGCACGAAAAAGGCCGAGTATTAGTGTACCACGGCCTTTTGCTTAATGCAAGAACTTTTTTTATTTTTTCCTTTTTTCATTCGCATTTGTTCCACAATCTCCATTCGCAATCACAGATTGCTCATGGGTCTTGTGTCACACATTTCATTTATCGGTAAAAATCAAAGAGTCAAAATCAAGTAAACTTATTTTGACTCTTTATTTTTTACCGAAATGCGAATGGTTACTACTTATCTCTCCAAATGATCCTTCCCTTGGTAAGATCATAGGGTGAAAGTTCCAGTGTAACTTTGTCACCGGGAAGAATTCTGATGAAGTTCTGACGAAGCTTACCGCTGATGTGGGCAAGCACCTGATGTCCGTTTTCAAGTTCAACCTTGAACATTGTGTTGGGAAGTTTTTCGACTACGGTTCCTTCAATTTCAATTACGTCTGATTTCGACATGCATTACTCCTTATATATATTTGCTGGTTATCATTGTCTGAGTGTAAGTATTTCGGGCTCGCCGTCCGTTATTAAGATCGTGTTCTCATAATGTGCGGAAAGGCTTCCGTCTTCGGTAACGACCGTCCAGTCGTCATCGAGCCAGCATACTTCCCAGCCGCCCATATTGATCATCGGTTCGATTGCAAGCGTCATTCCCGCCTCAAGTTTTATACCCTTTCTGTTCTGTCTGAAGTTGGGTATCTGAGGATCTTCATGAAGCTTTGTTCCTATGCCGTGACCTACAAGATCTTTTACTATTCCGTATCCGAAGGGTGTTACATAATCGTCAATGGCTGCGGAGATGTCATAAAGATGATTTCCGGCCTTAGCCATCTTGATACCTTCAAAGAAAGCCTGTTTTGTAACGTCAAGAAGCTGCTGCGCCTCGGGAGATATCTTTCCTACCGGATATGTTCTTGCCATGTCGGAGTGATATCCTTTATAGATAAGACCACAGTCAAGGCTTACGATATCGCCTTCTTTTATCTTGTGATTCTTATTGGGTATACCGTGAACGACCTCGTCATTTACCGATACACACACCGAAGCGGGATAACCGTTATAGTGAAGGAAGTTCGGAATGCAACCTCTGCTCCTTATAAGCCTCTCGCCTTCTTTATCAATGTCGAGTGTAGAGATACCGGGCTCGATCATCTTGCCCATCTCTTCATATACTTCACTTAAAATCCTGCACGATTCTCTCATAAGTTCGATCTCGTGAGGAGATTTAATTGAAACTGACATACCTAATCCTTTCTTAACCCAGGATGGCAACAATGTTATTAAAGACATCGTTCATCGACACCGTCCCATCCACTTCTTTTAAGATATTCTTCTTTGAGTAGAACTCAATAAGAGGCTGGGTCTGCTTGTGATATACGTCAAGTCTGCTCTTAACGGTTTCGGGCTTGTCATCGTCACGAAGAATGAGTTTTTCTCCGCACTTGTCGCAAATGCCTTCAACCTTTGTGGGTGCGTATACAACATGGTATGTGGCACCGCAGTTTACGCATGCTCTTCTTCCCGACATACGATTTATGATGTTCTCATCGGGAACTTCAACGTTGATCGCATAATCGATCTTGTCGCCAAGCTTGTTAAGAGCCTCTTCCAATACTTCCGCCTGCGGAATGGTACGGGGGAATCCGTCGAGAACGTAACCGTTCTTGCAGTCATCCTGAGCCACTCTGTCAAGAAGTATCTTTACAGTAAGTTCATCGGGAACAAGCTGTCCCTTATCCATATATTGTTTAGCTTCCTTACCAAGCTCTGTTCCGTTTTTAATGTTGGCACGGAAAATGTCGCCTGTTGAAACGTGAGGTAAGCCGTATTTTTCACAGATCATTTCAGCCTGAGTACCTTTGCCGGCACCCGGAGCCCCTAACATTATTATTTTCATTCTCTTTTTCGTCTCCTGTTTAACGCAAAAGCCTCGGGGCAGGAAAACCCTGCTCCGAGATTATATGCATTACTGATTTAAAAATCCCTTGTAATTTCTTACAAGCATCATACTCTCAACCTGATTAAGTGTTTCAATGATAACACTTACGATAATGATAAGGCTGGTGCCGAGGAATGTAACCTCTGCTTTGAACAGACCGTAGAAAATGTAGGGAAGAATACCTACGATAACAAGGCCTACACCGCCGATGAATATGATGGCATTCAATATCGTTGTAAGATAGTCGCTGGTGGGCTTACCGGGTCTGATACCGGGGATAAAGCCGTTGGACTTCTTTAAGTTGTCCGCAAACTCGATAGGGTTAAATGTAATTGATGTGTAGAAGTATGCAAATACGATTACGAGCAAGCAATATACAAGTAAACCGATGGAATATACGGGCTGTGTTTTGTCTACCCAGTATCTTGAGCTTAAGAACTTAAGAATCGTGTTCCAAGCGCCCGTTCCCGAGTAGCCTGCAAATCTGGAGATGATTCCCGGTGTCTGCATAAGTGATGATGCAAAGATTATCGGGATAACTCCGGCGGTATTGATTCTGATGGGAAGGTTCGAAGCCGTTCCTCCGCCCATCTTGCCGCCTGCCTGCGATCTTCTTGCGTACTGTACGGGGATCTTTCTAAGACCCGAGTTAAGAAGTACTACAAGCATGATCATAAGAACCAAAATGGCTATGATGATCGCAGCCGAAAGTATTGCGGTTGCAATTCTCTTTCCGTTTACAAACTGAGCAAACAATGCCGACATATCCTGAGGGATACGTGAAATAATGTTGACAAGAAGGATAATGGAGATACCGTTACCGATACCCTTTTCCGTTATTCTCTCGCCGATCCACATTACGAATGCACTGCCTGCGGTAAGTGCCATGATTGCAGTGATGACGTTCAATGCATTGAATTTCTGCAAAAGTCCCGAACTGCCGAATGAGATCGTCATGGCTGTGGATTCGATAAGTGCAAGAGCAACCGTCACATAACGTGTTATGGACGCAATCTTCTTACGACCTTCTCCGCCTTCTTTTTGCATCTCTTCAAGTGCCGGGATGGCAATTGTAAGAAGCTGCATGATGATCGAAGAAGTAATGTAAGGTGTAATGTTAAGTGCCAATAATGACATACTTAAAAATGAACCACCAGTGAATGCATCCAAAAAGTTAAAAGCGTCGCCGGTCTGCTGTGAGAACCAGCTTGCAAAATAGCCTCTGTCAACGCCGGGAACCGGAAGCTGACATCCGATACGTACTATGATGATCATAAGTAACGTATATAAAAGCTTTTCTCTGATTTCTTTAATCTTTAATGCATCTCTAAGTGTCTTAATCATCAGATCACCTCAGCTGTTCCACCAAGTTTCTCAATCTTCTCTTTAGCTGACTCACTAAAAGCGTTTACCTTAACATTGAGTTTTTTGGTAAGTTCACCGTTGCCGAGAATCTTAACACCGTCAGCGGGATCTTTGATGATTCCCTTAGCGATAAGTGCTTCTACGTCAACTGTTGCGCCGTCATCAAAGCTATCAAGCACACTTAAATTGATTGCTACGATCTCCTTGTGGTTTCTGTTCTTGAAACCTCTCTTGGGGATACGTCTGTAAAGTGGCATCTGACCACCTTCGAAACCGATTCTGGGAGCACCGGAACGAGCCTTCTGACCCTTGTGTCCCTTGCCTGCGGTCTTTCCGTTTCCTGAACCGTGACCACGGCCTCTTCTAAAATTATCACTGTGTTTGGAGCCTTCAGCGGGCTGTAAGTTAGATAATTCCATTGTGTGACACCTCCTTCTTATGCTTCTTCTACTTTAACTAAGTGCTTTACCTGATTAACCATTCCTCTTGTAGCATCGTTGTCAGGAAGTTCCACAGTCTTGTTAAGCTTATGGAGGCCCAAAGCTTCAACAGTAGCTCTATGCTTCGGAATTGCTCCTATAGTAGATTTAACCAATGTAACTTTAATCTTTTTAACTTTCTTCGTTGCCATGTTTAAGTCCTCCTTACGCCATTACTTCGTCGACGGATTTACCACGATTTAAAGCAACCTGTTCGGGAGTCTTTAACTGGCTTAAACCTGCGATGGTAGCAAGAACAACGTTCTGCTTGTTGTTTGAACCCAAAGATTTGGTACGAATGTTCTTGATTCCTGCAAGTTCGCAAACCGTACGCGCGGGACCGCCTGCGATGATACCGGTACCTTCGGGAGACTTCTTAAGCAATACGGTTGCTGAACCGAACTTGCCGATATAGTCATGTGAGATACTGCTGTTATTGTCAAGTGCAACGCTTACAAGATTCTTCATTGCATCTTCTTTACCCTTACGGATAGCTTCCGGGATTTCAGCAGCTTTTCCAAGGCCGGCGCCTACGTGACCATTATTGTCACCTACAACAACTAAAGCTGTGAAACGCATATTACGTCCGCCCTTAACAACCTTCGTAACACGCTTGATGGAAACTACTTTTTCACTAAACTCCATGTTAGTTGTATCTATCAGAGTGCGTTTCATGTATGTTTCTCCTCCTTAAAATTCTAAGCCGGCTTCTCTTGCCGCCTCTGCCAATGCTGCTACTTTACCCTGGTAAATATGACCGCCTCTGTCAAATACAACGGTCTTAATACCCTTTGCAAGTGCGCGCTCAGCGATAACTTTTCCAAGATATGCTGCCGCTTCAACGTCATTTGTCTTCTTAAGTTCAGCCTTAACATCCTTTTCAACCGTGGATGCTGCAACCAAAGTCTTACCGACGGTATCATCGATAATTTGAGTATACATATGGTTGTTGCTTCTGAATACTGCAAGACGAGGTCTTTCAGCAGTACCCGAAAAACGGTTGCGGATCTTTAAGTGCTTTTTAACACGTATTTCCTGTCTGGATTCTTTACTAACCATTTTTACACTCTCCTTATCTACTTCTTACCGGTCTTGCCTTCTTTACGTCTGATAACTTCTGTAGAGTACTTGATACCCTTGCCCTTGTAAGGTTCAGGACGTCTCTTGTCTCTTATCTCTGACGCAAACTGGCCGACTTTTTCTTTATCAATTCCCTTAACGGTAATGATGTTACCTTCTACAACGGTCTCAATACCTTCGGGATCTTCCATCTCAACGGGGTGAGAATAACCAAGGCTTAATGTAAGCTTCTTGCCGCTCTTCTGAGCCTTGTAACCTACACCGTTAACCTCAAGTTTCTTCTCATATCCGGTTGACACACCGATCACCATGTTGTTGATAAGTGTTCTTGTCAAACCGTGAAGTGATTTCATTTTCTTTAAGTCATTGGGTCTTCCTACTACTACTTCGGTTCCCTCAAGCTTAATGTCCATTTCCTTGGGTAATACTCTTTCAAGTGTTCCCTTGGGACCTTTTACAGTCACTTTGTTATTTTCTGCAATATCAACGGTAACACCCGCAGGTATCGCGATTGGCATTTTACCTATACGTGACATGCCCGTACCTCCTGTATTATTTAATAAGTTGTTTTCTGATTACCATACGAAACAAAGAACTTCGCCGCCGACTTTAAGCTCACGAGCCTTCTTGTCGGTGATAACGCCCTGGTTGGTGGAAATGATAGCGATACCAAGTCCGCCGAGAACCTTGGGAAGATTTTCTTTGTTAGCATATACTCTAAGGCCGGGCTTTGAGATTCTCTGTAATCCGGAGATGATCTTCTCGTTCTTGTCTGCACCGTACTTAAGTGTAATGTGTATAGTCTTAACGGTACCCTCGTCTATAAGGTCGAATTTCTTGATATAACCTTCATCAAGAAGAATCTGTGCGATCGCAAGTTTGATCTTCGATGAGGGAACGTCTACCGTATCGTGTTTAGCAGTGTTAGCATTACGAATTCTTGTAAGCATATCTGCGATGGGATCAGTAACTGCCATTTGATTGTCCTCCTTCCTAAATCTTTACCAGCTTGCCTTTTTCACACCGGGAATCTGTCCCTTGTATGCGAGCTCGCGGAAGCAAACTCTGCAAATGCCGTACTTTCTGAGAACGGCGTGAGGACGTCCGCAGATAGAACAACGTGTATATGCTCTGGTAGAAAATTTGGGCTTCTTCTGCTGTTTAAGCTTCATTGCCATTTTAGCCATGAATTAAATCCTCCTATTTCGCATAGGGCATGCCGAATAATCTTAACAATTCGCGTGCCTCTTCATCTGTCTTAGCCGTAGTTACAAAGATAACGTCCATACCGCGAACCTTATCTACCTTATCGTACTCGATCTCAGGGAAAATGATCTGCTCCTTGATTCCAAGAGAGTAGTTTCCTCTTCCGTCGAATCCGTTAGGGTTAACACCTCTGAAGTCACGAACTCGGGGGAGTGCGAGGTTGATCAAACGATCAGCAAACTCATACATCTTTTCTCCACGAAGAGTAGTCTTGCATCCGATAGCCTGTCCTTCACGGATCTTGAAGTTAGCTACCGACTTCTTAGCCTTTGTGATAACAGCCTTCTGTCCGGTAATGGTTTCCATATCGCTTACAGCGGATTCCAAAACCTTGGCATTTTCCTTAGCTTCGCCAACACCCATGTTTACAACGATCTTGTCAAGCTTCGGAACTTCCATTATGTTTTTATAACCGAACTTCTCGATCATTGCTTTAACGATCTCATCGGTATATAAAGTCTTTAATCTGCTCACTTAAAAGTTTCCTCCTTCTTCATTAATCAATAACATCGCCGGTCTTCTTGGCTACACGAACCTTTTTGTCTTTCTCGATCTTGAAGCCGACTCTGGTGGGCTGGCCCTTGAACATGAGCATTACGTTAGATGCATCAATGGGGGCTTCTTTCTGAATGATTCCACCGTTCTGATTAGCCTGGGAGGGCTTTAAGTGCTTGGTAACCATATTGATTCCTTCAACAACTACCTTGGAATTCTTCTGGTCTACGGAAATAACCTTTCCTTCCTTGCCGTTATCCTTACCTGCGATAACCTTTACGGTATCACCCTTTTTAATCTTCATTGTTGCCATTGTGCTACCTCCTACAGTACTTCGGGAGCCAAGGAAACAATCTTTGTAAACTGCTTCTCTCTGAGCTCTCTTGCTACCGGTCCAAAGATACGGGTTCCACGGGGTTCCTTGTCATCTTTGATGATAACAGCAGCATTTTCGTCAAATCTGATATAGGAGCCGTCTTTACGACGAGCGCCCTTAACCGAGCGAACAACAACAGCCTTAACAACGTCACCCTTCTTAACCATACCGCCGGGTGTAGCATCTTTAACGCTGGCAACGATGATGTCACCAATGTTCGCATATCTTCTTGTAGATCCGCCCATAACACGGATGCAAAGCAATTCCTTAGCACCGGTGTTATCAGCAACCTTCAATCTGCTTTCCTGTTGAATCATGCCTAATCTCCTTCCAATGCTTACTTAGCTTTTTCTACAATCTCAACAAGTCTCCATCTCTTATCTTTAGAGAGGGGTCTTGTCTCCATAACTTTTACTGTATCGCCAACCTTACATTCGTTGTTCTCATCGTGAGCTTTCAACTTGTAGGTCTTCTTAACGATCTTTCCGTAAAGCGGATGCTTTACGTGGTCTTCAACCGCTACGGTAATGGTCTTGTCCATTTTGTCGGAAACAACCTTACCCGTACGAGTTTTTCTAAGATTTCTTTCTTCCACGATTATTGGTCTCCTTTCTTATCTTCCGGTATGCCTTACGCCTCAGCCTTAGCCTTTGCGGTCATAACGGTCTGAATACGAGCGATGTTCTTACGAACCTCTTTGATCCTGGCCGTGTTGTCGAGCTGATTTGTTGCATTCTGGAATCTTAAATTGAAAAGTTCCTTCTTTGCGTCGGTCAATTCCTTAGTTAACTCTGCAGTTGTCTTAGCATTTAAACTATCCATATATTTCTTATTCATTTGCTGCACCGCCTTCCAAGTCCGCTTTAGAAACGATCTTACATTTGCAAGGAAGCTTGTGGGAAGCCAAACGTAAAGCTTCACGAGCTACGTCTTCGGGAACGCCTGCTATTTCGAACAATACGCGTCCGGGCTTAACTACTGCTACCCAATACTCTACAGATCCTTTACCGGAACCCATACGGGTTTCAGCCGGTTTTGCCGTGATAGGCTTGTCGGGGAATATCTTGATCCATACCTGACCACCACGCTTTACGTGTCTTGTCATAGCGACACGGGCTGCTTCGATCTGGTTGGACTTAATCCACGAAGGTTCCATTGCTACAATACCGTATTCACCGTATGAAATGGTATTGCCGCGCGTAGCTTTTCCTGCCATAGTTCCGCGGAACTGCTTACGACGCTTAACTCTCTTAGGCATTAACATTATTTATCGCTCCCTTCCTTGTTAGACTTTTCAGGAAGTACTTCTCCCTTGTAGACCCAAACCTTGATACCTACTTTTCCGTAGGTTGTATCAGCCTCTGCAAAACCGTAATCGATGTCTGCACGTAAGGTCTGAAGCGGAATGGTTCCTTCATTGTATGTTTCGGTACGAGCCATATCAGCTCCACCAAGACGTCCCGAAGCGGTAGTCTTGATTCCGAGTGCGCCTGCCTTCATTGTTCTTGACATACAGGACTTCATTGCACGACGGAAAGATACACGGTTCTCAAGCTGCTGAGCGATGTTCTCTGCAACAAGCTGTGCGTCCTTGTCGGGCTTCTTGATCTCCTTGATGTCAACAAGAACCTTCTTGCCGGTCATCTTAGCGATCTCATTCTTTGTTACTTCGATTTCCTGTCCGCCCTTACCGATGATGAGACCGGGCTTAGCGGTGAATATAATAACCTTAACTCTGTCGGAAGCTCTCTCGATCTCGATCTTTGAGATACCTGCTGCGTAGAGCTTCTTCTTAAGGTACTTTCTGATTGTGTAATCTTCCTTAAGATAATCGGAGAATTCGGATTCTGCATACCATCTGGAATCCCAGTCTTTGATTACTCCGACTCTTAAACCGTGAGGATTAACTTTCTGTCCCATTTTTGCTCCTCCTATCTTTCATCCAAAACTACAGTGATGTGGCTCATGCGCTTCTCGATGCGATAAGCTCTACCCTGTGCTCTGGGTCTTACTCTCTTCATTGTAGGTCCTTTGTTTGCAAAGCATTCTGCAATGTAAAGGTTATCTACGTTCATTCCGTTGTTGTTTTCTGCGTTTGCGATAGCAGATTCAAGCAACTTCTTGATGATACTGGAGCCGTATCTGGGATTATAGGTAAGAATTGCAAGTGCAGTCTTAACATCCTTTCCTCTGATGGCATCCAAAACGAAACAAGCCTTCTGAACCGAAATTCTTGCGTAAGACAATTTTGCTGAAGGTCTTGTGTCTTTAACTGCGTTTCTTTCTCTCTTAATCTGAGATCTATGTCCTTTAGCCATAGATTTGTCCTCCTTTCAAATTGCCTTTACTTTACTTTGCTCTTCTTCTCGTCTTTACCGTGACCTCTGAAGGTTCTGGTTGCAACGAACTCGCCGAGCTTATGTCCTACCATATCCTCGGTAACATATACCGGAACATGCTTTCTTCCGTCGTGTACGCCGAATGTATGTCCTACGAAGGACGGGAAAATCGTCGAACGACGGGACCAAGTCTTGATAACTTCTTTCTTGCCTGATGCGTTTAAAGCATCTACCTTCTTAAGAAGGCTTGCATCAGCGAAAGGTCCTTTTTTAAGTGATCTAGCCATTTTAATGTCCTCCTGTATTATTTGATTGCCTTGCCGTCACGTCTTCTTACGATGAGCTTGTTGGAAGCCTTCTTAGCCTTACGTGTCTTAAGACCGAGTGCAGGCTTGCCCCAAGGAGTGCTGGGACCGGGACGTCCGATGCTCGTTCTACCTTCACCACCACCGTGAGGATGGTCGTTGGGGTTCATAACAGAACCACGAACTGTGGGACGAATACCCATGTGACGCTTACGTCCTGCCTTACCTACGTTAACAAGGCTGTGCTCAACGTTTCCGACCGTACCGATTGTTGCACGGCATACAAGAGGAACCATTCTCATTTCGCCGCTGGGAAGACGAAGTGTAGCATACTTACCTTCTTTAGCAAGAAGCTGTGCACTGTTTCCTGCGCTTCTAACGAGCTGTCCGCCCTTACCGGGATAGAGCTCTATGTTGTGTACCTGAGTACCGATCGGGATCTCCGATAAAGGTAAGCAGTTACCGATACGGATTTCCGCGTTCTTACCGTTCATTACCTTCATGCCTACCGTAAGTCCTACGGGAGCGAGGATGTAACGCTTCTCGCCGTCTGCATAGTTAAGTAATGCGATGTTTGCTGTTCTGTTGGGATCATATTCGATAGCAGCTACTGTTGCCGGAACATCATCCTTAAGACGCTTAAAATCGATTATTCTGTATTTCTTTTTGCTGCCGCCGCCCTGATGTCTGACGGTTATCTTACCCTGATTGTTACGACCTGCGTTCTTAGGTATTGCTACGCAAAGACTCTTCTCGGGAGTGGACTTTGTGATATCCGAAAAGTCCAAACCGGTCATATTTCTTCTGGAGGGTGTATAGGGGTTATATGTCTTAATTCCCATTGTCTTATCTCCTTTAACTATTTGTCATCACGCTTGTTTGCGTATAATCGATCTTCTTATAATCCTGCGAAGATCTCGATATCCTTGGAATCCTCTGTTAACCAAACGATTGCCTTCTTTGTCTTTGCGGTCTTACCTGTTACCAAACCGCGGCGTTTGTTCTTTCCGTCGTAGTTAACGGTGTTAACGCGCTTAACCTTTGTTCCTGCAAACATCTTCTCAACAGCTTCTTTAACCTGTGACTTGTTTGCTTCGGGATGAACAAGGAATGTGTACTTCTTCTCTCCCATACCCGACATACTCTTCTCGGTAAGTACAGGTTTAAGGATTACGTCATAATACTGAATCGTTGCCATTATGCATACACCTCCTCGATCTTCTTAACCGCATCCTTTGTAAGAACTACGGTACCGCCGTTCATAACGTCGTATACGTTGATCTGATCAACTAATGTTGTGTTTACGAACTCCATGTTCTTTGCGGATGCTACTACGTTCTTATCGTTATCGGCTAAAACAACAAGGCCTTTGTTAACCTTTAAGTTGTTCATAACCTCTGCGAACTTCTTTGTCTTGATCTCATCGAGTTTGAGTTCATCAACCACGATAAGTTTCTCAGCCTGTAAACGGCTTGTGAGTGCGCTCTTTAAAGCTGCTCTCTTTTCTTTCTTGTTAAGTTTGAAAGAATAATCTCTCGGTACGGGAGCGAATACAACTCCGCCGCCCTTCCACTGGGGAGCTCTGATGGAACCCTGTCTTGCATGACCTGTTCCTTTCTGTCTCCAAGGCTTTCTTCCGCCACCTGAAACCTCAGAACGTGTCTTTGCCTTCTGTGTTCCCTGACGATTATTGGCAAGCTGCTGTACGACAGCCATGTGTACAAGATGCTCATTTACTTCAACACCGAATACCGCATCGCTTAAGTCGATCTTTTCAACTTCTTTGCCTTCCATATTATAAACAGATACTTTTGCCATCTGAATGGTCCTCCTTCCGATCTTATTAAGCGTTAGCCTTTACGGTTTCTTTGATAGTAACCAAGGCTTTCTTGGGTCCGGGTACTGCACCCTTTACAAGTAAAAGATTGTTTTCAGCATCAACTCTTACTACTTCAAGGTTCTGAACAGTAACTTTTACATGTCCCATGTGTCCGGGCATGCCCTTTCCCTTGTATACACGGCTGGGTGAAGAACAAGCACCGTTTGAACCCTGATGACGATGGAACTTGGAACCGTGCTTCATGGGTCCTCTGTGCTGACCGTATCTCTTGATCGCGCCCTGGAATCCTTTACCTTTGGAAATAGCGGTTGCATCAACCTTATCGCCTTCAGCAAAGATGTCAGCCTTGATCTCCTGACCGAGTGTATACTCAGCTGCGTTCTCGAACTTGAACTCTCTTACGTATCTCTTTGCGGATACGCCTGCCTTATCGAAATGTCCCTTGAGCGCCTTGTTAACGCCGTGACGGTGAACATATTCTCTGTTGCCTGACTTATCCTTATTTACAGAACGTTCCTTTTTCTCTGCGAATCCGACCTGAACTGCTTCATATCCGTCGTTTTCGTTTGTCTTAACCTGTGTTACTACACAAGGTCCTGCCTGAAGAACGGTTACGGGAACAAGGCTTCCGTCCTCATTGAAGATTTGAGTCATTCCGACTTTTGTTGCTAAAATCGCTTTCTTCATGTTTCCTCCTTTTTCTACAGCGGAATGGAACCTGCCATTCATCCTAGTAGAGGTATAATTGTTTTTTGTTTCTTAACTTATTTCATCTTGATATCAATGCTTACGCCTGCAGGCATCTCGAGTCTCTGTAAAGCTTCGATAGTCTTGGCTGTAGGATCGATGATATCGATAAGTCTCTTATGGGTTCTCTGCTCGAACTGTTCTCTGGAATCTTTGTACTTGTGAACAGCTCTTAATATGGTAACAACTTCCTTCTTGGTAGGAAGCGGTACGGGTCCGCTCACGTTAGATCCTGTCTTCTTAACAGTCTCGATGATTTTCTTGGCAGATGAATCAACAAGTGTGTGATCATAAGCCTTAAGTGTGATTCTCATTAACTGACTTGCCATTATAAGTCTCCTTCCTATTGTACTATTGCTTTGTACTACAAGCGGCGACTGTACACTCTCCCGTGCGTGTCATGCTTCTTCAAAATAATAGAAGGAACGTAAGTCCTTCGTCTTTTGTGCATACAGCACGTCGTTTCTATCAAAAAATAGACGGTGGTTACGTACAGTGACTTGTTCGTAGGATCTTTAAGATCCTGCATTCGCTCCACGGAAAACCCGCATCCGATTATGCTTTTTCGAATACGGCAACCTCACGCTTCATCGCTACTAATGCCACAGCATTGACTACAATACACCTTTTTTGCCCTAAATGCAAGAACTTTTTTCAAAAAATATGCATTTTTGTTGTGATTTTGGCGTACGGGATATATACTATATCAAGTTAATACATAAATCAAGGAAAAATGATATGTGGATAGCAGATAATTGGAAAGATTACGAAGTGCTGGATACCTCGGACGGCGAAAAGCTAGAACGCTGGAAGGATTACTATCTTCTCAGACCCGATCCGCAGGTAATATGGACTTCGGATAAAAAGAACACGCACTGGAAAAATTTCAACGGTCACTATCACCGCAGCAACAAAGGTGGTGGCGAATGGGAGTTTAGAAATCTTCCCGATGAATGGACCGTTACTTATAAAAACGGCGCCGTATTTCATTTAAAGCCCTTTGCCTTTAAACATACGGGTTTGTTTCCCGAACAGGCAGTCAACTGGGATTGGTTTTCTTCTATTATAAGTAGGGAGAAAGAAACAAGACCGGATAAGCCCATAAAAGTTTTGAATCTTTTTGCTTATACCGGA
>JAEEGG010016667.1_pt1 | contig 15228 bp, 18 predicted proteins | sample 9134161 | NCBI WGS metagenome assembly JAEEGG01 (sample SAMN16246543, study PRJNA631951) | gut metagenome | biome: gut microbiome; feature: rumen; material: CR-attached | host: Bos | place: Iran: Karaj | collected 2018-10
GAGGCGGCGACCCGCACCAGAAAACGGTAGTAGAGTTCCTGTGCGCGGTTGCTCGGCGTGCCGGTGTCGAAGATGTCGCCGGCGACCAGCAGGGCCTCGATGCCTCTCTCGGCAATCGTTTTCGCAAGCCAGTCGAAAAAAGCCGCGAATTCCTCGTAGCGTTTGTTGCCGTACAGGGTGCGACCGATATGCCAGTCGGAAGTGTGCAGAATTCTCATACCGGGTTCTCCCGTTTTTGCGCCCGTTTTTAAAATTGCAAAGGATTATGTTATACTTTATGAATGCCTATGTATGTTTTTTCTTGAAAGTTTTCCATGACTTTCTTTTCGAAAGAGATATCGGTATCCTCTATTTGACAAAACAGGGGAGGGATATGAATTCGGTTGGGAAAATAAAGGAAATCATTACGCGGCAGGGTATTTCGCAGAAAGAGCTGGCGGCCCGGATCGGCATGCAGGAATCGGGCATGTCCAAACTGCTTTCGGGAAGGACGAACAATCCCCGATCGGTGACGCTCAAGACGATAGCGGACGCTCTGGGGGTGGATGTCCGGGAATTGCTGGATGTGGGCGGTTCCTTGCCGGAAACGGACGACTTTCAGCGGGACTATGTGCAGGTTCCCCACTGCGATGCCGCCGAATTTGACGGCGCCCAAAAGTTCATGGGCTTTTTGTGCTTCCGGCGGGACTGGCTCCAGGAGAAGCATCTTGATGTGGACAAGCTGGCGGTCATTACAGCAAAAGGGGATTCCATGCTGCCCACCATCAAGCCCGGGGCGGTGCTGCTTATCGATTTGAGGATGCAGGCGGCCCTGCATGACGGCCTGTATGTGATGAGTTATGGCGGGCAGCTGCACTGCAAACGGATACTGGTTGAACCGGAGCGTATTCAGGTGAAATCGGACAATCCGGCGTATGGTTTCTTTTATTGCGCAAAGCATGAGGTCAAGATCATCGGCCGGGTCGTGTGGGCCGGCCAGGAATACTGAGCAAGGTTTGAGGAAAAGGAGGGAAATGAAATGGGAAGAGAGAAAACCATGCGGGAGTTGTGCGAAAAAGCGATTGTGAGTCTTGTGCTGATTGGAACTCTTTACCCGATTGCCGGATGCGCACAAAAACAGGAAACGGTAAAATCTTTGACGAGTACCGAAGCGGCCGTCGCTCCAGCCTCCGAGGCCATTTTGAGCCCCGAATGGGTGGTCCGTCTGCCGCAGGCGCGTTCGACAAGGCAGTTGATTGTGGTCGCGGCTCTTGCACAAACCACGGCGACCATCTCTGTGCATGAAAAAGCCGAAGATGGACAGTGGCATGAAGTTCTGGCCACTCCGGGTTTCATCGGCAAAAATGGTCTCGGCAAAACGAAGGAAGGCGACGGCAAAACGCCGGTTGGTGCCTTTGTGATTGACAAGGCTTTTGGCATCGCGCCCGATCCGGGCTGCCATATGCCCTATCTGCAGGTTGACGAAAATATCTACTGGTCCGGCGACGAGCGGAAGGGAATGCGCTACAATGAACTTGTCGACATCAGGAACTATCCCGGTTTGAACGCGAAGGCCAGCGAGCGGATCGTCGATTATCAGGAGCCCTACCAGTACGTTTTGAACATGGGCTATAACCCTGAATGCGCTGCGGGCCGGGGCTCGGCTCTTTTTCTGCACTGCTTCGGCCGCTACAATCCGTACACGGGCGGATGCGTTGCCATCCCGGAAGCCCAGATGCGCAGGGTAATGCAGTCGATATGCCCCGGTTGTGTTATTGTGATCAATACGCAGAAACAGCTCAAGGGCGAACGGTAAAAGCATTTGTTTTTATTCATTATTTTCAAAAAGGAGAAACAAGGACGTGAGTGGAGAACAGGAAAAGGCCAGATTGCAGATTGCCATGGATCCCAACAATCTCTATCGCGAAGAGATGTTTACCGATTTCAAGGTGGGACGGATTAAACAGCTGACGCCGATCCGGGCGGATGGCGGTCCGGACAGCCGCCGCAAGACGCTCTTCATCGGCGAAACCCAGGTGCGCACCAACAACGGCGACATCGTGCCGGTGCAGTGCGATATTGAAGCGCGGCACCTGATGGAGGCCCTGGAAAAATTTCCCGAGGCGATAGGCAACCAGATGGAGAAGATGATCGAGGAGGCAAAGGAGCTGAAACGTCAGCGCGAATCCCGGATTCTGGTGCCGAATTGAGCATGTGGCGCCTGGTTGGCGGGAGCTTTTCGTTTTGCCCAAACATCCCTGCTTCCCCTGTGTGGGGGGCAGGGGAAGAAAACTTTTTCAAGTGGAGGAAGAGATGAAGGCGATTGTGGATCTGTGTGTGGTGCCGATTACCGGCGAGGTTTCCGTTTCCAAGTATGTGGCCGCCTGCGAGAAGATTCTGCGGGAGGCGGGTTTGAATGCCCAGCTGCACGGCTATGGCACCAATATAGAAGGCGAGTGGGATGATGTCTTTGCGGCGGTGAAGAAGTGCCATGAGGTGGTGCATGCAATGGGTGCGCCGCGCATCTCCACGATTATCAAGTGCGGTACCCGGGTGGACAAGGAACAGAGCATCCAGGACAAGATCAACAGCGTTGAAACCAAGTTGAAAAAGATGTAGTCGGCATGACTCCTGAGCTTTGCCCAAACGATCCGGAGAGAGCTCTGGCGTCGGAACCGGCCGGAACGGCCGTCGAAATTGTTGGACGGGACAATTTGCCGGCGAGAGTGCCGGATCTTACGCTGTGGTCCGACGGCAACGCCTGGCGGATCGGGGCGGTTTCTCCCCGTCTGGAGGCTTTGCTGGATCCGGGAGAAGATGAAACGGAGGAAGAACTGCTGGCGGAAACCCAACCGTCGCTTTTCGAATTGGCCGACGAGGTGATGGCGCGGGGGGCGGATCTGGGCAGCGTGCCGGTGCGGCTGGGGAAAACGGTGGTCAACGTCGAAGTCCGGCGGGTGCCTTCTGCGGGGCAAAGTTCGGAAATCCAGTTTTTTTTTCGGGGAAGCGTTCCGGCGGATCGGCTCAGGCCTGCGGTTTTTCACGGCATGGTCGGCGTCAGTCCGGCAATGCTTGCGGTTTTTCGTAAAATAGAGCTCTACGGTCCATCGGATGCTTCGGTGGTCATTACCGGTGAAACCGGCACCGGCAAGGAACTGGCGGCCCGGGCCCTGCACGAGGTCAGTCCGCGCGCGGCGGCGCCGTACGTGGCGCTCAACTGCTCGGCCCTTTCCCGTGAGCTTCTGGAATCGGAGCTGTTCGGTCATGAAAAGGGCGCTTTTACCGGCGCCCTGACAACCCATCGCGGCTGTTTCGAGCGTGCCAATGGCGGCACGCTTTTTTTGGACGAGGTGGGCGATATGCCCCAGGCCGTTCAGGTCAAGCTTTTGCGGGTGCTGGAAAACCATGTGGTCGAAAGGGTTGGCGGGGAGCGCGTCATTCCGGTGAATGTGCGGATCGTCTGCGCCACCAATGTCGAACTGGAACAGGCGGTGGCTTTGGGACAGTTCCGTGCCGATCTCTATCACCGCCTGGCGGTTTTGCGCATCCATCTGCCCCCTTTGCGGGAGCGGCTGGAGGATCTGCCCTTTCTGGTGGATTTTTTCCTTGCGGCGCTCAACCGCAAGTATCACCGGCAGGTGCGGCGTCTGACGCCGGAGGCGATCAAGTTCCTGCGTTCCTACCTCTGGCCGGGCAATATCAGGGAGCTGCGCAATCTGTTGGAGCGGGTGCTGGTGGAATCTTCCGGAGAGGTCGTGGGACTGCGTTCTTTCAGGGAATGGGCGCATGAACGTCATGCCCTGAGCCTTCGCAAGCCGATTGAGACACCGGCAACGATCCTTGCCGGTCCTCCGTCGCGGCCCCTGCTTTCCGCCGCATCGGGAGCCTCTTTTCCCCTTGGTCCTGCTGCGGTGCCGGATGCGGAGCGCCTGCGGCGGGCCTATGAGGAGGCGGGCGGCAATATTTCGCAGGCGGCCCGCCTTTTGGGCATGCATCGCGCGACGTTCTACCGCCATCTGAAGAGGCTGGAACTGACGCGGGAAAAGCTTGGGCATGGAGAGAAGAGCAATGGAAACGGGTGAGAACAGAAAATATCCCGCGATACCGCGGGTTGCGGTAGGAGGCGTGGTGGTGCATAAGGGACGGGTGCTGCTGATCCGCCGCGCCAAGGCGCCTTCCTGCGGTTTGTGGGCGATTCCCGGCGGTGCTGTGGAATTGGGCGAAACCCTGCGGCAGGCTGCGGAGCGCGAATTGCTGGAGGAAACCGGCCTGAGAACGCGCGCAACGTTGGTGCTGAAGACCTTTGAAATTATCGATCGCGACGAGGAGGGCAGGGTACGCTTTCATTACGTGATTGTCGATTTTTTGGCGGAATTGGCGGATGATAATGCTGTCCCGCGCAGCGGGGACGACGCCGGCGAGGCCCGCTGGTTTGCACCGGAAGAACTGGAAGATCTGCCGATGGCGCAGGCCACGCGGGAATTTCTTGCCGAGCGCTATGCCGTTATTTTCGAGGGCAAACGGCCGGACTGCCTGTTGGACTAGGAACGGTTTGGGAAAATGTCCCAAACGGATTTTCCTTTGGAAAAACGTTGTTTGTATCCACACAAAAACAAGGAGATTGAGGTATGCGTTGGGAAGGGCGAAGAGAGAGTACGAATGTCGAGGATCGGCGGGGTTTGTCATCACGCATGGTTGTGGGTGGCGGCGTTGGAACGTTGTTGTTGGCGGCTCTCATCTACTTTATGGGAGGCGACCCCAGGGTGGTTTTGAATCAGGTGGGAACAGCGCCTTCTTCCACCCAGAGCGGCGAATACCGGCCGTCGCCGGAGGAGCAGAAACTGGCCAGCTTTGTCAAGGTGGTGGTGGCTTCCAACGAGGACGTCTGGGGGCGGATATATGCGCAACAGGGAAAACCGTATCGGGATCCGAAACTGGTACTGTACAGCGGTCAGGTAACTTCCGCCTGCGGCATGGCCAGCGCGGCGATGGGCCCCTTCTACTGTCCTGGAGATCAGAAACTCTATCTTGATTTGAACTATCTGGGAAAAATGGAACAGCAGCTGAGGTCGAACGTAAGCTTCAAGAAGGCGGGGGATTTTGCGTTGGCCTATATTGTTTCTCACGAGTTTGGGCACCATATCCAGACGCTTATGGGAATTAGCGACGCTTTGAACACGTGGCGCCGGCAGATGGATGCCCGCTCTTTCAACCAACGGCAGGTACGTTTCGAGCTGCAGGCAGATTGTCTGGCCGGAATCTGGGCGCACGATGCCGAGAAATCGTCTCCGGGACTGCTGGAGATCGGAGATATCGAGAATGCGATCAAGGTGGCAAATGTTGTGGGTGATGACCGCATTCAGGGACAGTTGCAGGGCCGGGTGCGGCCGGATACCTTTACACACGGTACTTCGGAGCAGCGGATGAGCTGGTTTTATCAAGGTTACCGCAGCGGTAGTGGCAACTTGGGGGCATGCAACACCTTCCAGCTGCCGGATCCTCAGTTCTGAGCCATTTGGAGATGCGTTGCCCTGGATAGTGCGACATTCATTTTGTCATTTCGAAGCGCGTAGCAGTGAAGAATGAAGAATCTCCCGGGGGGTGCCCGAACGTTGCTCGCGGGAGATTCTTCGCTTCGCTCGGAGACAGAATCTATGCCGTTTACAAAGGGCCAGGAAAGTCGCGTATGCGTCGGAAAGGGCAAGAAGAGCGTACGGATGGTGGAAAACGGCAGGCCATGCCGTTCCATGTGATTGCAGGCGGTGGTCTGCTGCTGACAGCGGCTCTCATGTATTGGATAAATGCTGCTCCTTCAGCGGTTTTGAATCCTCCAGTGCAGGCGGTGCCTTTATCCACCCGGAACGGGTACCGGCTGCCTCCGGAGAAACGGGAACTGGGCAGCTTTGTCAAGGTGCTGCTGGCCTCCAACGGGGAGGTCTGGGGGAGAATATTTGCGGAACATGGACAATCGTATCGTAATCCGCAACTGGTACTCTACAGCGGCCAGGTGGCTTCCCCCTGCGGCATGGCCAGAGAGGCGGGCAGTCCCTTCTACTGTCCGGGCGATCAGAAGCTCTATCTTGATTTGGACTATCTGGCGAGAATGGAGCAGCAGTGGAGATCGAGCGTGAGCTTCAAGGAGGCGGGGGATTTTGCTTTGGCCTATGTTGTTGCCCACGAGTTTGGGCATCATATCCAGACCCTTTTGGCCGTTGGAGAATGGATGGAGGTGCAACGCCATCAGATGAATGCCCGCTCCTTCAGGCGTTTGCAGGTACGTTTCGAGCTGCAGGCGGATTATTTGGCCGGCATTTGGGCGCACTATGCCGGGAAATGGTCTCCGGAACTGCTGGGTATTGAAGATATCGAGGGTGCGGTCAAGATGGTGAATGTTGTGGGTGATGACCGTATCCAGAAACAGTTGCAGGAGCGGCCGGAAACCTTTATGTGCGGCACTTCGGAGCAGAGGGCACGCTGGTTTTACAAAGGCTACAGCAGTGGCAATCTGGGAGGTGCCAACACCTTCCTGGTGCCCGATTCCGAGCTCTGAAGATTTTTCAGGAGTATTGTCATGGATATTTCCCGTTACCGGGTCTTCATTTTCGATGTCAACGGTGTGCTCTTCCTCTCCAATGAGGGCAACGCACGCGCGCTGGCGGCGGCCTTTACCGCCGATGAAGCCGTACAGCAACGGATCATCGATCTGTACGCCGTCATGAGCGGCCTCGATCGCGGCACCAAGATCCGCCGTGTGCAGGAGGAGGTGATCGGACGTCCGTTCCAGGAAGGGGAGTTCGAACTGCGTTGGGAGCGTTTCCGGGAACTTTCGCGTGACAGCATGCTGATGGCGCCTCTGGGGCGCGGCTGTCGCGAGGTGCTTGAGCATCTGGGCAGGGCGGGGAAGGTGCGGGCGGCGCTTTCCAACACGCCGCCGGCCCAGCTTGCCGAAGTGCTGAAAAGACGCGGTCTGGACACCCTGCTGGATATCGTCCGCGGGGGCGGCGACTGGCCCAAGACGCAGTCGTTGGCGCGAATGCTCGACGAGTGCGGTTTGTCCGCCGCGGACTGCCTGTTTCTTGCCGACGGCCGCGGCGATCTGGCGGCTGCGCGCGGATCCGGCGTGGATTTTGCCGGCATCAACGAAGTGGCGGACGAATTCGAAGGCGCTACCGATATTTTGGGACGTTGGCCGGATCTGGGGGCCTGGGGCTCGGAGCAGCTCGGCATCCGGATCGGCTCTTGAAAACGGTTTTTCAGGAATTATCTTGCCGGGAAAAGCACATAAAAAAAACGGCAAATGAAAAAGCAAGGAAAAGGAGAGGAGAATGGCACAGGCAAAACTTGGAGATACGGTGCGGGTGCGTTATATCGGGCGCTATGAGGACGGCTCGGTATTTGACAGCTCCGACGATCATGGCAAGCCTCTGGAATTTATCATCGGTCGCAATCAGGTGATCCCCGCCTTTGAAAGCGGTGTCATAGGGATGGAACCGGACATGACCAAAACCATTGAGGTGTCGCCTGAGGAGGGTTATGGCGCCTATCGCGACGATCTGGTAGTGGAACTCAAACGCGCGGATCTTCCGGAAGACATGGAGCTGAAAGAGGGTTCGTTCATCGAATGGATGCAGCCGGACGGCCAGATTGGGCTGGCGAAGCTGCTGACGGTGACGGATGAAATAATCCGGGTGGATACCAACCATCCCATGGCTGGCAAAAAGTTGTTTTTTGATGTGACGCTGCAGCGGATTATGTAATTTGGAAAGAATTTCCTCAGGCAAAAGAAACTGAACGGCCGGGAGAAGCCCTCTTTGAAAAGGGTTTTTCCCGGCCGTTTTTATTTTTCAGGAAAAAGGAAGGCTTACAATTCCTGATGGAGGCCCAGATACTGACAGAGCTTTCTTTGGGCAAACTCGTTGCGGATGGGGCCGGTTGGACTGCCCAGGACGACGACCAGAATCCGCTTTCCACCGTAACGGCCGGTGGCAACGATATTATATCCCGCCTTGCGATAGAAGCCGGTTTTGAGGCCGTCCACAATACCCGGCATGGTTTCCAGCAGTTTGTTTTTGCTGTGAATGTGGGTAGTGCCCCGGCGGAAGGTACTGCGGGAAACGGAAGTCCACTCCCGTAATTTGGGATAACGGAGCGCCTCCCGCGCAAGCCGGATCAGATCCCGGCAGGTGGTCAGATTTTCGCGCCTGCCATCCACTGGTGGTAGACCATGCACGCAGCCGAATACGGTGTTGTTCATGCCCAGCTGGGCCGCCTTGCGGTTCATCAGCCGGACGAAGGCGTCGGCGTTGCCTGCCACATGCTCGGCTACGGCATGCGCGGCATCGTTGGCGGATTGAATCATGACGGCCCGCATCATCTCTTCCAGCGTGAAGGATTCCCCCGCTTTCAGATAGACCTGGGTGCCTCCGATTCCCGCCGCCGCTTTCGAGACGTATACCCGTTCGTTGAGGCGCAGTTCGCCCCGGTACACTTTCTCCAGAATGATGCAGGAAAGCATAATCTTGGTCACGCTGGCCGGAGGCCACAGCATGTCAATATTTTCACCCTCCAGAATGGCTCCGGTCGCGGCGTCGGCAACGGCGTAGGCCTGATAGATGTAGTCTGGTGGTGGTGGCGGTTCGGTTATCACTGGTGCCGGGCGTTTGACATGCCTGTGCGCAGATTTTATGGTTTTGGCGGTATGGGGCGTGGGCGCCTTTTTCTTTGCGGGAACCGGACCCCGTTTGTTGGCGGGAGCGGTTTTTACCGACGCGGTTTTGGCGTTTGCCCTGGCGCTTCCTGGTTTACCTGTGATTGCGGTGCCTTTGGGAGCTTTCATCGCCGCCCTGGCTGGAGGGGCAGACGCTGCCTTGGTCTGTACGGGTTTGCGGACAGTTTGAGCCTTTGTTTTTGCCGGGGTGATTTTGCCCGAAGGAGCCTTTGCCGGGACGGTTTTCACTGCTTTGGAGGCTTTGGAAGAAGCCGCAAACGAGATTGCATTTCCGGTCATGGCCATGGCCAGGATGAAGATGCATGCCGAAACAAATTTTTTCATGATGAACAGCCTCTGTGGATATACGGGATATTTTTTGATTTCCTTGATGTCCCTTTGAATGTGCAAAGTTGATGGTTTTCAAGACTCTTTTGGGGCAAATCCTTTTAACTTTTGAACTTTTTTAGGTAATACTACAGGGAAACGCGGATTGACAACGTAAAAAAGGCGCTTTCTCAACCTTTTCCGGACGGAAGGCGTCTTTTTCGTGAATGGGAGAAGAGAACAATGTTCAAAACAGCACAGGGCAAGGCTTATGGATGCGCTTTGGCAACGGTGTTGCTCTGGTCGACGGTGGCTTCGGCGTTCAAGTTGGCCCTGCGCCATCTGTCGCCCGCGGAATTGCTGCTGTGGTCTACAGTGGTGGCAACGTTGACATTGGCCGCGATAGTAACGGTAACCGGGGGCTGGCACGAGATTCGGCAGTCTTCGGCGTCCGACTGGCGTTTTTCCGTGTTGACCGGATTCCTCAATCCCTTTTTGTACTACCTGGTTCTGTTCAAGGTCTACGAGCTGTTGCCGGCCCAGCAGGCGCAGCCGATCAACTACACCTGGGCGCTGATGCTGGCGCTGCTGTCGGTTCCGCTTCTGGGCCGCCGAGTGACAGCCGGCGATTTGATCGGCATGCTGCTGGGCTATACCGGGGTCGTGATTATCGCTACCGGAGGCAGTTTTTCCGCCCTGAATTTTACCAGCGTTCCCGGAGTAGCGCTTGCGCTTTTAAGCACGGTGATCTGGTCGCTCTACTGGATCTGCGGCGTGCGGGATCAACGTCCGCCGGTTATGGCGCTGTTCCAGAGTTTTTTGTGCGGACTGGTTTTTACGCTGGTCTTTTTCCCGCTTTTCGCGGATTGGAGGATTCCGGACTGGAGCGGCTTGCTGGGGGCCTGCTATGTTGGCCTCTTCGAGATGAGCGTGCCCTTTGTGCTGTGGTTGTTCGCCCTGAAGTATGCCGAGAGGGTTTCCCAGATAAGCGGTCTGATTTTTCTGTCGCCTCCGCTGTCTTTGGTGCTGATTCACTGCGCGGTAGGCGAGGCGATCCAGCGCTCGACCCTTGTGGGTGTCGCGCTGATTCTGGCGGGCTTGCTTGCGCAAAAACGTTTGAACCACGATGGATGAGAGAGAGGAAAAAGGCTCCCCCTGGAGCCGGGAGCCTTTTTTCGTCCTTTTGATGCGTTTTTTTTAAAAAACGGCATTGTGGGAAATTTTTGTGGAAATTTTTGCTTCGTCCACGGTGTCCGTTTACACGATCTTCAGGGTAATTTCATCGCTAACTTCCAGCCGGCTGCGGTGCCAGGTGCGCTGGTTTTTGGTTTCCATGCCTTCCAGAACCGCTTCGACCGCAAGAACGAAATTTTCCTTCTCAAAATTTTCCAGATCGCCGGCTGCCTTGATTTTTTTCTTTTAATCCTCCGGGAAGTTGGCCATCGCATGACGGCCGCGTACCGCTGCTACCGAGAGAACGCCCGCCTCTTCCATTCCGGCGGTGGCAACCAGTTTGCCGTTGCGGTAAATTTCAAACGCTTTCATTGTCTTTCTCCTTTTTAAAATGTTTTGGGAATGCTTCTTTCGTTTTCTGTAACCTTGGAAAACCTGTTTTCAAGGCTTGATATAGATCATTGTGCCGTCATTCACCAGATCCCAGATTTCATCGATCTCCTTGTTGTTGACGGCTATGCAGCCACTGGTCCAGTCCCTGTGCTTGAGGATATTGGAGGCATGATTGTAACTGGGCGGAATGCCGTGAATCATGATCATGTTGCCGGGATTTACGCCCATTTCCTGCGCCCTGAGCATGTCGATCGCGTTGGGATAGGAGATGTGGATGGAACGGTGGTAATAGGATTTCCCGTTGCGCCAGTCAAGCACGTAAAGCCCTTCGGGGGTTTTTTTATCTCCCTTCATAAGTTTGGGCCCTTCGGGATTCTTCCCCAGGGAAATCCGGTATTCCCGGATGGTTTTTCCTCTCTTGCGGAGTTCCATCAGCCGTTTTGACTTGTAGACAACAACCATATCGGCCTTGAGCGGTCCTGATTCAAGGGACAAATCCCTGGCCGGTGGGGCGGACGGAAACTGTTGCGGGAGGTTGTATGTGAAAAGGGAGCAACCGCTCATGAATATGAGTACGGAGCTTGCCACCAACAACGAAAACCATCTCATTTTTTAAACTTCTCTCCTTCAAAATAAAGGTTGGGTGATTCATTTTTGACAGTGACGACAGAAAAAGGTCGATCGTTGTCCTGTCCGGTTGACCTGGATTTTTGTCCCGCATTGCGGGCAGGGTTGTCCGGCCCGGCCATAGACCCGCAGTTGCACGGCGAAATAACCGGGTTTTCCCTCGGCGTTACGGTAATCGCGCAGGGTGGTTCCTCCCGCATCCAGAGCATGCCGGAGCACTGTCCGGATACTGGCGGCCAGTGCCTCGTACTGTTCCATGCCGATTCGGCCGGCGGCGCGTTCCGGATGAATGCCGGCAAGAAAAAGCGCCTCGTTGACATAGATGTTGCCGAGACCGGCGATCACTTTCTGATCAAGCAGAAAATTCTTGATGGCTGCCTGACGGTTCCGGGACGCCTGAAACAGATAGGCGCCGCTCATTTGGGCGGAAAAGGGTTCCGGCCCGCAGCGGGCCAGCAACGGAGACGTCAGCGGATCCTGGGCGAAAAAAAGCATGAGCCCGAAACGCCGCGGGTCGTGCAGGCGCAAAAGCGAACCATCGGTAAAACAGATGTCCACGTGATCGTGGAGCTGATGGGGGGTGGCCTGCGGCAGATAGACAAGCGCCCCCGACATCCCCAGATGAACCAGCAGCCAGTTGGTGGAAAAGGCAAACAGCAGATATTTGCCCCGCCGTTCAATGCTGGCGAGCCTTTCGCCCTGGAGGCAGTTCAGCTTGCGGGGCTCCAACGGCGCGCGCAGCCTGGGAGTGCGGGTGATGATCCGCTGAACGGTTTTGCCGGTGATCAGCGGTTCAAGGCCCAAACGGATGGTTTCCACTTCCGGAAGCTCTGGCATGGCGGCGCTCTCCTCACGTTTGGCTATTGACGGGGATCGAGGGCATCCCGGATGCCTTCGCCCAGGAGATTGTAGCCCAGCACCGTGATCAGAATGGCCAAGCCGGGAAAGGCCGACAACCACCACGCGGAACCCAATGCCTGTTTTCCGGCGATGAGCATGTTGCCCCACGACGGAGTGGGGGGCTGTACGCCGATGCCCAGGAATGACAGCGCGCTTTCGGTCAGGATGGCGCCGGCGACTCCCAAAGTCGCCGAAACCAGCACCGGCGAAAGCGCGTTGGGAAGAATGTGCCGGAAGATCACCCGCATGTCTTTTGCGCCCAGCGCACGCGCCGCGAGGACAAAATCCCGCTCCCTCAGGGACAGAAACTCGGCCCGCACCAGTCGGGTTCCCCCCATCCATCCGGTCAGCCCTATCACGATCATGATGTTCCAGATGGAGGGATCCAGAAACGCGATGACTGCCAGAATCAGAAAAAACGTGGGAAAGCAGAGCATGATGTCCACAAGGCGCATGATCAGCGTATCTACCCAGGAGCCGTAATAGCCGGCAATCGCTCCCAGGATGATGCCGATAAGCGTCGCTATGCCAACCGATACAAAGCCCACCAGAAGCGAGATACGCGCACCAAACAGGATGCGCGTCAGTACGTCGCGCCCAAGATCGTCGGTCCCCATGAAATGCAGACGGGAAGGCGGCAACAGGGCCGCACTGATGTCAATGGCTTCCGGATCCCAACCGGAACACGGCGCCCCGATGGCCAGCAGAAACATTGCCACCACAATCAGGGCTCCCAGCATGGCCATGCGGTTGGACCGCAATCTTTTCCAGAAGGAATCGGATTTCATGGGTAATGCTCTTTAAGTACCTTCGCCTCAAACAAATAAAGGGAGCAAAAAGCTCCCCTTGAAAAAGCCTTTTTCCCGAATTTCAACGAACCGACAGATAGGCGTCGTTCCAGAATTTTTTGATATGGGGCTCACTGAGGAGGCGGTAAACTTTTTCCGTTTCGCCAACCGCTTCGCGAATCATGTTGAGCCAACGCAACTTGCGCAACAGGGATTTTCCCTTCTTTTCCCAGTTGATGATTTCCTGCTTCAACTCGGCGGGAGTGGAGTCGCCAAAGATCCAGCCGGAACTTAACGGAGTATTCATCGGCGGCGCCATGTTGAGGTTGTGCTCCGAAACGCTCCCCAGAATTTGCCACAGCGGCGAGAAGAACTCTGGCGCGGTCAGATAGTAAAGCGCCTGCGGGTCTTCCAGGACACGGTTGGTGAGCATCTGCAGGGCCATCATCCAGTCGCCTCCGCTCTTCTGAATTGCTTCCAGCGCCAGTTTCTTGATGGGCTCGTAGGGGTTGGAGACGAAGAAACGGACTTCCCTGTCCCAGTTCTGTTCAAAGTCCTTGCGGGTTTCTCCAAGCGTTTCCACCGTAAAGTGGTCACGGACCTTTTCCTGCTCTCCCAACTGTTGCGATACGTGATGGAACCAGGCGGCACGTTCCAGAACCTTTTGCAGGTTTTCTTCGATATAGGCGATTTCCTTGTCCAAATCCGCCTTGCCGGCGTCGCGCAGCAGGATATATTCGCTGGTGGAGAGGGGGCAGGTCAAAAGCGACTTGCCATTGAAGTTGATGGGGGCGATATACTCCAGTTCCTCGTAAATTTTGTTGCCGATAATGGGATCGACGATGTCACGCATCAGCGTATGATCGTCCTTGGCCATGGCAAACATCCGCAACGCGGTGGCAAGCCAATCGTTGTTGGTTTCCTTCAGAATGTCCTTGGCTATCATGCTGGCTCTGGTTTCAATTTTCCCTGGCATTTTCATCTTTTGACTTCCTCCCAACCTGATCATAAAACTTTAAAGAAACGGTATTAAAATGTTTGATAACAAAAATATTGGCTGGCCTGTTGACAGCCGGCCTCTACTTATAACAAAGACATCCAAGCAATTCCAATCTAAAAAGTTTTTTGAAAATTTCAAGGAAGATGCTGTGTGGAACTTGCCCGTTTTTTAGTGCAGGAAATGGATCGAGAGGAGAGAATGAGCGGTGGAAAGATCCGAGTACGCTTTTACGCTGGATTTTCAGGTGCGGGACTATGAATGCGATTTTCAGGGAATCGTCAACAATGCCATTTATCAACACTACCTGGAACATACCCGAAATTCGTTTTTGAAAGCGATGGGGATGGATGTCGTTGAGATGTCTCACCGGAAAATCAATATGGTGGTCACACGTGTCGAATTGAATTACCGTCATCCGCTGACAAGCGGGGATTGCTTCTGGGTGGGCGTGAACCTGCGGCGCTTTTCCCGGTTGCGGATCGCGTTTCATCAGGATATATTCCGTTCATCCGACAACCTGCGGATTCTCGACGGAGTGGTTATTGGCGCGGCGGTGGGAGAACATGGCCGTCCGGTTCGTGTGCCGGAATTCGAAAGACTTTTAATAGAGTAGAGGCAGATGCGGACAGGAGAATTTTTATCTCAACTGCTTTTCCATAAGAAAGGCGGGTCGTTATTGGCTCGCTTTTTTTATGGGTATTGTCGCGGAAATTCAATATTGGTAAAAACGTGTTGGTGGTATCAATCGGTTCCCGAATAAATTTTATCTTATTCTTAAGGAGATTCATCATGATGGTAAAAGAAGACAGCGACAAGTTGGAAAATGTAACGCGGCGTCTGGAAGATTTACGGAGGTGTCTTTGACATAGAGGGCAAAAGTGAACGGATTGCCGAGATTGATGCAGAATGCAGCAAGGCGGAGTTCTGGGATAATGCCGATCATGCTCAAACCCTGACCAGGGAGCGCAATCTTCTGCAGAAAACGGTGGAAACATGGCAGAGCATGGCGGGTCATGTGGAAGATCTGAAAGTGATGAAGGAACTTCTGAAAGAAGATGACGATGAGGCCGCTCTGGAAGAATTCCGTGAACTCCTGGGTCAAGTTGACTCAACATTGGGAAAACTGGAATTTGCCCGGATGTTTTCTGGAGAATATGACGCCAATAACGCCATTCTGAGTATCAATGCCGGTGCTGGAGGTACGGAAGCGCAGGATTGGGCGGAAATGTTGCTGCGCATGTATCTTCGTTTTTGCGAAAAGAAGGGTTTTGAAACCAGGATAACGGACTGTCTGGACGGTGAAGAGGCCGGTATCAAGAATGTGACCGTGAATA
>JAEEGG010016670.1_pt1 | contig 15225 bp, 10 predicted proteins | sample 9134161 | NCBI WGS metagenome assembly JAEEGG01 (sample SAMN16246543, study PRJNA631951) | gut metagenome | biome: gut microbiome; feature: rumen; material: CR-attached | host: Bos | place: Iran: Karaj | collected 2018-10
ACACGTCCACCTGCCCGTCGGTGTCGCGCCAGATCTCCTGGGCGGTGGTCCGCTCGTGGGCGGCAGGGTTGGCGGGATTGGTGAACTGGCCGAGGATGACGGCGCCGGGGATGCTGTCGCGGATCTGTTCCGCCTTGGCGATGGCGCCCTTCATTCCTTCGGCGCCGGGGGTCAGTTCGATGGTGGCGCCGAAGGCCTTGAGCAGGTTGCGGCGCTCGACGCTCATCGTGTCGGGCATCGTGAGGATGGTCTTGTATCCCTTGGCGCGGGCGACCCACGCCAGGCCGATGCCGGTGTTGCCGCTGGTGGGCTCTACGATGGTGGCGCCGGGTTTGAGCGTGCCGCTCTGCTCGGCATCTTCGATCATGGCGAGGGCGATGCGGTCCTTGACGCTGCCGCCCGGATTGCCTCGTTCGAGTTTGAGCGCGATGCGCGCCTGCTGGCCTTCCAGGCCGGAGACCTCCAGGAGCGGGGTGTTCCCGATGAGGTCGGTGAGGTTCTGAAATATCATAATGGTGTAAATTTACGAATAATTTACTTAATTGAATGCCTGCTCCAGGTCTGCGATGATGTCGTCTATGTGCTCGACGCCGATGGAGAGGCGGATGGTGGTGGGGGTGATGTGCTGCCCGGCGAGTTCTTCGGGCGAGAGCTGGGAGTGCGTGGTGGTGTAAGGGTGGATCACCAGGCTCTTGACGTCGGCGACATTGGCGAGCAGCGAGAAGATCTGCAGCCGGTCGATGAAGCGCCAGGCGTCTTCCTGGGTGCCCTTGATCTCAAAGGTGAAGATGGAGCCGGCTCCGTTGGGGAAATAGCGACAGTACAGGGCGTGGTCGTGGTGTTCCGGCAGGGCGGGATGGTTGACTTTCGCCACCTTGGGGTGCTTGGAGAGGTATTCGACGACCTTCAGGGCGTTCTGCGTGTGGCGCTCGATGCGCAACGGCAGGGACTCGACGCCCTGCAGCAGGATCCAGGCGTTGAAGGGGCTGATGGCCGCGCCGGTGTCGCGCAGCAGGACGGCACGGATGCGCGTGACGAAAGCGGCAGGGCCGGCCACGTCCGCGAAGACGGCGCCGTGGTAACTGGGATCCGGTTTCCCGAGGGTGGGGTATTTGTCGGCATTCGCCTTCCAGTCGAACTTGCCGCCGTCCACGATGACGCCGCCGAGCGAACTGCCGTGGCCGCCGATGAACTTGGTGGCGGAATGGACCACGATGTCGGCGCCGTGCTCCAGCGGGCGGATGAGGATGGGGGCGAAGGTGTTGTCCACGATGAAGACGATGTCGTGCCGGTGGGCCACGGCGGCGATGCCTTCGAAGTCGGCGACGTCGGAGTTCGGATTGCCGAAGGTCTCCGCGTAGATCACTTTGGTATTGGGCCGGATGGCGGCTTCCAGAGCCTGCAAGTCATTGACGTTGAGGATGGTGTTTTCGATGCCCTGGGTGGTGAGGGTGTGGGTGATCAGGTTGTAGGAGCCTCCGTACAGGTTGTCCGCGGCGATGATGTGGTCGCCCTGTTGGAGGATGTTCTGCAGGGCGTAGGTGATCGCCGCTGCGCCGGAGGCGACGGCGAGGCCCGCCACGCCTCCTTCCAGCGCGGCGACGCGCTCTTCGAAGACGGACTGCGTGGAGTTGGTCAGGCGGCCGTAGATGTTGCCGGGGTCGCGCAGGCCGAAGCGGTCGGCGGCGTGCTGGCTGTTGCGGAAGACGTAGGAAGTCGTCTGGTAAATGGGGACGGCGCGGGCGTCGGATGCGGGATCGGGGGTCTCCTGGCCGACGTGGATGGCCAGGGTCTCAACGTGGTAATTCTTCGTGCTCATATTATTTTCTTTTAGTCTTTTTCTATCGCAAAGTTCGAGGCAATAGAATTATTTTCCAAGACTTTATGGAATTTCGAAAGATTTACCTATATTTGTAGAAATCGCGTAATATTTCTTCCAATTCGGGGTCGAAATCCCCGATAGAACAGAATAATCGTCTTTTGCCTTATGAGCGGACTTGACGCCACCGATCTTGCCATCCTCCGGATCCTTCAGGAGGATGCGGCGTTGACCAATAAGGAAGTGGCCGCGCGGGTGCATCTCTCGCCCACGCCGGTCTTCGAACGCATCAAGCGCCTGCGCGAGCAGGGGTATATCCGGGGTTATGTGGCCGTGCTGGACACGGAGAAACTCGACTGCTCCTTCATCGCTTTCTGCTACATCAAGATGAAGCAGCACACCTTCGAGAACGCGCAACGCCTGATGGAGGCCGTGCAGACGATGGAGGAGGTGGGAGAGTGCTACAATATCTCCGGCGACTATGATTTCCTGCTGAAAGTCTATGTCTCCAGTATGAAGGAGTACCAGGAATTCGTCCTGCGCATCCTCGGCGAGCTCGACTGCATCGGCGGGCTCAACAGCTCCTTCGTGATGGGCGAAGTCAAGAACACACACGCCGTACCGGTCCGATAACACTCACTAATCCAATATTATATGAAATCAGTCAAGTTATTCCTTCTCTCCCTTCTGGTCCTCTCCGCCGGAAGCCTGTATGCGCAAGGAGGCCCCGGTCGCCAGCAGATCGTCTCTCCGGAACTGACGGCCGAGTCCGTCACCTTCCGGCTTCCCGCTCACTATGCCACCCAGGTCAGCGTCCAGACCTCCTGGGACGGTACCCACGCGATGACCAAGGGCGACGGGGGCGTCTGGTCCATCACCCTGCCCCGGCCCGTTCCCGAGCTCTACACCTACAACTTCGTCGTGGACGGCGTGTCGGTGCTCGATCCCGCCAACATCATCGTCCAGCGCGACGTGTCCCGCTTCTCCAACGTGTTCATCGCGGACGGCGACTATGCCGACCTGTACAAGGAAGCCAACCACAGGGGCGACGTGCAGCACGTCTGGTACTATTCCGGCACCAACGACATGAACCGCCGTATGACCGTCTATACCCCCTATGGCTATGACCCGAAGAACAAGAAGACGAAGTATCCGGTCCTCTACCTGCTGCACGGCGGCGGCGGTGACGAGGACGCCTGGTCCGTGCTTGGCCGCGCCGTCCAGATTCTCGACAACCTCATCGAGCAGGGCAAGGCCGTGCCGATGCTGGTCGTGATGCCGAACGGCAATCCCAGCCAGTACGGTTCTCCGGAGCTCCAGATCCCCGTCAAGACGGACATCAAGCAGTATCCGAGCGGCTTTGACAACTACGATTCGATGGTCGCCGACATCGTGCCCTTCATCGAGAGCCACTACAACGTGATCAAGAAACGCGAAGGCCGTGCGGTGGCCGGCCTGTCGATGGGCGGCGGCCAGTCCTTCTACGTAGGCCTGCGCAACGTCGACGTCTTCGCCAATATAGGCATCTTCTCCTCCGGCCTGCTGGGCGGCACCGGCGCCGGCCAGGCTGCGTTCGATCCCGAAGCGCAGATGCCCGGCCTCATCTCCAACCCCGCCAAGTACAACAAGCTGGACCTGTTCTACATCTCCTGCGGCGAACAGGACAACCGCCTCGGCGGCACCAAGGATTTCGTGGACCAGCTGAACAAGTGCGGCTACAACAACGTCTTCTATGAGACCTACCCCGGCGGCCACGAATGGCAGGTGTGGCGCCGCAGCCTCGCCGCCTTCACGCAGAAGATCTTCAAATAAAAAACAAGATGGAGCAGGCTAAATGCCTGCTCCATCTGTAAAGAGCGGTTGCTCGACCGCGCGGGTCTGCAGGATCCGCGAGCGCGGCGGGACGTCGTGGGTGAGCCAGACGTTACCGCCGACGACGGTGTCGTGGCCGATGGTGACGCGGCCGAGGATGGTCGTGTTGGCGTAGACCGTGACGTTGTCTTCGAGCACGGGATGGCGCGGCTCGTCGATCGGGCGGCCGTTCGGGTCGTACTTGAAGTTCTTGGCGCCGAGGGTGACGCCCTGGTAGAGCATCACGTTGTTGCCGATCACGGTGGTGGCGCCGATGACGATGCCCGTGCCGTGGTCGATGGCGAAATGCTCTCCGATCTTTGCGCCCGGGTGGATGTCGATGCCGGTGGCGGAGTGCGCCATCTCCGTGAGGAGGCGCGGCGCCACGGGGACGCCGAGCAGCAGCAGCTCGTGCGCGATGCGATAATGGAGCATCACCTTGATGCCGGGATAGCAGATCACGACTTCCGTCCGGTCCGTGACCGCCGGATCGTTGTCGGCGATGGCCTCCACGTCCGTGTGGAGGAGCCGGGAAATTTCGGGAATACGGTCCATAAAGGCGTCGGCGACCGGGTCGCCGGCGATCTTGCGGAGCACGTTCCGCACGGACATCAGGTCCAGCGCGCGGTCTTCCTGGCCGAGGTACTCGGGGAAGACGATGCGGCGCATCAGGTTGATAAGACGGGTGAGCAATGCTTCCATAAGGCTCTTTTTAAAAAGGGGCCGGTCAAATCGGCCGGCCCCTCAAAGACAATCTTAAAGTTTACAACTCGTTGAGCTCCTGAGCCATCTCGTCCTTGCGGCCGACGATGATGTCCTGGTAGTTCTTGAGGCCCGTACCGGCAGGGATCAGGTGTCCACAGATCACGTTCTCCTTGAGGCCCTCGAGGTAGTCCACGCGGCCGCGGATGGCGGCTTCGCTGAGCACCTTGGTGGTCTCCTGGAAGGAAGCTGCGGAGATGAAGCTGTCGGTCTTGAGGGCGGCGCGGGTGATACCCTGGAGGATCAGGCGGGCCGTCGCGGGCTGCGTCGGGCGCGTGACCATCAGGCCGAGGCCCTGACGCTCCAGCGAGGCGTTCTCGCTGCGCATCTCGCGGGCGCCGATGATATCTCCCTGGGCATACTTGCCGGAACCGCCGGCGTCCAGGACCACGTACTTGCCGTAGATCCGGTCGTTGACGTCCATGAAGCGCCACTTGTCCACCATCTCCTCGGTGAGGAACTCGGTGTCGCCCGGGTAGGTGATCTCGACCTTGCGCATCATCTGACGTACGATGATCTCGAAGTGCTTGTCGTTGATCTTCACGCCCTGGAGGCGATAGACGGCCTGCACCTCATTGACGATGTACTCCTGGGCCTTGACGGGACCGAGGATCGAGAGGATGTCGCTCGGGGACACGCCTCCGTCGGACAGCGGGGTACCCGCCTTGACGTAGTCGTTCTCCTGGACGAGGATCTGCTTGGTCATCGGCACGAGGTAGGTCTTCTTGGCGCCGGACTTGTTCTGGACCACGATTTCGCGGTTGCCGCGCTTGACTTTGCCCATCAGGACCTCGCCGTTGATCTCGGAGAGGATGGCGGGGTTGGACGGGTTGCGGGCTTCGAACAGCTCCGTGACACGCGGCAGACCGCCGGTGATGTCGCTGGCCTTGCCGATGGCGCGCGGGATCTTCATAATCACGTCGCCCACCTTGACGGTGCTGCCGTTCTCGGCCATCACGTGGGCGCCGACCGGCAGGTTGAAGGTCTTGATGGAGTCGCCCTTCTCATTCACGATGTGCAGGGCAGGGCTCTTGGTCTTGTCCTTGGACTCGATGATGACCTTGTCGGTGCTGATGGAGAACTCGTCGGCGGCGTCCTTCTGGAAGGTCGAGCCTTCGATCATGTTCTCGAAGCGCACCGTACCGGCGACTTCGACGATGGTGGTCGCGTTGTAGGCGTCCCAGTCGCAGATCAGGTCTCCCTTCTTGACCTTGTCACCGTCCTTCTTGTACAGCACGGCGCCGTAAGGCACGTCGTACTGGGAGAAGGTGATGCCGGTGTTCTCGTCAAGGATGCGGAGCTCGGTCATACGGCTCACCACGACGGCTTCACTCTTGCCGTCGTCGGTGACACGCTCAATGGTACGGAGCTCCTCGAACTTGAGGATACCGTCGTACTTGGACTCGATGGAGGAGTCGGCCGCGGAGGAGGAGGCGGTACCACCGACGTGGAAGGTACGGAGCGTCAGCTGCGTACCCGGCTCACCGATGGACTGGGCGGCGATGACGCCGACCACTTCGCCCTTCTCGACCATGCGGCTGGTCGCGAGGTTGCGTCCGTAGCACTTGGCGCAGACGCCCTTGCGGCTCTCGCAGGTGAGCACCGAACGGATCTCCACCTGCTCGATCGGCAGGGAGTCGATCAGGTCGGCTTCCTTCTCGCGGATCTCCTCGCCGGCCTTGATGATGAGCTCGCCGGTCAGCGGGTTGAAGATGTCGTGCACGGAGGTACGGCCCAGGATGCGCTCGCCGAGGGACTCGACGACCTCGTCCTTGTTCTTGATCGCCGTGGCGATGAGGCCGCGGAGCGTGCCGCAGTCCTCCTCGGTGATGATCACGTCGTGGGACACGTCCACCAGACGGCGGGTCAGGTAACCGGCGTCCGCCGTCTTGAGGGCGGTGTCGGCCAGACCCTTACGGGCGCCGTGCGTGGAGATGAAGTACTCGAGCACGGTCATACCCTCCTTCAGGTTGGAGACGATCGGGTTCTCGATGATGTCGGCTCCGGAGGCGCCGGCCTTCTGCGGCTTGGCCATCAGGCCGCGCATGCCGCAGAGCTGCTTGATCTGCGTGGTGGAACCACGGGCGCCGGAATCCAGCATCATGAACACGGGATTGAATCCCTGCTGGTCGGCGGAGATCTGCTTCGTGACGATGCCGGTCAGCCTGTTGTCCACGGAGGACCACAGGTCGATCACCTTGTTGTAGCGCTCGTTGTTGGTGATGAAGCCCATATCGTAGTCGTCGCGAATGGCGGCGACCTGCTTGTAGGCTTCCTCCACGAGGGTGGTCTTCTCAGCCGGGACGAGCACGTCGCCCAGGTTGAAGGAGATACCGGCGCGGAAAGCCTGGTCGTAACCCAGATTCTTGATGTCGTCGAGGAACTGTGCCGTGCGGGTCACGCCGGTGTTCTTGATGACGTCGGTGATGATCTTGCGGAGGGCTTTCTTGCCCAGCAGCTCATTGACGAAGGGAACTTCCTCGGGGACGTACTGGTTCACGATGATGCGGCCGGCGGTCGTCTCGACGAGCTTTTCGCCCTTGGAGGCGTCCTGCTTGTCCACGGGGATGCGGACGTTGATCTTCGCGTGCATGTCGATGGCCTTCTCGTTGTAGGCCACGATGACTTCCTCGGGGGAGTAGAAGCTCTTGCCCTCGCCCTTGGCGCCCGGACGGATCTTGGTGATGTAGTACAGACCGAGAACCATATCCTGGGACGGCACCGTGATAGGGGCGCCGTTGGCCGGGTTGAGGATGTTCTGCGAGCCGAGCATCAGCAGCTGCGCCTCCATGATGGCGGCGTTGCCGAGCGGGAGGTGGACAGCCATCTGGTCACCGTCGAAGTCGGCGTTGAACGCCGTACAGGCGAGCGGATGCAGCTGGATGGCCTTGCCTTCGATCATACGCGGCTGGAACGCCTGGATACCGAGGCGGTGCAGGGTCGGTGCACGGTTGAGGAGCACCGGGTGTCCCTTCATCACATTCTCGAGGATGTCCCAGATGACCGGGTCCTTGCGGTCCACGATCTTCTTGGCGGACTTGACGGTCTTGACGATGCCGCGCTCGATGAGCTTGCGGATGATGAACGGCTTGTAGAGCTCGGCCGCCATGAACTTCGGCAGACCGCACTCGTGCATGTTCAGCTCCGGACCCACGACGATGACGCTTCGGGCGGAGTAGTCCACGCGCTTACCGAGGAGGTTCTGACGGAAGCGGCCCTGCTTGCCCTTGAGGGAGTCAGACAGGGACTTGAGCGCCCGGTTGGACTCGCTCTTGACGGCGGAGGACTTCTTGGAGTTGTCGAACAGGGAGTCGACGGCCTCCTGGAGCATACGCTTCTCGTTGCGGAGGATCACCTCGGGAGCCTTGATCTCGATGAGCTTCTTGAGGCGGTTGTTGCGGATGATCACGCGGCGGTAGAGGTCGTTGAGGTCGGAGGTCGCGAAACGGCCGCCGTCGAGGGGGACGAGCGGACGCAGGTCCGGCGGGATCACCGGAATGACCTTCATGACCATCCACTCGGGACGGTTGACACCCTTGGACTCCTGGAACCACTTGACGACCTGGAGGCGCTTGAGGATCTCGGCCTTGCGCTGCTGCGAACCCTCGGAGAGCATACGCTGGCGGAGGTCCTTGCCGAGCTCTTCGACATCGATCTCCTTGAGCAGGTCGTAGATGCCTTCGGCACCCATCTTGGCGATGAACTTGTCCGGATCGCTGTCCGGCAGGTTCTCGTTGCCCGGGATGCGGGCGAGGGCGTCCAGATACTCATCCTCGGAGAGAAGCTCCATCTTGGGCAGGTCGCTGGCGCCCGGACGCACCACGATGTATTTCTCGTAGTAGATCACGGACTCGAGCTTCTTGGCCGGGAGGCCGAGGAGCGCGGAGATCTTGTTGGGCGCGGACTTGAAGTACCAGATGTGGGCCACCGGAACGGTCAGGGTGATATGACCCATACGCTCGCGGCGCACCTTCTTCTCGGTCACCTCGACGTTGCAGCGGTCGCAGACGATGCCGCGGTAGCGGATCCTCTTGTACTTGCCGCAATAGCACTCGTAATCCTTGGTCGGACCGAAGATCTTCTCGCAGAAGAGACCGTCGCGCTCCGGCTTGTAGGTCCGGTAGTTGACCGTCTCCGGCTTGAGGACCTCGCCGCACGAACGCTCGGTGATGTCCTCCGGCGACGCAAGGGAGATGCTGATCGTCTGGAAGTTGCTCTTAACCTTATTGTCTTTGTTATTGAAAGTAGGCATATTACGTTTCGTTCAAAACAATTAATCCAAAGTAACCTTGAGACCAAGTCCACGGAGCTCGTGGAGAAGCACGTTGAGGGACTCAGGGATGCCTGCGGGCGGCATCGGATCGCCCTTGACGATGGCTTCGTATGTCTTGGACCGTCCGACGACGTCGTCGGACTTGACGGTCAGGATCTCCTGCAGGGCGTTGGCTGCGCCGAAGGCTTCGAGCGCCCAGACCTCCATCTCACCGAAACGCTGGCCACCGAACTGGGCCTTGCCGCCGAGCGGCTGCTGGGTGATGAGGGAGTAGGGACCGATGGAACGGGCGTGCATCTTGTCGTCGACCATATGGCCGAGCTTGATCATATAGATGACACCCACGGTCGCGGGCTGATCGAAATAGTCTCCGGTGCCGCCGTCGCGCAGCTGGGTCTTGCCGAAGCGGGGAACGCCTGCCTTGTCCGTATATTTGCAGATCTCATCGATGCTGGCACCGTCGAAGATCGGGGTGCTGAACTTGAGGCCCAGACGGGAACCGGCCCAACCGAGCACGGTCTCGTAAATCTGGCCCAGGTTCATACGGGAAGGCACGCCGAGCGGGTTGAGCACGATGTCCACGGGGGTGCCGTCCTCGAGGAACGGCATATCCTCCCGGCGGACGATCTTCGCGACGATACCCTTGTTGCCGTGACGGCCGGCCATCTTGTCGCCGACGGTGATCTTTCGCTTCTTGGCGATGTACACCTTGGCGATCTGCATGACGCCGTTGGGGAGCTCGTCGCCCACCTTGATCTTGTCCATCTCACGCTTGCAGATCGCCTGCTCGGTCTTGAGGGCGATGCAGTAGTTGTTGATGAGATCGCGGATGAGGGCGTTGGCATCCTTGTCCGTCGTCCATTTGCCGGACGTGATGTTGGTATAGTCGATGCCCTTGAGCATCTCGGCGGTGATCTTCTTGTCCTTCGGGATGATCTCCACGCCGTAGAGGTCGGACACGCCGGCGCTCTTGCGGTTCTTGGTGAGGATCACGAGCTTCTGGAGGAAGTCGGCGAAAAGCTTCTCGGCCTTGCGGTCGAATTCGGCCTGCCGCATCTCCAGGCGGGTCTTCTGGTCGTTCTTGGCCTGGCTCTTCTTGCCGGTCTCCTTGGAGAGCTTGGCATAGAGGGCCGTGCCGACGACCGTACCGCTCAGGGACGGGTTGGCCTTGAGGGAAGCGTCCTTGACATCACCGGCCTTGTCGCCGAAGATGGCCTTGAGGAGCTTCTCTTCCGGGGAAGGATCGCTCTCGCCCTTCGGGGTGATCTTGCCGATCATGATGTCGCCCGGCTCGATGTGCGCGCCGATGCGGACGATACCGTCTTCGCGGAGGTTCTTCGTGGCGTCCTCGCTGACGTTCGGAATGTCGGAGGTGAGCTCCTCCATACCGCGCTTGGTGTCACGGACCTCGGTGAGGTACTCGTCCACGTGGACGGAAGTGAGGATGTCCCACTTGACCATCTCCTCGGAGAGCACGATGGCGTCCTCATAGTTGTAGCCCTTCCAGGGCATGAAGGCGACCATCAGGTTGCGGCCGAGCGCGAGCTCGCCGTCCTGGGAGGCATAGCCCTGGGTCAGGACCTGGCCCTTCTCCACCTTGTCGCCCTTCTTGACGAGCGGGGAGAGGGTCACCGTGGTGCTCTGGTTGGTGCGACGGTAGATCGGGAGCTTGTACACGGTCTCCTCGGGGGAGAAGCTGACGAAACGCTCGTCCTCGGTCTGCTCGTAGCGGATGCGGATCTCGTTGGCGTCCACGTAGGTGACTTCGCCGCGGCGCTCCGCGATGAACTGGGTGCGGGAGTCGATGCAGACGCGCTCCTCCAGACCGGTGCCCACGATCGGGGCCTCCGGCTTGAGGAGAGGAACGGCCTGGCGCATCATGTTCGCACCCATAAGGGCGCGGTGCGCATCGTCGTGCTCCAGGAACGGGATCAGGGAGGCGGCGACCGAAGCCATCTGGTTCGGGGCGACGTCCATATAGTTGACCTCTTCCTTGGTGACGACCGGGAAGTCAGCCTCGAGGCGGCACTGGATGCGGTCTTCGAGGATGTTGCCTTCGTCGTCCATCCGGACGTTGGCGAGGGAGACGAGCTTGTCCTCCTCCTCCTCGGCGCTCATATAGTGGCAGCCGGCGGCCGTAAGGTCCACCTTGCCGTCCTTGACGTCGCGGTACGGCGTCTCGATGAATCCGAGGGAATCGATGCGCGCATACACGCACAGCGAGGAGATCAGACCGATGTTCGGACCTTCCGGCGACTCGATAGGGCAGAGGCGGCCGTAGTGCGTGTAGTGCACGTCGCGGACCTCGAAGCCTGCGCGGTCGCGGCTCAGACCGCCGGGACCCAGAGCGGAAAGACGCCGCTTGTGGGTGATCTCGGCGAGCGGGTTGGTCTGGTCCATGAACTGGGACAGCTGGCTCGTGCCGAAGAAGGAATTGATCACGGAAGAGAGCGTCTTCGCGTTGATCAGGTCGATCGGGTTGAACTGCTCGCTGTCGCGGACGTTCATACGCTCGCGGATGGTGCGGGCCATACGGCTCAGACCCACGCTGAACTGGTTGGCGAGCTGCTCGCCCACCGTGCGGACACGGCGGTTGGACAGGTGGTCGATATCATCGACCGAAGCCTTGGAGTTGATCAGCTGGATGAGGTACTTGATGATCTCGATGATGTCGGTGTTCGTCAGGACGCGCACGTCCGGAGCGATGGTCAGGCCGAGCTTCTTGTTGAGGCGGAAGCGGCCGACATTGCCCAGGTCGTATCTCTTCTCGGAGAAGAAGAGCTTGTCGATGACGTCGCGGGCCGTGCTCTCATCCGGCGGTTCCGAGTTGCGGAGCTGCTTGTAGATGTAGTTGACAGCTTCGATCTCGGTGTTGGTCGGATCCTTCTGCAGGGTGTTGAAGATGATGGCGTACTCGTTGGAGTTCGCCTCGTCCTTCTGGAGGAGGATCGTCTTCTCGTCGGCTTCGAGGATGGCCTCGATGGTCTCGTCGTCGAGGATCTCGCCACGCTTGACGATGATCTCGATACGCTCCACCGGGGTGACTTCTCCGGTATCTTCATCGATGAAGTCTTCGAACTTGGTCTTCAGCACGTTGTTGGCGAGCTTGCGACCCTTGCCGGCCTCCAGGTTCTCCGGAGTGACTTCGATCTCGTCGGCCAGGTCGAAGATGTCGATGATGTCCTTGTCGGCGTTGTAGCCGATCGCGCGAAGGAGCGTCGTCACGGGCAGTTTCTTCTTGCGGTCGATGTACGCATACATCACGTTGTTGATGTCGGTTGCGAACTCGATCCAGGATCCCTTGAACGGAATGATGCGGGCGGAATAGAGCTTCGTTCCGTTGGCGTGCATACTCTGGTCGAAGAACACGCCGGGGGACCTGTGCAGCTGGGACACGATGATGCGTTCGGATCCGTTGATCACGAACGTGCCGGCCGGCGTCATATACGGGATGTTCCCGAGATAGACGTCCTGGACGCGGGTGTCGAAATCCTCGTGTTCCGGGTCTGTGCAGGAAAGGCGGAGTTTAGCCTTGAGCGGGACGTTGTAGGTCAGTCCGCGCTGGAGGCACTCCTCGATGGAATACTGAGGGGGATCGATGAAGTAATCGATGAACTCGAGCTTGTAGTTGTTCCTCGTATCCTCAATCGGGAAGATTTCCTGGAATACCTGGTAAAGGCCTTCGTTCTTGCGGTTCTCCGGCGTAGTCTCCAGCTGGAAGAAGTCCTTGAAGGACTTGAGTTGCACTTCCAGCAGGTCCGGATACTCCAGGATCTTGGATGTTGCGAAGTTTATGCGCTTGTTTTGAGCCTTTTTTGACATATTCTGCCGTTGGAAACGTTGGAAATGGGAGAAAAACTTTAAATACGGAAAAAAGGTTTAGAGCCTATTATCCCCGGCTCTAAACCTGTTTGTCCCCTAAGCAGGGCGAGGTTGGAGTTATTTAATCTCAACCTCGGCGCCGGCTTCCTCAAGAGCAGCCTTGAGGGCCTCGGCCTCTGCCTTGGAAATCTTCTCTTTCACCGTGGCGGGAGCACCGTCAACGAGATCCTTCGCTTCCTTCAGACCGAGACCGAGCTCCGTCTTGACGACCTTGATCACGTTGAGCTTCGCCTGACCGGCGGTCTTGAGGATCACATCGAACTCAGTCTGCTCGGCCTCGGCGGCGGCGCCGGCACCGGCGTCAGCGGAGACGACCACAGCAGCAGCTGCAGGCTCGATACCATACTCTTCCTTGAGGATCTTTGCAAGTTCCTGAACGTCTTTTACAGAGAGGTTTACCAACTCTTCTGCAAGGGCTTTAACATCTGCCATAATTTTATTGTTTTTAATTGTTAATATTTTGCTTATTCTGCTGCAGGAGCCTCAGCTGCGGGCGCCTCTTCGGCGGCCGGTGCAGCCTCTTCTGCGGGCGCCTCGGCGGCCGGTGCCTCAGGGGCGGCCGGAGCCTCGGCAGCGGGAGCCGCGGCGGGCTTGGCGACGGCGATCTTCTCGTCGTCGGCCTTGCCTTCGGATGCGTTCTCGAGTCCACCGATGACGCGCTGGATCGGGCTCTGGAGGAGGGCGATGATGTCGCCGATGAGCTCTTCGCGGGTCTTGATGGATGCGAGCTGGTCAAGCTTGTCCTCTCCGATGAAGACGCAGTCCTGCACATACGCGCCCTTGACGACCGGCTTCGTAAAGCCTTCGCGCTGGAGCTTCTTGATGAGCTTGCCAGGCGCAGAGGGGACGTTGGTGTACATGATGGCGGTGTTGCCCACCAGGGTCTCGATGAGGGACTTCATCTCCTCGTTCTCCGATGCCTTCAGGACATGGGTGAAGAGGGTGTTCTTGACGACGCTCAGGACGATGCCTTCGTTGAAGCAATCGCGGCGAAGCCTGCTAGTCTGCTTAGCATTCAGGCCGGCAATATCGGTAATATAGAAATTGGGATACTGCTGAAGCTGCGCTGAGATGCTTTCAATAATCTGACCTTTAACTTCCTTTTTCATAATATTGAATTTTTACTCAGCACCTTTGTTGAGGAATGCCTTGAGATCAATCTTGATACCGGGGCTCATGGTGGAGCACAGGGCTGCGCTCTTCATATAAGTCCCCTTGAGGGCCTGCGGCTTGAGTTTCGCAATGGCGTTCAGGACCTCGGCAGCGTTCTCATAGAGCTGCTGGGCGCTGAAGGAAACCTTGCCGATTCCCGTATGCACGATACCGGTCTTGTCGACCTTGAAGTCGATCTTACCGGCTTTGGAAGCCTTGACGGCGGCGCCGATCTCCATAGTGACCGTACCGGTCTTGGGGTTCGGCATAAGACCGCGCGGACCGAGGATCTTGCCCAGGGCGCCGATCTTGGCCATCACGGAAGGCGTACAGACGATGACGTCCACGTCCGTCCAGCCGCCTTTGATCTTCTCGATATACTCGTCGAGTCCGACGTAGTCGGCACCCGCCTCCTTGGCCTCGTTCTCCTTGTCGGGAGTGCAGAGGGCGAGCACGCGGACGACCTTGCCCGTTCCGTTCGGAAGGGTGACCACGCCACGGATCATCTGGTTGGCCTTGCGGGGGTCAACGCCCAGATTCGCGGAGATCTCGACGGTGGCGTCGAACTTGGTGTACGTGATATCCTTTACCACCTGGCACGCCTCAGCGAGCGGATACAGTTTGTGAGAATCGTACTTCTCAGCAACTGCCTTCTGATTCTTAGTCATTCTTGCCATAATGCGTGTCGATTTTAAAGGTTCTCGGGGAATTCACCGGTCACGGTGATACCCATGCTTCTTGCGGTGCCTGCCACCATACGCATAGCGGATGCGAGGGTGAAGCAGTTAAGATCCGGCATCTTGCCTTCGGCAATCGTCCTGATCTGGTCCCAGGTGACGGTAGCGACCTTCTTGCGGTTCGGCTCACCGGAAGCCTTGTCGATCTTGGCGGCTTCTTTCAGGGACACAGCCACGGGCGGCTGCTTGACTTCGAAGGTGAAGGACTTGTCGGAATAGACCGTGATCACGACGGGAAGGATCTTACCCGCCTGGGCCTGCGTGGCTGCATTGAAAGCCTTGCAGAAGTCCATGATGTTCAAGCCTTTGGAACCGAGTGCAGGTCCTACCGGAGGTGCAGGATTGGCAGCTCCGCCTTTGATTTGGAGCTTAATGAATCCGGTAACTTCTTTTGCCATGTTGGATGTTATTCTTTAGTTACTTGCGTAAAGCTGAGTTCGAGTTGGGTCTTCCTTCCGAAGATCACCACAATTACTTTGACCTTGCTGCGGTCTTCCAAGATCTCGTCGACCGTACCGCTGAAACCGCTGAACGGGCCGTCCGTGATGCGGACGGACTCGCCGATCTCGTAATTCACGAGGGTTTCCGCGGCATTGTCCGCGTTTTCATCCTGAACTCCGAGGATCCGCTGTGCCTCCTCCTCGCGGATGGGCACGGGGACACGCTCGAACTGGGCTCCGGTGGTCGTCTTCTTCTCGGTGAGGAATCCGGACATGCCGGGAACAAGGTTGCGGATGATGTTCTCAAGC
>JAEEGG010016676.1_pt1 | contig 15223 bp, 15 predicted proteins | sample 9134161 | NCBI WGS metagenome assembly JAEEGG01 (sample SAMN16246543, study PRJNA631951) | gut metagenome | biome: gut microbiome; feature: rumen; material: CR-attached | host: Bos | place: Iran: Karaj | collected 2018-10
GAATTTCTGGTGAAGTTCGATGAAATGCCGTCCATTGGCGGCTATCGGTGATTCCACGAGGGCGAGATGGTAGTAGTTGTTGCTGTCGCACCACAGGCCGACGCCCGCCGTCGCGAACTGTTCGCCTGTGCGAGACTTCACGGTGACGATGGCGGAAATTTCGCAGTTTTCCGACAGCGGTGCGGGCTTGTATTGCAGTCCGCCGCCGCTGGTTACGGTCTGGAAGCCGTTTGGCGTTTCCTTCCATGAAAGCGGATTGCCGTACCAATTGTCAAGATTTGGCTTGAGATCGGCGGCGGAAAGAGAAGCGATGGCTGCGAAGGTGAGAAAGAATGACAGGATGGGATGGTTCATGACGTCTCCTTGTTGTCGTTGTTATATATATGGTTAAAAGTGTTTTTGAAACGTTGAATCGTGGCCGCGACTGCCGTGGCCGCCAGAAGTCCAAGAAGCGGTGTGAAATACAGCGTGAAACGGCCGTCGTTGTCGTTGAAGGTCAATGCGACGACAATGGCATGGGCGATGACCAAAGCCGTCGCCATGCGGACATGACGGCTTTTCCATCCCAACCATGCGCCTAAAAATGCAAGTGTCGTCAACGGAACATGATAGACTAACAGGAAGAGATTGTGTTTCCATGAATAGGATGGGCGGATGCGTAAGAACATGACGGCGAGGCGTTTGGCGACAAGCCATGCGGAAGCGACCGGATGGCGCAATCCATAGAGCATTCCGCTTGCCAAATCGATTCGCGTCAGATCGGCGGGAGGCATTTTGACACGCCACAGGTCTTCCTGCCAGACGACTTCCCCCGTATAGAGCTTCACGGAAGGGCTTTCCTTTTGGATGCCTTCATTGAAGGAACGTCCTGCAAATGCCATGGTTAGAAAAATGGCAATTACGCAGACGACGGCGACGATTTGGCTCCAGATGGATTTCAGAAGATTGACGGACCAGACGATGGCGACAGCGGGAAGGAGAATCCATCCCGTTGGTCGGATAAACGCCGTAAGAAAAGTTAATGCAAAGACTTCTGAAATTCGGATGGCTTGTTTCTGTTCCATCGCCCAGACGGCAAGCCATGCGATGACACAAACGGCGGATGTATAGAGAGATTCTGTCATGACGGCGGTGTGCCACGCGGCGAATTCCGGATTCAAGGCGAAAAGCAATCCTGTAACGATGGCCGCATGGAATGCGAAACGGTAGGACGCGTTGGCTTCGAAGGCCGCGTTCATGATGGCGGCGCAGGCTAGAAACGCCGCGATGATGTGCAAGGCGATGAGCGGAATAAGTGTATGGCCGCATGAGAGTGAGGCGGCGGTGACGGCGATGTAGCCCATGTAGGATTTTTGCGTTCTGTCGAACGGCCGTCCGTCGATGATTTTCTCTCCGCCTTCGATATACCGCCATGAATCGCCTGTGAAACGGATACCGGCGGGCGTTTCGGCCCGCCATTCCGCAGGGCCTGAAAATCCATGCATTGGAAAGACTTGCGGATGTGTCAGAAAGAAAACGACGACGAGTAAAAGGCCGCAACAGACGGCCAGCCAGGCCGTTAGAAGTGGCATGGAAGCAAGACGGTTGAATATGGATTGGAATAAGCTATTTTTCCGCATAGATTTCGATGCTTGCTTCGAATGGGAGAGGTAGCGGATTGCCGTTCGAGAGGTATTTTGTTCTGTCGTAAGTGCGGAGCCTGTCGATGCCAAGGCCGATTTCCGGGGAGCCATTCACAACGACGGCGATGGTGGCCGTGCCGTCGTCGTTAAGCGTGAGTTTGTCGAATTTGGCTTCCAGCCAAGGGTAGAAACGATGGGTGGCGATGTCTGGCGTAAGACGTTGATTTCCATTAATGAATGTTGCCGTGAATGGGGCGCGGGTTTGGTTGAAAAACGGAATGCGGACGGTTGTCGGACGGTTTGCGAACAGTTCACGGCTTTCCTTCGGGATGACAAGCGTCTTCTGGATTTCCAACGGCCCTTCGGCGGACGGATTGATGCCTTGCATGCCGCCTTCGCAGAACGGGCCGTGGTCGTAGATGAGAACGCCGTTTTTCCCGTCCACGGCGATGCCGTTCGGACGGATGGCGCGGATGATGTCCGCTTCATAGAGGTCTTGATAAAGCGAGAAGGCGGAGCAGACGATGAAGGCGGCGCAAGCGGCGGCGAGTCCAAACAGGACGAGCCGTTGGCGGCCTTTGTCCGGATTTGGCAGGTTTTTCATCTGCCAGGCGGTCATAAGACGTTGGCAGAAAACAGCCGCGAGCACGCAGAGCAACGGCACGATTCCAATGCGGAATCGTGCGAGAATGTAGAACATCGCCGTCGCCGCGAAATAGACAACGACTAGCATGAAGAGAAGCAGACGGCGAGGCGAACGGAAATTCCAGCAGGAGAAGAGAGCGCCCAACGCGGGAATGGCGAACAGCCAGAATGGCAGTAGCAGTTTGAGAAGCGGGCATCCTTTTCCATGGATTTCGATATTGACGTTGTTTGGAATTTCCTTCCGATACCAGAAGAGAAGGACTTTACGGAATTGCAATTCAATGACTTGCAACGGCGATTCCTTGAACCATTGGATGATGTGCGACGGGACGGACACGCGGCCTTCCTCCGGCCGTTTGTCCGAATCATTGCACCATTCATGGTATGTCATCGGATATTCGAGTCCTCCGGGAGGGGCTTCCGGCGTGTTGCCCAACGCAAGCACTTTGTCTCCCGCCGTCGAAGGGCCGCACCAGCGGCCCGTATAGTGGTAGTTGACGATGCTGAACGGAAGTTGCGGCAGATAGAAAATGGCGACGGTCGCGACGGCGACGGCGATGCCTTTCGCAATCTGCCGATGGTTCCGCCAGACGTTGAACGCCAATATGAATGGAAGAAAGAGCAGGGCGTTGCCGCGCGTCAACGCAGCGCAGGATAGCACGACTGCCGATAACATCCATAGTAGCCATGTGTTGCGTTTCCATGAACGGACCAGTAACCAGAAGAGCAGGGCGAGCCAGAAGCTGTTCAATACTTCAAATAACAAGAACGGTGTATAGAATGCATGGAAACGAGCCAAGGCGAGCAATGCCGCCGCGATCAGACCGGCCTTGCGGCCGTACAATTCCGCCGTTCCAAGCCCGATGAGCCACACGGCCAATGACGCCAACAACGTCTGCATGATCATGACCAATGCAGTGGAGCTTGAAACGATGGACAGGCAAAACGGCAGGAAGACGGTGTAGTAGAACGGCTGGTAGTCGTAGTGGTCCGGCCATTTGCCTTTCAGAATATCTTTGGCCATTGTCAGATAGGTTGCCATATCCGTCTGGACATTAGGCGTTTGGACATCCGGTGCGTTGAAAAGCTGAACGCAGATAATGGCGCGGATAATCAAGGCGATAACAGTTATGGAAAGAAGTATAAGGAGAAATCGTTTTGTTTTCATAGTGGATTTCGTTACCGGCTGGATGCCATCAGGTGGTCATGAATGTACAGAATATTGTCAATTTTGAAGAACGGTTACCGGCAATCCGTCTTTGTACAGTGTTTCCGGTGCTATATCCGCCATTTCATCCCAATATACGGTTTGACCATCACAACGGACTGAACGAAACGTTTCCACTGACTTCAATTTCCGAAAAACAGGCATATCCAGAAATGGTGTCATATCGTAGATTTTTTGGCTGCCGTCAGCAAATTGGCAAAGAAGACGATGACCTTCCATGGCGGTCACTTTTTTCACACACCATTTCATTTCCATCATGTTTCTCCCATTTTCGTTATCCTAATGGCGTAATCTTGAACATTTCACGACCTTCTCGGGCAAGTTGCCAGTTTGCCATAAGAGAATCACGGTTAAGTTCAAGCCACGCCTCTACCAATCGGAGATCACGCCGCGACAGTTCTCCTTCCAACACATCTCCGCTGGCAATGTCAATAACTGCACGATATTCACCATGCCGAGCATGAAAATGCGGCGGGATATGCTCGTTGTAGAACATTTCAATAATGATTCCGTAGAAAAGTGAAATTACTGGCATCTTTTTTGTTTCCTTATATATAAAAGAATAGACCTTAATGTAGCCCCATCCTCTTCATTGGCAAATGAGTGCTGGGAAAAACTCAAACAGCTACATCATTCCCATGAAAAATACCACTTCGTTTTTGCCTGCATATTGACTTTTTTTGTTTGGTAAATGGCGAAAGAGCATTATATTAGTAGTTTTACCATCAAAACAGGAGACAGCCAATGGAAGCGAACAGGACAAGTGACGTCAAACGGAACACTCAAGAGACGAAAATTGAGATTTCGCTTGATCTGGACGGACAGACAGCTATTGAAATCAATAGCGGCGTTCCGTTCTTCGACCACATGCTGAACGCGTTTGCGAAGCATGGTGGCTTCGGCCTGCGTCTGCATTGCAAAGGCGACCTGGAGATAGACGCCCATCACAGCATGGAGGATATAGGGCTCGCGCTTGGACAAGCGTTGCGCACAGCGCTTGGTGACAAGCGCGGGATAACTCGGTTCGGCCATGCGTATGTGCCTCTGGATGAATCATTGGCGCGTACGGTGATCGATTTGTCTGGGCGTCCGCATCTGTCATGGCGCGCGGAATTTCCGGAGGCCGAGGCGGGCGGCGTGAGCTGCCGTCTGTATCGCGAGTTCTTCCAGGCGTTGGTGAACACGGCTGGAATGACATTGCACATCGACCTTTTGGCTTGCGAAGAGTCGCATCATGGTCTGGAGTCGATTTTCAAATCGTTCGGCCGCGCTCTGCGCGTCGCGGTGACGCGAACAGGCAGTTCGGACATCCCGTCGACGAAGGGCGTTCTGGAATAGAAACATATATTATATAAGGTATGCCTTTCAACGGAAAGGCGAACATATTGAAAGGAGTTTTGATATCATGTCGGAATTTGATTTGAGCACGATGCGCCACAGCGCGGCGCATGTCATGGCGGCCGCGATACAGAAGCTTTATCCAGAGGCGAAGTTCGATATTGGACCGAGCACGGAGGAAGGCTTTTACTACGACGTCGATCTGCCGAAGCGTCTCGTTCCCGAAGATTTGAAGGAAATCGAAAAGGTGATGAAGAAGATGCTCGGCCAACGCCTTCCATTCACCCGCAAGGAAGTGAGCCGTGAAGAGGCGAAGGCGCTGTTCGAATCCAAAGGCCAGACGTTCAAGCTGTCCCGTCTGGAAGACATTCCCGAAGGCGAAACGGTCAGCCTTTACTATACTGGCGATGACTATGTTGATTTGTGCCGTGGTCCCCATGTGGAGCATACGGGGCAGATTGGTGCCGTGAAGCTGCTGTCGCTGGCGGGTTCCTATTTCCGTGGCAACGAGAAGAATCCGATGCTGCAACGCATTTATGGTACGGCGTTTGAGAGCAAGGAAGCCTTGCAGGAATATCTGACGCGTATCGAAGAGGCCAAGAAGCGCGACCATCGTAAGATTGGCGCTGAAATGGAACTGTTCAGTACGCATGAGGAAATCGGTCCGGGCTTGGTCTGCTGGCATCCAATGGGCGCCCGCATCCGCCACGTCTTGGAAACCTTCTGGAAAGAAGCGCATTACGAACACGGCTATGAGCTGATGTACACGCCGCATGTCGGCCGCGCCCTGCTGTGGCAGACGTCCGGCCATCTGGATTTCTATCGTGAAGGCATGTATGCCAACATGGAAATCGACGGCGATCCCTACTATGTGAAGCCGATGAACTGCCCGTTCCACATCATGATCTACAAGACCCGCCCGCGTTCCTACCGTGAACTGCCCGCCCGCTGGGCCGAGCTCGGAACGGTTTACCGCTATGAGAAGGCCGGCGTGCTGCATGGTCTGATGCGCGTTCGTGGCTTCACGCAGGATGATGCCCACATCATCTGCACGCCCGAACAGATCGAAGACGAAATCCGCGAAGTCCTCCGCTTCAGCATGTACATGTGGAAGTGCTTCGGCTTCAAGGATGTGAAAGCATATTTGGCGACGCGTCCCGCGAAGGCTGTCGGTGACGACAGCATGTGGGCGCAGGCCATGCACTCTCTGGAAAACGCCGTCAAAGCGGAAGGCGTTGATTGCGAAGTGGATGAAGGCGGTGGCGCTTTCTATGGCCCGAAGATCGACCTGAAGATCAAAGACGCTCTCGGTCGTGAATGGCAGACCAGCACGATCCAGTTCGACTTCAACCTGCCCGAACGCTTCGACATGACGTATGTCGGCGCGGATGGCCAGAAGCACCGCCCGTACATGGTCCACCGCGCGCTGCTCGGTTCGTTGGAACGCTTCTTTGGCATTTTGATCGAGCATTACGCCGGCAAGTTCCCGCTCTGGCTGGCTCCCGAACAGGTTCGCATCCTGCCAATCAGCGAGAAGTTCACGGATTATGCCCGTGGCTTGGAAGCGAAACTGCGCGCGAAGCACATCCGTTGCTCCGTTGACGTGGAAGCGGATCCCATTGGCGGCAAGATTCGCCGTGGCCGCGACATGCGCATCCCGTATCTGCTGGTCGTCGGCGAACGCGAAGCGGCCGCTGGCGAAGTCGCCGTCCGCAGCCGTGACAAAGGCGAAGAGGGTGCCATGAAGTTCGAAGATATTCTGGCCCGTCTGGAGAAAGAGATTGAGGACAAGCAGTAATTTGGCTGGAAGATGCCGTGGCCGGAGACGGTCACGGCACTGATGAAAGTCAAAAAATCCGCTTGAACCTTATGTCTAGTGAGTTGCAAAAGCGAAGAACGTGTGTAAATTTATGTTTGTGTCTTTGCGAAACATGGCATTTCCGTCTGTCTCGCAGGGAGAAAAGAGGCAATTAGCATAGGAGGATACCGCTATCGCACGCCAGTTAAAAAGTGGAGACCGTTTTTTCCGTGGAAAGACGGTGCGTTTGTTGTCCGAAACGAACGAACAGCTGGGCTTGATGAGCTTTGAGGACGCCTTGAACCGTGCCGCCGCACAGGGGCTGGACTTGGTGGAGATGGCCTCAAAGGTCGAACCGCCGGTCTGCAAGATCATGGACTTCGGGAAGTATTTGTATCAGGAGAGCCGCCGCCAGCGCGAAGCGAAGAAGAAACAGGTGCAGGCGAAGGTTAAAGAAGTGAAGCTTCACCCGAATATTGACGAGAACGACTTGTCAATAAAAATCAAGCACGGAATTGAATTTCTGGAAAAAGGTGATAAAGTAAAGATAATTGTCGCTTTCCGTGGTCGTGAAATGGCCCATACGGAAATCGGCGATGAACTGATGAAACGCGTCTTGGAAGCCATGGCGGAGCGTGGAGCAATCGATTCTCCTGCTAAACTGATGGGGCGCAACATCATCGCGGTTCTGGCACCCAAAGGCCAGGGCGGCAAGCCAAGCGGAGGCGCTCCCAAAGGGGCCTCTTCCACGAGTGCGGAAGAGTAAGTTTCCGACTGTCAGGCTTGAATGGATGATGAAGGAACAGCCTATGCTGTTCCTTTTTATATTGCTATTAAAACGATGGCAAGTGATTGATTTTTAAAGCCTAGGACATAGGCGTAGGCGCGTGAGGGGTGCCGAAGAAACCCCCTGAACAGTAATTTGTAAGGACTGACGAACATGCCGAAGATGAAGACCAGAAAGTCGGCCGCAAAGCGGTTCAAGCAGACGGGTACTGGAAAGTTCCGTCACAACCATGCTTACGGACGGCATATTTTGACGAAGAAGAGCTCGAAGCGTAAACGCCGCCTGGGCAAGGACGCAGCCGTGAAGGCCAGCGAAATGAGCCGTTTGAAGGCTTCCCTGCCGTACGGTCTGTAAGAATCATCCAGTGTGCCTGGATGAGAGAAGAAGTTCATTCGTCAAATTATTCACCTTTATAAAACACGACCGGTAAGTCCGTTGACGTTACTAGCCGGCCGAGGAGAAACTGAAAGATGTCAAGAAGTACTGTAGCTGTTGCGTCGCGCAAGCGCCGCAAAAGAGTTTTGCACATGGCCCGCGGTTTCCGCGGCAACCGCAGCAAGCTTATCCGCATGGCTTACGGCGCGACCGATCGCGCGATGGCCAACATGTACAAAGGCCGTAAGCAGAAGAAGCGCGTTTACCGCCGCCTTTGGACTGTCCGTATCAATGCGGCTTGCCGCGCTCTGGATTTCAAATACAGCTGGCTGATCGACGGTCTGACCAAGAGCGGTATTGAAATCAACCGTAAGTGGTTGTCCGATCTGGCGATTACGGATCCCGAAGCCTTCAAAAAACTGGTCGAGAAGGCGAAAGCCGCCCGTTAATTATCCTGAAGAGGGACTTTTAAGGAAAGACGCGTCAAGGATTGATTTTCCGCGGCGCGTCTTTTTTGTTTTTGCTTTTACAAGTGGCGAGGCGTCAGCTACGAAACAAAAAAAACGCCGATCGAAACGACCGGCGTTTTATGGAAGATGGCATCTCCAACGGGAGTTGAACCCATGTTACCAGGATGAAAACCTGATGTCCTAACCACTAGACGATGGAGACTTGATACTGTCAACGTCTTTAAGATACATCAAAATTGGGATTATGCAAATCATTTTTGTAAAAAAATGGAGATTTTTATGCCAGAGCAGGTAAAAATGAAGATGAAGATTCAATGCCCATCCTGCTCTTCCAAGCTTGATGTGACTGAATTGAAACCATTTACAGTGTTTTCATGCCCGCGATGCGGCAATGAGGTGACAGTTCCCATGCGATTCCAGAATTATGTTCTGGAAGAGTATCTTGAATCAAATGGCGGGATTCACTCTTATCGCGCCCTAGACGAAAAACTGGATCGGGAGGTATGCGTCGTGATTTGCGAGGCATCGGATGTCCATCCATGGGAGCAGTTGGAACGTTATCTGGAATTGGTGCGGAAAGTCGCTTCCGTCTCTCATTCGGGCTTGGCGACCGTTTATTCCTGTGGCCGTTACGAGGCAGGAGTTTACGTTGCTTCCCAACTGCTTGTGAAACCTGTTCGAGACGATGTGCTCGCTGATCGAATGGATTGGCGTGAGGCAAAACCATTGCTTTTGTCACTGGCGAAGGCTTTACAGAAAGCCGCCGAGGCTGGAGTGCCACATGGAGCTTTGAATGGAAAATCTTTCCGCATGGATGTGGCGGGCGTTCCAAAGGTGTGTGATTTCGGGGAAGGTCTCTTGTTGACAGGACATTTGGCGGACGAACCATATGCGGCTCCCGAACGCAAGGCGGGCGGTGAATGTTCCGTTGCAAGTGATTTGTATAGCTTTGGTGTTTGGGCATTGGGGCTTTTGACTGGTTGCTCACCACATGACGCCGCAAGTGGCGAAATACTTAATGAACCGGCGGACATCCCTTCTGGCGTGATTATGGTTCTACAGCAAATGGCTTCCGCTTCGGTCTTTCAACGTCCAAATGGTTATCTTCCTTTGATTGCTGAACTGTCGGGAGAAGGGCAAGCCGCCACGGTGAAAAGCAAGAAAAAAGCAAGGGGGATTTCATCGGTTGAACGTCCTGTGGAACAAAAGGGCGGTGGTACGGGGCTTGCCGTTGTGTTGTGCATGGTGGCCTTGCTGCTGGCTGGCATGGGAGGATGGGCTTTCTGGAAATGGCGGGAAAATTCGCAACAGTCTGATTTGCACAAACAAGCGGCTGTGATGGAAACCCCCGCAGAAATAGCGGATGATGAGACGTCATCTGTAAATAATGGTAATGCCCAGGAAACGACAGCCAAAGAAGCCTTAAAAGACGAATCGAAAATTGTACGTTTGCCGTCGGAATACAGACGGCTTCGACCGAAGCCTGAGGATCTGAAATTTAATGAAGATCACATCCGTGAGTATATAAGCAAGTTGCCGTCAGAATATGTCGCGGTGGAAAAGGAACGAGCCGAAAGAGTGATAGGGCTTAGGGAATACCTTTTCGCATCGTTGCGGATGCCGTATCGCCCCCCGAAGAGCGAAGGGCTTCGGTTGCGCGATGGTAGCCTTGTGCGCGGTTTCATCCCGATGGGAACGGAAGAACAAGGCCTGACTGTTCGTCCGTTTGACGATGCGCGTCAGAGTCTGACAGTGACAAATCTTAAAATCGAGGATCTGGCATGGAGTGAAATTTGGAGCATGTTGGATTACTATGGAAAAATGCGCGAGGACATGGGGGATGCGCAAGCACGTTCAGATGTGTTCGAGCATTATCTGAACAGTGCTGTGGCCTGTGACTGGTATGGCTATCGAAAAGATGCCGCTGCGTTTATTCAGAAGGCGTTGAAAATTAATCCTAAAGGTGTGGCTGAGATTGAAAGGTTGGGCTTTGATTCCCAAAAGCCAAAAGACAAAGATCAATGAGAAAGACAAGACAAATCATGTTGGGGGGAGTGCCCATTGGCGGTGGCGCCCCTGTTTCTATTCAGACGATGACGAATACTCATCTGGATGATTTGGAAGGCACGTTGGCGCAAATAGATAGAGTCCATCGGCTTGGGTGCGACATCATTCGCGTCGCCGTACCGACGGCCGCTAGTCTGGAGAATTTTGGCGAAGTCTGCCGCCGCAGTCCGATGCCGGTCGTGGCGGATATTCATTTCGACCACATGCTGGCTCTTGGCGCTTTGGAGCGTGGGGCGGCTGGCGTGCGGGTGAATCCGGGCAACATGCGCAATCTCGATTATGTTCGGGAAGTGGCGCGTGCGGCGGCGAAGCTCGGCCGTGTCGTGCGGATTGGCGTCAATGGCGGAAGTCTGGATCCGGATGTTGAAAAGGAATTCGGACGGACTCCCGAAGGGCTTGTCGCAAGCGCTCTTAAGTATGTCGATCTCTTCGAGGCGGAAGGATGCCATGCATTGAAAGTCAGTCTGAAATCGTCTTCCGTTCTGACGACCGTCGCCGCCTGTCGCCTATTCGCGGAAAAGAGCGATGTGCCGTTGCATCTTGGCGTGACGGAGGCGGGCGTTCCGTCTCGCGGCATCATCAAGTCGGCCGTCGGCATCGGTGCGCTGTTGTTGGACGGAATCGGCGAAACGATCCGCGTCAGCTTGACATGCGAGCCGGAGGCGGAAGTCCGCGCCGCCAGAGGAATCTTGGAAAGCTGCGGTCTTTTGGATGATGGCCCCGAAATCGTCTCCTGCCCGACTTGCGGCCGGACGAAGATCAATCTTGTTCCAATGGCGGAAGCGGTGGAGCGGGAAGTGGAGCGGCTTCGTTCCGAAGGCCGTGTCATCCAGTTGAAGAAAGTAGCGGTCATGGGCTGTGAGGTGAACGGACCAGGCGAGGCGAAGGACGCGGATGTCGGTATCGCGGGCGGCAATGGCCGTGGCATTTTGTTCAAACATGGCGAAAAAGTGATGACGTTGCCAGAGGCGGATCTGCTGGAAGCCTTGCTTCAGGAGATTCGCAAGGCGTCTGTTTGATGGTTGGACGCAAAAAAAGTTATAAAAACATGATTTTGAGTTCTGAAACATGTTTGACAACGCTTCCCAAACCATTATATTAAAATTCTTTTATTGTTTTTTTAGTCGTTTCGTATCCATAACGTATCAACCCAATCAACCAAAACAACAACATGAGTAACCACATCGACTTAGAAAACATGTCTTCGATGGAAGACCTGTTGAAACAGAGCGGAAACGCGGACATCAATGAAGACAAGATCGTCAATGGGCGCGTGGCCGAGAAGAATGACAAAGGCATTCTTCTGGACATCGGCTTCAAGGCGGAGGCTTTCATTGACAAAGCCGAGCTGGGCGACAAATGGGACACTGTCAAGACCGGCGATATGCTGGAAGTTTATCTTGAACAGATGGAAGACGAAGAGAACGTCCCGTCCGTCAGCCTGCACAAGGCTGAACTCCAGAAGTCCTGGGACAGCATCGAGCAGAATTACAAGGAAGGCGATCTGATCAAAGGTACGATCAAGAGCCGCGTGAAAGGTGGTCTCATCGTCGATGTCGGCGTGGAGGCGTTCCTGCCGGGTTCGCAGGTTGATTTGGGCGCTGTCCGCAACTTGGATGATTTCTTAGGAAAAGAAGAAGAATTTAAGATCTTGAAGATTAGTGCGGAACGCCGCAACATCGTCTTGAGCCGCCGCGAACTTCTGGAAGCCGAACGCGCCAAGCAGCGTGCGTCACTTCTGGACGAACTGGTTCCGAAGACCATCCGCCGCGGTGTCGTCAAGAATATCACGGAGTTCGGTGCGTTTGTCGATTTGAATGGTATGGACGGTCTGCTCCATATTACGGACATGAGCTGGAAGCGCATTTCGCATCCGAGCGAAGTCGTCCATGTCGGCCAGGAACTGGAAGTCATGATTCTGGATGTGGACAAAGAACGCCAGCGCGTTTCCTTGGGCCTCAAGCAGAAAGACGGCAATCCGTGGGATACCGTTGATGTCAAATACCCGAAAGGCAGCCGCGTGAAAGGCCGTGTCGTGAACGTCATGCCGTATGGCGCGTTCGTCGAACTGGAAGAAGGCATCGAAGGCTTGGTCCATGTCTCCGAAATGTCCTGGACGAAGAAAGTCAACAAGGCTTCCGATGTCCTCAAGGAAGGCGACGAAGTCGAAGCCGTTGTTCTGGAAGTCAGCAAAGAAAACCGCAAGATCTCCCTCGGCCTGCGTCAGTGCCAGGAGAATCCGTGGAAAGTCATCAAAGAGCGCTTCCCGAAGGGCACCCGCATCAAGGGCGTTGTTCGCAACATGACCGGTTATGGCGCATTCGTCCAGATTCAGGACGATATCGACGGTATGATCCACGTTTCCGACATGTCCTGGATCCGCAAGGTCAACAACCCCAGCGAAATCCTGCATAAGGGCATGGAAGTCGAAGCCGTCATCCTGGAAGTGGATGATGTGAATCAGCGCATCTCCTTGAGCATGAAGAAGTTGACGGATGATCCGTGGCAGACGATCCAGAACAAGTACAAGGTCGGCGACATCGTCGAAGGCAAAGTCACGAAACTGGCCTCCTTCGGCGCGTTCGTCGAACTCGAAGGCGGAATCGACGGTCTGATCCACATCAGCGAACTGAGCGACGACCATGTCGCCCGCGTCAAAGACGCCGTGAACATCGGCGACACCGTTCGCGCGCGTGTCAAGAACATCAGCACGGAAGAACGCCGTATCGGCTTGAGCCTGCGTGATGTCGATGGCGATGCCGCTGGCACCGTCACGCGCACGGAACCCGGCGAAGCCCTGGGTGACTTCGGCAGCGCCTTGTCAGATGCCATCAGCGCCAGTAAGGAAGACGGTGCTCCGACAGAAAACGCCCCGGCTGAAGCTCCGGCCGCGGAGGCTGAAAAGGCCCCCGAAGCATAATATCGCGGTAGCATGAAGAGCAGGGCGGCACCGCGGTGAGCGGCGCCGCCCTCTATCTTTCTGGCAAAATGGAAGTCTCCAAAGAAGTATTGCTTCTCGTGGATGTCTGTAAATATGGAATCAGATGATCTTTTATTCCGCTCCAATAAAGGAACGGAACAGAGTTGTGAGGTGTGAACTGCAGTTCCATGCGTGAACCCGAGAAGAAAGTAAAAAAAATACTTCAAGGAAGCTTGACATTTTTGAAAACGAGTGTATTTTAAATACCGATTTTTGTTTTTGCGGCTGGAAACATGAACCGCATGCAAAAAACAGGTATGAATGCCCACGTAGCTCAGCCGGTAGAGCGCATCCTTGGTAAGGATGAGGTCATCGGTTCAAATCCGATCGTGGGCTCCATATTAAAAAGTAAAGAAGAGATTTTTTAGAATACTTAACCATAGACGAGACTGATGGAGCCTGCCAGGGCTCCCCAGCGAGAAACACAAGGAAGGACAACCATGGCAAAAGAAACTTTCCAACGCACGAAGCCCCATGTTAACATCGGCACGATCGGCCACGTTGACCACGGCAAAACCACTCTGACTGCTGCTATCACCATGTGCCAGGCCAAGCGCTATGGCGGCGATGTGAAGAAGTATGATGAAATCGATAACGCTCCTGAAGAAAAGGAACGCGGTATCACCATCAATACCGCCCACGTCGAATACCAGACCGAAAAGCGCCACTACGCGCACGTTGACTGCCCCGGACACGCTGACTATGTTAAGAACATGATCACCGGCGCTGCCCAGATGGATGGCGCTATCCTGCTCGTCGCCGCTACGGATGGCCCGATGGCCCAGACCCGTGAGCACAGCCTGCTCGCTCGTCAGGTCGGCGTCCCCGCGATCGTCGTCTTCGTGAACAAGACCGACCAGGTTGACGATCCCGAACTGATCGAACTGGTTGATATGGAAGTCCGCGAGCTCCTGAGCTCCTACGAATTCCCCGGCGATGAAATTCCGATCATCCACGGTTCCGCCCTGAAGGCTGGTGAAGCCCTCGCCGCTGGCAAGAATTGGGACTGCGAAGAATGCAAGTGCATCTGCGAACTGATGGATGCCGTTGACAACTACATCCCGACGCCCGAGCGCCCGATTGACCAGCCCTTCCTGATGCCGATCGAAGACGTCTTCTCCATCGAAGGTCGTGGTACGGTCGTTACCGGCCGTGTCGAACGCGGTGTCATCAAGGTCGGTCAGGAAGTCCAGATCGTTGGTATCAAGGAAACCCAGAAGACGACGGTTACCGGCGTTGAAATGTTCCGCAAGCTGCTCGAACAGGGCCAGGCCGGCGACAACATCGGCTGCCTGCTCCGTGGTATCAAGAAAGAAGACGTCGAGCGCGGCCAGGTTCTGGCTGTCCCCGGCACCATCACGCCCCATACGAAGTTCTCCGGCGAAGTTTACGTCCTGACCAAGGAAGAAGGTGGCCGTCATAGCTCCTTCAAGCAAGGCTATCGCCCCCAGTTCTACTTCCGTACGACTGACGTGACCGGTATCTGCAATCTGCCGGAAGGCGTTCAGATGGTCATGCCTGGTGACCATATCACCATGAACATCGAACTGATCGCCCCGATCGCTATGGAAAAAGGTCTCCGCTTCGCTATCCGCGAAGGCGGCAAGACCGTCGGCGCCGGCCGTGTTACCGAAATCACCGAGTAATATCAACTCGAAGTGCGCGTTGCCCGATGCAAGTCGGGCAACGTGACACATGCGAATCAGGAGCATTAACAATGCCACGCGAAATTGTTATTTTGGCCTGCACCGAGTGCAAGAGCCGTAATTATACGACTACCAAGAACAAGCGTAATACGCCTGGACGTCTTGAAAAGGTCAAGTTCTGCCCGATTGAAAAGAAGCGTACCCTCCACCGCGAGACCCGCTAGTGTAGGTTGCTGAAGGTAGTGAACGGATAGAGGTTGGAAGGGA
>JAEEGG010016678.1_pt1 | contig 15222 bp, 12 predicted proteins | sample 9134161 | NCBI WGS metagenome assembly JAEEGG01 (sample SAMN16246543, study PRJNA631951) | gut metagenome | biome: gut microbiome; feature: rumen; material: CR-attached | host: Bos | place: Iran: Karaj | collected 2018-10
TATTCTGACTATTTGGGGAGGCGTAGTGTCGCTACTGTCTATATTCTTTGTCATCGTTTTGTTCTGTCTCTTCAGGCAGCGAAAGCAACTGAAAGCAGCACGCCAACAATTGGAAGACACCAACAAACATCTGGTCGATACCAACAGCAAGCTGAAACGGATGAACGATTGGGTGAGCAAAAGCAATGCCGAATGGCAGGCAGAAAACAAGAAACTGAAGGAGAAAATACATGAGACTAATAAATGACTACAACTTTTTATCCCAGTCTAAACTCATTGGGAGTCATCTCCGTCTCGCGCTTGAAGAACTTGGAGAAGAACGAAGGATTAGGAAAGTTCAAAGATTCAGCGATCAGCCAGACAGGCAGGTCGCTGTATTTCAGTTGTAGTTTGGCCTGTAGGGATAATAAACAAAGAAACCACTTACAAACCTTTTAAACATTATTATTCCACATTAACATAAATGCGGTTACATTATACAAATAATGTAACATTTCTGAGGATGGTTACTTTATAGGAGATAATGTAACATTTTTCCAAGAATCGACATAAAAAAAAGAGAGAGGTGCTGCCACACCCCTCTCGGAAAAGTTGTTCCACCAACTTTTACTTCGCGATGACCATTGAAGTAATTTATTTCGGTGCAAAGATAGCATTTTTATCAGTATCTTCCAAGTTTTATATTCAAAAATGTTATGAAATTGAATATAATTAATAATTCAATTGTGAACTATAAATAAAGATGTCTTTTTCTAATTGTGCAATCGTAATTACCTTTGCACCATCAACATTAAATCCAACACAACATGACCAAAGAAACTAGAACTGACATTCAAATCTACTCGGCAATCGCCATGCTCTTCGCAGGTGTAGCGCTGGCCACTGCTGGCTTTATCGTGCCACCTACAGGCGTAATCTCTGATTCCGTACTCTTGTTCTTCGCGCAATGCCTGATATATGCAGGCTCCATCTTCGGTGTGAGTATCTATATCCACACCAAGTTCGCGGAGCTCAAATCTGTCATTGACCAGAAAGAGGAAGGAGGGGATGCATGAGCCGCGAAATAAGGGAGATCATCGTCCATTGTACGGCCTCGCCTGAAGGGCGTGAGATGACCGTCAAACAGATTGATGACATCCATCGTACCCAGAACAAATGGCGCTGCATCGGGTATCACAAAGTGATATACCTCGACGGATCGATACACGATGGCCGGTCCATTGATGAGATGGGCGCCCATTGCAATGAGGATGGACATAACCGATACAGCATCGGTGTTGTCTATGTCGGGGGCTGTGCCAAAGATGGCAAAACACCAAAGGATACACGCACGCCCAAGCAGAAGGAGGCATTGGAATACCTCCTGACGAAACTTCACGAGAAGTATCCTCATGCAAAGCTCTATGGCCATCGGGAACTGGTGTGCAGCCTGAAGAAGAAGGATCCTTATTTCGACTGCTCCCGCTGCAATGGTTATCCCTCTTTTTGTAGAGACGCGAAGAAATCTTGCCCGTCGTTTGATGTGCACGAATATGATTACATCTTAAAAAAAACATCAAAATGAAATACTTCACTCGCTTTTTAAATCTTTGTTTGTTCATTTTTGTTTTGACGTCACTTGCCGCTTGTAAGACGATGCGCACGTCCGAAAAGGCGGTAAGTGAAAGTGAGACGGCAGCCGTGACGGCATCCCGTCTCACTTTTTACCGCACACTCGATTCGCTCTCCAGACAGTTCCACCTGTCTGCAGACAGCATCATCATGACATTCTCTAATGCTTCATCGCCGGTGCTTCCGACAGCCTTTCCATCAGGGATAGAAGGCTTCGCGGAAACGCCGTCTGACTCGCAAGAAAACTCGCTGACGCCTAAAGCGCCAGAGTGCGCCCTCAAAATCTACGGACTACACATCGCTGAAAACAGCGAAGAGAAGTCCGAAGCCAACGCCGAATTGAAAGACAGCGTGGCAGTATCCACACAGTCCCATAAACTCAAATCGGCTAAAAAGCAGAAAACTGCTCCTCCTGCCACCTACACGTGGCTCTCAATCATCCTGATCATCATCTTCTGTATCAGCATGGCAATCATACTGATCCGTTTCATACACAAACATACGTTTCTGATTTAATGCCTCTTTCATCTTTAGTACTTTCTGTTATTCTTCTTTTTTTGTTGTTTGGTATTGGGCTGTCCGTGAGGATCGCCCAATATTCTTTTAATAAAGCAGAACCCTTCTCAAACTGGAGTTTCACGCCGAAAGAGGCAGAACACAAGGCTCTGTCACATTCGGCTGTATCACACGCAGAAGTGAACAGACACAAGGAAAATCTGTGGCACGTTAAGGCTTCTCAGCCACACTCTGCCGCAGATTTTCTTTGCGCTCTTCACATCTGTCAAGTACCGCACTTAGTGCGCTTTCCCAGCATCACGCTTTGCTTTGATGCCTTTGCACCCTCACAAGCGAGGAGATAGGTAAGGCAGACAAACATTGGCTATGATTTCAATCAAAGATTGAGTTCAAGCCAAAGATTGTCATAATGCCCCTTCCACATGTACAACACGAAACCCTTGACAGGCCAAGGGATTTCGTGTCGCACAAGTGGTTCTTTACCGCACATTCGGGTGAAGCGGTGTAAAAGCAACGTGGTCGGCTTTATCTACATAGTGTAACCATTAACTTCTTTCGGGCAGTTTGTAGTAATCGGGGAAAACATCTGCAAATTGTGCAACCATTTGCCCATTTTTCGGCACAAATGCACGCTTTTATATCATAATGAGACCATTTGCTTTTTTTTCGCAAAGGTAGGCGGTATGACAATTATAGGCAACTTTCATCTCTTTTGAGATAGTGAGAAACTTGGAGGTCGTTATTAACATAAGAAACTTCAAATCCTTATTTTCTTAACATCTGTTTGCAATATTTCACATATTACGCTTGGTTTGAGGTTTGAAGTGGTTCGAAGGGAACAGGGCGCGTGGGGGGTCTCTTCTCCGAGGGGTTAAGGGCTCAGCCCTTAACAATCCCGTAAGTCATTGATAATCAGCCATCGCAACAGTTTTTAGCTTAACTGTTTGCGATTTTAACAAAAGTGAGTGCCTTTTTTAAGCTGTCAATGACTAAGTGCCCGCTGTGTTTCCCATACCTTCTACCAGTCAAGTCTCAGGCATGGGCATCGTACACGTGTCTTTTCGTGTGCAGGCGTGTATGCGTACCTTTGTGGATGTAATTCGTAATTTCACAAAAACTATGTCCGACATCAATACAAATGCAACTGTCACCCTTACCGTGAATGGTAAGCAGGCTCAGGATATGCTGGATAACCTGAAAAAGAAATCCCAAGATCTGGAGAAAGCTATTGAGAATGCTGCCAAGAAGGGGAATAAGGCTGATCTGAAACGGCTCCAGAAGGAACTGAAACAGACGAACCGCCAGATTACGCAGATAGAATCGGCGACTGTCGGTGTGGAAAAGGTATTGAAGAACCTGGATAAGGCTACTCCGAAGGAGTTAAACAAAACGCTCTACACCTTGAAACAACAGCTCAACGGTATAGAGCGTGGCACTGCTGAATGGAACCGTCAGGCCGAAGCCATCAAGCGCGTGAAAGCAGAAATTGCCCGCGTAAACGCTGATCTTATAGAGGGAGAAGGCTTCTGGGATCGCTTTAACCGTAAGATGAACGACTGGCAGACGACACTCATGGGAATGATTGCTGCCGTCACAGGTTTGATAATGGCTGGACGATCAGCGGTCAAGGCGTTTGCAGACATGGACGCAGAGATGGCTAATGTCCGCAAGTTCACGGGCATGACCAAGGAACAAGTTGAAGACTTAAACGAGGAATTTAAGAAGATGGACACACGTACCGCCCGTGAACAGCTGAACGTTCTGGCGGAGGAAGCGGGTAAGTTGGGAAAGCAGTCAAAAGAGGATATTCTGGGCTTTGTTCGAGCAGCTGACCAGATTAATGTAGCACTGAATGAACTTGGTGATGGGGCTACGCTGACCCTTTCGAAGCTGACAACCATATTCGGCGACGAGGAACGTCTTGGAACTGAAAAGGCTTTGTTGTCTGTTGGTTCTGTGATAAATGAGCTTTCCCAGAACTGTACGGCATCGGCGCCTTATCTGGCCAACTTTGCCAGGCGAATGGCGGGCGTCGGTGCACAAGCAGAGATGACGATCCCGCAGATCATGGGCTTTGCAGCCGTACTGGATAGCCAGGGACAGGCGGTTGAAATGTCGGCAACGGCAGTTTCAAAGCTGATTATGGATATGTTCAAGCAGCAGGATAAGGTTATCAAGGCTACGGGCATGAATGCTGAGAAGTTCAAGGAGGCTCTGGCAAAGGGTACGAATGAAGGTCTTCTGATGTTGCTCGATACATTGAATAAGCTGGGTAACATCGATGTGCTGGCACCTGTATTCAAGGATATGGGTGAAAATGGTGCTCGTGCGGCTCAGGTGATATCTGCCTTGGCTGGTAACTTGGATATGCTGAAATGGGAACAGGAGGAAGCTGCCAAGGCTTTCGCTGAAGCAACCTCTGTGACCAAGGAATACAACGTTCAGAACACGACGGTTCAGGCTGGTTTGGACAAGGCGCGTAAGCGTGTCAAGGAGATGGCAATAGAGTTGGGAGAGAAGCTGCAGCCCATCATGAAACATGTACTTTCATCGACAACGATCATGCTGAAAGTACTGTCTACAATCGTGGATTTTGTCATCAAGTATAAGGCTGTTCTGCTGACTCTGACCGTTGCAGTGGTTGGATATTATACCGCAGTTAAACTTCAATATCTGTGGTCTTTGCGCTTCATCGCAGTTCAGAAATTGAAGGCTGCAGCTATGGCTGTTGAAGATGCTTTGATGGCTGCATCTATCTTGAGACATAAGGTACTTCGTGGTGAGATTACGGCTACTGCAGCGGCTCAGACTTACTTCAACAAGGTTTTAAAAATGAACCCGATGGGTGCCGCTATTGCAGCCATGACAATCCTCATCGGACTGTATGTGAAGTTCGCAAAAACGAGCAATGATGCTGCCTTGGCTCAGAAGCGTTTGCAGGAGATTGAAGAGGAGGCTGACCGAACAACCCATGACGAAATCACTAAAATTGAGCGGTTGAAAAAGACGGTCGAGGATGAGACGCTTTCTGTCAATAACCGCCGGAAGGCTATCGAGGAACTACAGCAAATCGTGCCAGGTTATCATGCCAGTATCTCTGAAGAAGGGCGTCTGTATGGTCATAATGTGAAGATCCTGAAGAACTACACGGAGCAATTGAAGAACTCGGCACGTATCAAAGCGGCTTTGGATAAGTTGCCAGAGGCAGAAAAGGAGCGTGACAAGTTCTTTAATGAGGCTCCCAAAAACATCCAGAACGCCTATGTGAATGAGTCTGTTTTCCATATGAAAGAGACGGATGCCATGCGGGAAGCGTCTGTCAGCCCGTCTGGTTACAGAGCTTGGAAGGCTAAGCTGCAGAAATTGGATGCTGCCGTAACCCAGTATAACAGTATCGTGGATACCATGACAGCGGCTAATCAGAAGTTGGCTGATGAAGCTGCAGCACTTGGTGATAGCGGTAACGGCGGTGGTGATGGTGGTAACTTCACACCAACTGTCACTGATTCCAAGAAGGAAGAGCGGTTCAAGGAGGAAAAGGACTGGAAATCTAAGGAAGATGCCTTGAACCGTATCAGTTATGCGACGGGTAAGCAGAATTATGAGCAGTATCAGCGCCGTATTCTGGAGATTGAGGTGGAATATCAGAAGAAGATCCTGGCGCATACAGACCTGACAGAGCAGGAGCGGTTGGATGCGCAGGCTTCATTTTATGAGGCACAGCAGAAGCAGGTGGAACAGCATACCAAGGTATCTGTGGAGCAGGAAAACCTGCTCTACAATGAGTCTGTTGCTTTGCAGAAACAGCGTTATATAGACGGACAAGTATCAACAGAGGTGTATCAGCAGACGCTGGAATTGCTGGAACTGAACCATCTGCGCCGGATGAGTACCATCTATGAGGAAGGTAGCAGCGAGAATATTCAGGCTCAGAAGGCTTATCAGGATAAGCTGATTGCAGACCAGAAGAAACGGCAGCAAGAGACGGAGGCGGCTGAGAAGAAACACCAGGACTACCTTGAACAGATCAAAAAAGACTATTTCGGCCCCAATAGGGAAGATCGCGTCAGCAAGTATATGTCTGACTTGGAAGCGCTTCGAGAGGTCTATCATCTGGAAGTGAAAGCAGCTGGGGAGAGTGCCCAGGAGAAGCTACGTATCGAGGAAGCGTATCAGAAAGCAAAGAAAGCACTTCGTAAGAAATACGGTATTGACGAGCTGGATGATAACAAGAGCTTCCTTGAAGAATGGAGTGAGGATATGCAGGAGTGGCTACAGTCAGACATGGGTAAGGCTGTGACTGGTTCGTTGGAGGTGATCAGTTCTGGTATGAGCAGTATCTTCCAGCAGTTATCCTCAATCGTACAAGCCGAAACGGAAATTCAGGTAGCAGCTATAGAGAAGCGCTATAAGACGGAGATCAGCAATGCAGAGGGCAACAACTACCAGGTGAAGAAGCTGGAACAGCAGAAGGAAAAGGAGATTGCCAAAGTCAAGAACGAGGCGAACAAAAAGATGTTCAAGATTCAGGTGATGCAGGCCATCGCACAGACGGCCACCTCTGCTATAAACGCCTATAGTAGTGCAGCAGCGATTCCTATCGTCGGTTTTGTCTTGGCTCCTATTGCTGCAGCCGCCGCTGTCGCTGCAGGCTTATTACAGGTAGAAGCCATCAAGAAACAGCAGGAGGCTTCCAATGCGCAGGGCTATTCAAAGGGTGGTTTTACTGGTGATGGTGGCAAATATGAGGTGGCTGGTGTGGTTCATAAAGGAGAATGGGTGGCCAGTCAGGATTTGCTGCATTCACCAGTGGCTCGTCCGATGATTGAAGCCCTGGACTATGCACAGCGAACGAACACTATAGGATCGTTACGCTCGGAGGATGTTTCAAGAAGCATCGTAGCTCCAAGCGTTTATGCTCAGTCCGCTCAACCATCGCAAACTGTCATTGTGCAGCAGTCAGGATCGGATGCACAGACAGAAATTGCAGCGAGTCATGCGGCAATAAAGGAATATGCGGAGGTCATTAGACAGCTGAAAGACCGTCTGAATGAGCCGTTTGTGACAGTCAACACCGTCACAGGTGATACTGGCATCAAGCAGGCACAGGATGAATATGAGCAGCTGATGAGAAACAAGACACCTAAATCAAGGAGGAAGTGATATATGGAGATTATTATCAACGGCCAGCAGGCCTATCTGAAAAAGAACACATCATTTGAGTACATCTCAGAGAATCCGCTGTTTACGGGCTCTGACAGCTATACGCTGACAATCACTTTTCCACTGAAGGACTGCCCTCAGAATATCCGTATCTTCGGACATCTTCATAGGCAGGACGTAGCAAAAAACAAGGTGGTGTTTAACTGTGATATCAGGGATAAGGAGTTCTTTAAGTCAGGTTCCATTGTCATCACACAGATATCGGAGGTAGAGGTGAAGACGCAGTTTTTGGAAGGAAGATCTGAGCAGAACTTCAATGATACGTTTGACGATGTATATCTGAATCAGTTGAACTTGGGCTATCCTGATGCGGAGGAGCGGAAACCTTCTAGCATAACTGCTGAATCGGCATGGGATACAGGCTATCCGATGAGGAAGTGGGTGCCGCTGCCATGGGTGAACAATACATCGGGCAACATGCAGAACGCTGTAGAGAAAGACGCTTATGGAGATTTTAAATGGTCGAGTGAACTGAAGACACTGACTTTTCAGCCGTATTTGCTACATATTCTGAATAAGATCTGTCAGGTGATGGGATATAAGGGCCATTTTGAAGAGATTGAGAATAGTAAGTGGAAGTACCTGATTATCTGTAACACGCTGCCTGCCGCCTGGGCTGCTTGGAACTTTGCGGTTGCGCTGCCACATTGGTCGCTGACTGAGTTCTTCGAGGAACTGGAGAAATTGATGAGAGGGGAGTTCTCTATCAATCACAAGGCTAAGACGATTTCTTTTCAGTTTTCTCACAAACTGGCGAGTAAGACGAGAAACGTGCATATCGAGCGGGTGGTGAACAAATACCAGGTGGAGGTGTCACGCGAGAATAAGTCTGATTACATAGGATCTACCAATCTGGTATATGCAGATAATGACGACAGGATGTGGGCATACAAGAGCTGCCAGTGGTATATCGATGAGCATAAGGACGAGGCGAATGAGTATAATACGCTTTCAGCTCTGCTGAACTTTGCCAAGACGCAGAAGACTTGTGGTGTTGAGACTCATACTTCTGGAAGAAGGACGACAACGGCTTACTCTCGTGGTTATCCTCGTGGGGCTGAAGCACATGGGCTTTTCTATGCCAAGGACGTGGATACATACTTCATTTTCTGGTGCTATAAGGCTGAACTTGTAGATACGACGCACCTTTATTCACAGGACATGGATTATAACTGGTACAGGTACACAAACCGCCTGATACCTGTGAATCAGTTTGGCAGGAAGGTGGTTGACAAAGATGCCGAAGACGTAGAGATGAACATCGTACCTGTATGGCTGGACTATACGGACGAGGGCATGGGCTCGTGTATCTTCCTGGAGTGTGGAGAGATGGGAAGTGCTGTTTCGTGGACGAAAGAGACGGATGCGAATGGAAATACCACCAGCAGTAGTACTACGAGTGGCAGGGAAACATATGGTGACGAGACTGACTATAACAGTGGCGCTCTAGCTCAGACAACCACAGGAAAGGCTATTGCTCTGGGGGAACAGGAGAAGTCTGATGCGTATTTTGATAAGATTTACGTTGGCTTCTGGATGAATGGTAACACAAACGTACATGGTGGATTGCCGCATCCGATGGTGGATAAGGTTGAAATCAATGATGACTTCTCATATAACTCTTGCTCGTACTCCCTGCGTATCAATCAAGCCAAGAACGATGTGACGTTGAATTACATCTACAAAATAGATAACAAGAAGAAGTACACCTTTTCTTTTCTGAGCGACAATATTCCTGATCCAAGGGCAGTATTCTTCATAGAGGGGAGTAAATATGTCTGTGAGAAAATAACTGCGACCTTCCATGAAGATACAGGAAAGTCGCAGTTACTGAAGGGCGTATTCTACAAGGTTATTTAATGACAGAAAGAAGATTTTCTGTTTGTTGTACAATGGTTTTAGGTAGGATCTTGGCATATACCTGAGTCGTTTTCAGGTCTTTGTGGCCAAGGGCACGGCCTGTTTTCTCCAGCGTGAAATCATGTGTGAGAAGCATTGTTGCGAAAGAATGTCTGGCTACGTGGCAAGTTAACTCCTTATGAATGTTTAACTTCTCCTGGATGACATGAAGATAGTCGTTGAGCTTCTGGTTCGTTATGATCGGAAGTTTGAAGTTGTACTTCTTTAAAACGTCCATCGCTGGGGGGAGGATAGGGGTGTAGAACTTGGAGCCGGTCTTCACACGCGCGCTATTTATAAAATAGGTGGCACCATGTTTCTCTGCCATAGTCTCGAAATTGAAGTTGCACATGTCTGCATACGCAACACCTGTGTATGCCATGAAGACAAAAAGATCACGGACACGCTCAAGTTTTGGGCTGAGATTGGCTTGACGCATAGTGAGGAGTTCCTCTTCAGTCAAAGGAACACGCTCTTTATATCTTCCATGTTTGAACTGAACATGATTGTAAGGATCACTTTCTATCATTTCTCTGCGCCACAAGATCTTGGTATACTTGTGTATCTTTTTGTGATAATTGTAAATGGTAGTCAGAGTCTTATTACCCTGAGCATGTAGGTACTCATCATATTTTATAAGGTTGACAGGAGTAAGGTCTTCTAAAGTCTGGAGAATCTTTGATCTCTTCAGGCTATCGATGACGACGATCATATGACGACGCGTACCATCACGAAGTGGTTCTTTGCTCAGGTAGTCCTCAACGAATTCAACGAAGCTTTGACGCAGGTCAGTACCTTTATACATGTGCTTGTTATCGTCGTTCTTGCTGCCCTTAACCTCAGAGGCAAAGACGTGATTATTGAAATTGGCAATGGTCATTTCTTCACCAAGTATTTGCATAGCATTTATGATTTGCTCATAGTGCTTTACTTTAGCTTGGATTTCCTTTCCTAAAGAAATCGTCTCCCAATCTTCAGGTGTTGCTGTAGCAACAATCTCATATTTGCGTTCTCCTGCTTTCAGGTAAACACAAATGTCAATAAAACCAGTTCCAGTCTTCTCGGCCGTCTTTCTACGGTCAAAGATTACTTTTACGTTCTTCTTCATTTTTAATCTTTTTTAATGCGCTCAGATGGACTTTTGGGGGAATTTCGTGGTTGGTGGGGAAAATTGATGGGAATTTGATGGGAATTTGATGTATCATGTATCAAAAATCCATGATACATGTATCAAAATATGTATCAAAGACCATATTTCCAAACCAGTCCAAACCAATCCAAACCATTCCAATCTGTTCCAAATGAAACGCGTAGTTCAACATTTTGTTCTTGACCTTAACTGGCTTAATTTTAATGACTTAGATCGCTGCCCTGTCATATAAAAACAAAGGGTGACAGCCTCTTCCGAGTCTATCACCTTTATCCTTTATTGTGATCCCGTTGGATGTATACCCTAGATTGATTATCAACACGTTATAGCGCATTTTTGATACATATTGGAGCGTGTATCAAATCAATTTTAAGGGCATCCACCCTTTTGTTTTGGAGATGACTACCGTAAGGCGGTCATCTCCTTTTTCGTGATCCCGAAGGGATTCAAACCCTTGACCTTCAGAACCGGAATCTGACGCTCTATTCAGCTAAGCTACGGGACCGGAACTGCTTCGGGGCAGTTGCATTCATCAGAAATGCGGGTGCAAAGATACGACAAAATCTTAAAATCGGCAAATTTCTGCCCAAATACTTTTTTGTTTGCGAAGAAAATGCTACTTTTGCAGCAGATTAATAACATAAACCCTACCGATTATGAAACATTTCGCATCAAACATCATTGCTGTGACAGTCTTGGCCATGAGTGTGTTTACCTTATCATCGTTCACCACAAGTGCAGCCGAAGAGCTGACATTTAAAAACCTGTTGGACCTGCTCTATCGTTATGGCGAGTCTGAAGCTATCCAGAACAATCCACTGACGTTCTTGTTTTATGATAGTGTTCAGGATGGGGAGATAGAGTGCATCGAGGTGGTGTATGGTAGCGATGTGGAGAAAGGCAAGAAGATAGATTACGGTTATGAGGTCCTGCCTACATCCGACCACGCCTGTTATTTCCGCATGAGTCTCGACACATCTACCCAGGCCAGCCTCTACTTTATGAGTAAAGATGATGCCAACCAGTTTCTTGCCCGTCTGGCAAAGACAGCACCTGTAACCTATAACGATCAGACCTACTGCATACGGGTTCAGGAAGATGGGATGCACATTTCAACACTTCGCGGCGATGGCGACTACAGCACAGAGTTCGTGGTTTATCAGCCCGTAGAGAGTGATGGTGGCTTCTATCGTGTGGAGATTGAAGTGTATATGTAGTGCAATTTGTTAGCGTAAATCAAGAATTTGTGTCATTTTGCAATATTATTCGCCGTTTTGCTTGCAGAATTTAATTAAATGTGTATCTTTGCACGCAATTTAAGCATAAACTGTAAATATGGGACAAGTTTTAAAGCCAATCAAGTATGAACCGCTGCTCGACATGAAGCAGACGGAGCAGGGTATCAAACTGATTAAGGACTTCTTTCAGCAGAACCTCTCTACAGAGCTGCGTCTGCGTCGCGTTACCGCCCCGCTTTTCGTATTGAAAGGCCTGGGTATCAACGACGATCTGAACGGTGTGGAGCGTGCCGTCACGTTCCCCATCAAGGATTTGGGCGACGCTAAGGCAGAGGTGGTTCATTCATTGGCTAAGTGGAAGCGTCTTTCGCTGGCCGAGTATCAGATAGAACCAGGTTACGGCATCTATACAGATATGAACGCGATACGCGCGGACGAGGAACTCGACAATCTGCATTCACTTTATGTGGATCAGTGGGACTGGGAGGCTGTGATCCGCAAGGAGGATCGTAACCTCAGTTTCCTGAAGAATATTGTGGAGCGTATCTATGCTGCCATCCGTCGCACGGAATATCTCACCTGCGAGACTTATCCGCAGATCAAGCCTTTCCTGCCAGAGAAGATTCACTTCATCCACGCAGAGGAGCTGTTGCAGATGTATCCTGACATGACGCCGAAGGAGCGCGAGGATGCCATCTGCGAGAAATTTGGTGCCGTATTTATAATAGGTATAGGCGGCAAGCTGTCGAATGGTGAGAAGCATGATGGACGTGCCCCGGACTATGATGACTGGTCAACAGTAGCCGAGAATGGTCGCGAGGGTCTGAACGGTGATATCCTGATTTGGTATCCTGTGTTAGGACGTTCATTCGAGCTCTCTTCGATGGGTATCCGTGTGGATAAGGAGTCGTTGCTCCGCCAGTTGAAGATTGAAGACAAAGAAGACCGCAAGTCACTCTACTTCCATCAGCAGCTGTTGAACGACAAACTGCCTTTGAGCATCGGTGGTGGTATCGGTCAGAGCCGCCTCTGTATGGTATTGCTCCACAAGGGTCATATCGGCGAGATTCAGGCCAGTATCTGGCCCGATGATATGCGCGATGAGTGCAAAAAGTTAGGCATGAACTTGATTTAGAAGATAAGTACGAATCATTTGGGCAGGTTTTGACAAAAAACTTGCCCATTTTTTTGTGGTTTCGGAATTAATGGTTACCTTTGCACTTGATTTTTTAGCAAATACAATTATTTCAATCAGAATATGAAGAAAAGAATATTGATATTTTCATTAGGTCTGTTCCTTTCCTGTGGTATGATGCAGGCACAGGAGGCGCAGATGAGTGCGTTGCAGCAGCGTGCAGAGACAAGTCTGAAGGATAATAAGACCGCAGATGCCCGCTATCATTTTATCCGTGCCTACGAGGAGTATATGAACAAAGGCAACTATCAGGCTGGTACGGAGTGTGGTGTGAAGGCTGTGGCACTCTATTATAAGGAGAATTACTATAAGGAGGCATTTGACTTGCTGTCGCGTATCGAGCAGAATATCCAGGGTGATCAGGCCACAAAGGCTGCTCTGCTCTACCTGACTTCGAAGGAGCGCTACGAGATGTATATGAGAATGAAGCGTTCTGTTAATGCTCTGGAGCATCTGAAGGCGATGGAGAACTTTGCAAACGTATCGGGCAAGGAGGATTTGAAGAATGATGTCCTCTATAACAAGGCGATTTATTATTATTCTTTCGGACAGACTGCTCAGGGTAATGCGGTGTTCAAGGAGATGGCTTCCAAGCTGACGAACTCGAAAGAGTATGATAAGGTGGATGCGGCCTATAAGACGCTGATAGCCAACGGACGCAAGAGTGGTAACGCTAATCTGGTGGCTAACTCATATAGCAACTATATTGCATGGAAGGATTCTGCGATTGCCATGAAGCATGCCGACGATACCAAGGCTTTGGAGAATAAGATTACCGAACTTAATACGACGATTGAGGAAAAGGACAGCTCGCTGACCACTCGTCAGGCTGCCATCGTTGGTCTGAGTATCCTGGCTGCAGCTCTGGCAGCAGCGCTGGTGCTGGGTGCCCTTGTGCTGATGCGTTTTATCCTGCTTACCCGTAAGCAGAAGAAGCAGATTGATCTGGCCAACGACAGCAATGCGCTGAAGGCTAAGTTTATCAGTAATATCTCGGCACAGATGAATCCCACTTTGCAGAAGTTCGATCAGAGTAAGCCTGAGGTGAAGGCACTGATGGACTTCAATAGTCATATCCAGCAGCTCTCGGATCTGGAGAATTCGGATGCAGAGGAGATGGAGTTTGAGGAGATCAGGATCCCTGAGTTCTGCGAGGAGCTGATGGAAGAGATTCGTGGTAAAGTGAAGAGTGAGGTGAACCTCACGGTGAACGCGCCGAAGATGAGTGCCAATTTCTATAAGCCTTATGTCTCTCATATTCTGAGTCATCTGCTGAGAAATGCGGCTATCTATGCGCCTGCAGAAGGCACCGTCACGCTGGAGTTCAAGAAGCGTGGTGCACATGCATTCCAGTTCCTGGTGGCAAATACGGGTGAGCCCATTCCTGAGGAGAAGCGTGAGGATGTGTTCAAACCCTTCCTGGAGATTAAGGATCTGACGGAGGGCGACGGTCTGGGACTGCCCATCTGTAAGCAGATGGCACTGAAGATGAGGGGCGATCTGGAGATCGATCCGAAGTTCACCAAAGGCACGCGATTCATCCTCGATCTGCACTCATAAGTGTAGAAAATACAGTCTCCAACTTGACTGCAGTCAATTTTAACACGGATTAATCTAATTTTTCAGATGGAAAATAGAGATTAATCCGTTTTCTTTTTGTAACTTTGCACGCGAAATATGCACTTTATTATAACGTTATAACAAGAAAATGGCTGAAAATAAGAAAATTAAGACCGCTTTGGTGTCTGTTTTTCACAAGGATGGTCTTGACGAGCTCCTCAAGAAATTGAACGAGGAAGGTGTGAAGTTCCTGTCAACTGGTGGTACCCAGCAGTTTATTGAGTCACTGGGTTACGAGTGCCAGAAGGTAGAGGATGTAACCACTTATCCCTCTATTCTCGGCGGACGTGTGAAGACCTTGCATCCGAAGGTGTTCGGAGGTATCTTGGCGCGTCGTGAGAATGAAGGCGACATCGCACAGATGAAACAGTATGAGATTCCTGAGATCGACTTGGTAATTGTAGATCTCTATCCTTTCGAGCAGACCGTTGCCAGCGGTGCTTCTGAGGCAGATATCATCGAGAAGATCGATATTGGCGGTATCTCACTGATCCGTGCTGGTGCGAAGAACTTCAAGGATGTGGTGATCGTGCCCTCAAAGGCAGAATATGGTGTGCTGCTGGATATCCTGAACAAGAAAGGTGCCCAGACTGATATCGAGGATCGCCGTATGTTTGCTACCCGTGCCTTTGGTGTGAGCTCACATTACGATACAGCTATTCACTCATGGTTCGAGAAACATTAAGCATTAAAGATTAAACATTAAAATAGTAAATGGGATTTTTTAGTTTTGTTCAGGACATTGCAATCGACCTGGGTACTGCCAATAC
>JAEEGG010016681.1_pt1 | contig 15219 bp, 13 predicted proteins | sample 9134161 | NCBI WGS metagenome assembly JAEEGG01 (sample SAMN16246543, study PRJNA631951) | gut metagenome | biome: gut microbiome; feature: rumen; material: CR-attached | host: Bos | place: Iran: Karaj | collected 2018-10
CAAAAAGGCAGGCTGGTCCTCACGGATTAGCCTGCTTAATTTTATCACACACAAATGTATTTCCATTTTGCCTTCATTAATAAAAATGGGCCGCAAAGATAGTGATTATTTGCTCAATCTCCAAAGAGAAATTGAAAAAAGGACAAATTTCAAGTAATTATTTGGTGATGTCGGGAAATATGGTTATCTTTGCGGCCAAAATTACACATATGGAACAATCCGATTATCAAAAAATAACCCAAAGTGACAGAACGATCATCAAATGCGACAGGAGTTTTGTTGGCAAATTGACCATCCCGGAAGAAGTGACCAGGATTAGTTCCGAAGCATTCGAGGGGTGTAGTTACATCACTTCTATAGAGACTCACGATAGAATAACCAAGATCAAATGGCGTGCCTTCAAAGGCTGTAGCAGCCTCGAGTCAATAGAAATTCCTTATATTGTTGCCAAAGTCGAATATGAGACCTTTAAGGGATGCAGCAGTCTCACATCCATCAAGATTCCAAGCAGTGTGATGGAGATAGAAATGAGTGCGTTCGAAGGGTGTCGAAGTCTAACATCAATAAAGATCCCTAACAGAGTAAATGAGATAGATAGCTATGCTTTCTATGGTTGCAGCAGCCTAACCACAATACAAATCCCTGCCAGCGTGAAAAAACTCGGCGAAAGGGTATTTTCTGGCTGCAGTAGTCTCACCTCTGTGGATATTCAAGGCTCTATCGATGTGATACGATCTGGCACTTTTGAGAACTGTCTCGAACTCACCTCAATTAAGCTCCCAAGTACTTTAGCCTGGATTGGCAGTAATGCGTTCAATGGATGCCGAAGCCTCAAATCCTTAGTGATTCCTCAAGGCACAATAGGATTCGGCGATGGTGTTTTCAAAGGTTGCACTAGCCTCGCGACTATAGAGATACCCGATAGCGTGGTCAAGATAGGTGCTTACGTTTTCTTTGCTTGCAACAATCTTACTTCAATCCATCTGCCAAAAAGTATCGAAAAGATCAGCCGATACACCTTCGCCTATTGTTTCCGACTTGCTTCTATCGACATTCCTTGCAGCGTGACTGAAATAGAAGATAGTGCATTCTCTTACTGTATTAGCCTCAATTCAGTCAAGTTTGCCGAAGGGTTGAAAGTGATTGGAGAATGGGCATTCTCAGACTGTACAAGCCTAAAATCGATTGATATTCCAAGCAGCGTGGCAACAATTGGAGATTATGCCTTCGAAAATTGTACCAACGTAACAGAAATTCATATCAGGCATAAACAACCTATAGACTTCACTTCGGCATTTGATGGTCTCGAACTTTCAAAAATTAAGTTGACTGTTCCAATTGGTTCCATTGTTGATTATCAGCATCATCCATTTTATACTCATTTTGCCAAAGTAGAGGCAGAGAAATAAGTATTAACCCATAATAACAAATTCTATCATTATGATTTTTGAACCCGGACAAACATTTGTTATAATTGAAGATGGTGCTATTGAATTAGCATATATCAAATCAATACTGAAAAAAAGTTTGTTTCTCGATTTATTTACATTTTCTCCTAATTACATCAACAGAACTGTGAGAACTATAACAATCTATGGACCTGTTGATCACGATCAGTTTTATCCTATAGATAGCAGAGTTTTTTTCGAAGTGCAATCTCTCTTTCAAGAAGGCATTAGCAAAGCAAAGCAATTGATAGAGAATTACCAAGAGACGAAAGAACCTCCTACTCCGGGAATGGTGTTCAGATTTGATTGTGATGATTTTTCAACGGACCTTTATCTAGTTAAGAATCTAATGTCAGATCTTGTATTTGAAACAGAACAACGTGAAATCAATGAATATTCGTTAACAAAATCGATTGGCTCAACCACCTATGAATTCGATGAAGATGAAACATTCAAGGTGATACCAAGTAGAAACTTTAAAGAAATTCTCAAAATATATCGCTATGTCTTCTACAAAATAGAAGATACTATACTAACTGCACTCGAAAACAGCTGGATGAAAGAAGAAGACAACTAACCCTTGAACTATTTCCTCAATCTCCAAGAAGAAATTGAAAAATAATTTTTTCAAAGTATTAAGTTTTGATGGTAAATCTCTAAAACGATGTTTATTCTTAAATGCAGGGAAAAGGAAAGGTGGAGGTGACGTTTTAATACAAAAATAGGCAAAAAATTGTCTTCTTTACCTAATTTAATACTTAAAATGCTGAAAGTTTGATATAATTTAAGTAACTTTGGACCCATTCAATGTGAGCTGTGCAAATTAGTGCCACTTCTACGAATAATGACCCTATATACCGAAAGACTAATGAGATATAGGATTCCTTCGTTTTGAATGCATAGGTTTATCCTATGTGGCCATTTCTTCTAATTTTTTTTCGCTAGAGTATGTTAAGAAGATCTGAAGCTTACGGAACACTTGGAAATACGATGTGGGAGTAAGCTCAAGGATGTGTTGAAGTAAAAGGCCTTGATATAAACTATTTTAATGAGAAGAACAGAATGATATCAAATAATAAACAAGCGGCAGCACGTCTATTCGTGGAAACATGGAAAGGACGCGGGTACGAGAAAGGTGAGACACAATCTTTCTGGTATCAATTGCTGCATGATATATTCGGAATTGAAGTTCCTGCTAACTTTGTGCAATTTGAACTACCTGTGCACCTGAAAAGTACTAAGTTCATTGATGCCTACATTCCTTCTACCAAGGTAATAATAGAGCAGAAGGAACTTAATAAAGATTTGGAATCAGTAGGAAAACAAAGCGATGGTGACAAATTGACTCCATACGAACAAGCACAACGTTATGTAGGTGGGTTATCATACTCACAATATCCCCGATGGATCGTAACTTGCAATTTCAAGTCTTTCAAGGTGTATGATATGGAGCAACCTCAGGCTGAGCCAATGGAAATACTCCTTGAAAACTTTGAACGAGAGTATTATTTGCTAAAATTTCTTGTAGATGATAATACAACGTCATTGAGGAGAGAAAAGGAAATATCCATTAAGGCTGGTGAATTGATTGGTAAGCTGTACAAAGAACTCCATCTGCAGTATCATAACCCAGACACACCTCAAGCCCTGCACTCTCTGAATGTGCTATGCATACGCATAGTATTTTGCTTATTTGCTGAGAAAAGCTTATTGTTTGGCGATAATCGAAGTGCTTTTTACGATTATCTTAAAGCCTATAAGCCTTCACAAATGCGCAAGGCGATTCAGGACTTGTTTGATGTGTTGGATACAGAGGAACATGAGCGCGACCCTTATTTGGAGGAGCCTCTAAGTAAGTTCCCCTATGTAAATGGCGGGTTGTTTAACAAGGAAGACAAACTTGAAATTCCACAGTTTACAGAGTCTATAGCAAATCTTCTTCTTAACGAATGTAGCGCAGGTTTCGATTGGAGTGGCATCTCACCCACCATCTTTGGCGCGCTGTTTGAGGATACAATGAATCCTGAGACTCGAGAAATAGGAGGTATGCACTATACTTCTGTTGAGAACATCCATAAGGTAATTGATCCACTTTTTATGAATGTCCTCTATAGAGAGTTCAAGGATATTTTGCAAATCAAAACAGACAAAAAACGTAAGCAAGCATTATTGGCATTCCAAGAGAAGATTGGTGGACTGAAATTTCTTGATCCCGCATTTGGTTCCGGCAATTTCTTAACAGAATCATACCTGTCTCTGCGTAAGCTGGAAAATGAGGTGTTGAAGATGCTTAGTGACGGAATTATATCAATGAATGGCGATTATAGTCCCATAAAGGTTAAAATAGAGAACTTTTATGGAATGGAGGTGAATGACTTTGCTGTTACCGTCGCGAAAGCAGCACTATGGATAGCAGAGGCTCAAATGATGAAGGAAACTGAAAACATTGTTCAGAGGGAATTGGAATTTCTGCCTCTGAAAAGTTATTCCCATGTACAGCAGGCAAATGCATTGACTACGGATTGGAATCAAATAATTGCTTCCGATTGTTTGTCATATATCATAGGCAATCCACCATTCAAAGGGAAAAAGACAAGAAAGAAGGAGCAGAAGGAGGAGTTGGAAAAGCTTATCGGAAGTGACAGCACTCAGCCCGGTAATCTTGACTATGTTTCTGGTTGGTTCTTTAAGGCAGCAAGATTCATTCAAGGTACAAAAATCAAAGTGTCTTTTGTGTCAACAATCAATATTACTCGAGGTGAGCAAGTTTCATTGTTGTGGAAGTCTCTATTGGAAAAGTATAATATCACAATAAACTACGCATACCTTCCATTCGAATGGTATAGTGAGGCAAAAAAGAATGCACAAGTACATTGTACTATCATTGGATTTGGATGTACTATGAATGATGAGCCAAAGGTTATTTATTCTGGTACTGAAGATGAAGCACCAAGAGTTGCAAAGAATATCAGCCCTTATCTAAGGGACGAAGAAAACATTCTTGTATCATCTCGTCCAAGTGAACCTTTATGTGGTGTTCCAGCTACGGGAATAGGTAATAAGCCTATAGATGGTGGCTACTTCCTTTTCAAGCCAAACGAAATGACAGACTTTATTAAGAAAGAGCCACTTGCAGAGAAATACTTTTACGAATGGTATGGTGCCGACGAACTCATTAAAGGCCATCACAGATATTTCTTGTGGCTCGCTAACTGCCCTCCTTCAGAGCTGAAAAAGATGCCTCTTTGTAAAGAACGAAGAGAGAAAGTGAAAGAAGCAAGAAGCAAAAGTCCTGACGCAGGCACACGAAAGCTTGCCGACTTCCCAACAAAGTTCCATGTAACCAATATTCCAACAAAGGATTTTATAGTAATTCCTGAGGTCACATCTGAAAATCGAGACTACATTCCGATGGAATATGTGGAGGTAAAGAATACGACAAAGAAGCTTTTTAGTAATCTGGTAAAACTGATGCCAGGTGCAACACTATATCATTTTGGAGTGCTTCAAAGTAAGGTGCACATGATATGGACAAAAGCCATCTGTGGCTATAAAGATTTTCGCCCTCGTTATAGTACGGATGTCGTTTTCAATAACTTCCCTTGGCCCCCTGTCACAGAAAAGGACAAAGGAAACATTGAGAAATCGGCGAAGAAGATATTGGAGGTCAGAACCAAATATCCAGATAGTAGTCTTGCTGATCTCTATGACACAGGCACTATGCCTGATGATTTGAAAAAAGCTCATCTCGATAATGATAAGGCTGTGATGGCAGCATACGGCTTTACAGGAAAGAATGATGAAGAAGTCACAAAGGCCCTATTCCAACTTTACAAGAAACTGACAAAAGATGAATGATATGAAGACAGAACAGTATAAGATAATAGATTTGTTTTGCGGTTGTGGAGGCCTTTCATTAGGTTTCCAAAATGCTGGTTATCACATTGCTTCTGCCTTCGACTGGTGGGATGCGGCTCTTAACATCTATCGAAAAAATTTCAATCATCCAGTAGTCAAAAGAGATCTTAGTAATACTGATGACTTATCTGACTTGGAGGTTCTGCATCCGGACATCATCATTGGGGGGCCTCCTTGTCAGGATTATTCTACGGCAGGACATATGGATGAAAACCGGGGAAGGGCTGCACTAACAGTGTCATTTGCAAAAATTGTAGAGCACCTCAAACCCAAGTATTTCTTGATGGAGAATGTAGCTGTCTTTGAAAAAAGCAAGACATTGAAGGTCGTAAACAACATCTTCAAGAATGCCGGTTATGGACTAACTCAGCTTGTGTTGGATGCTAGTAAGTGTGGTGTTCCACAAAAACGATTGCGCTTTATTACTTTTGGCGTATTAGGTGGTAAAGACGGCGACGCAGAGGAAATCTTTAAAGAGGGACAAAGTGAGAATAGCATGACTATGAGAGATTACTTCGGTGATAGTCTCGGTTTTCAGCATTACTTCCGTGTCCCAACGAACTATTCACGCAGAGGCATTTATAGCATAGATGAACCCTCGATGACTATCCGTGGCGTAGACCGACCTGTTCCCAAAGGCTATAAGGGACATCCTGCTGACTCTGCTCCACTGACCCCAGACATTAGAACACTTACTTTTCAGGAAAGAAGCTGGGTTCAAACATTCCCCAAAGATTTCGTTTGGGAAGGAAGTAAAACCAATATCAATCAGATTATTGGTAATGCTGTTCCCGTTAAGTTGGCTGAATATATCGCTAATTGTATTAAGAAATATATAATTGTGAATGAGGGTAATTGATTTGTTTTCTGGATGTGGTGGAATGAGCCTGGGTTTTCAGAAAGCAGGTTTCCAGATTGTGGCGGCCTATGACAATTGGCAGCCTGCCATTGATATCTATAAACGGAATTTTCTGCATCCGATTTTTAACAAAGACTTGTCGATTGAGAATGTTGTACCAGAAATCAAAGGCTTTTCCCCTGACATGATAATCGGCGGGCCTCCTTGCCAAGATTTCTCTATAGCAGGAAAGAGAGAGTTTAGGGGTAGACGTGCTAATCTTACTCTGAAATTCGGACAAATTGTGTCAGATGTTCGTCCTCAATGGTTTGTGATGGAGAACGTCTATAATATTGAAAAGTCGCCAGTCTTTGATGAAGTGATTGCAATCTTCAGATCGGCTGGCTATGGAATAACCAAACATGTGTGGGATGCAAGTTATATGGGCGTTCCGCAGATGCGTCGAAGGTACTTTGTCATAGGAAAACTTGGCGAGAAAGATGATTTCCTTTTAGAAAGAATGTTGTCAGGATTATCTAAAGAGCGAATGACAGTGAGAAAATATTTCGAGGGAGAACCACTTGATGCAGAATACATCTATCAACATCCGCGCACTTACAAACGTAGGGCCATCTTCTCTGTTGACGAACCTCTTTCAACGATAAGAAGTGTTAACAGACCGATACCTTCAAATTATGTTATTCATCCTGCAGACAAAACTGGTGATTTAACTAAGGTACATGTCCTTACTACCAAAGAACGTAGCTACATTCAGACCTTCCCTGAATCTTTTGAGTTTGTAGGAACAACTTCAGCTATAGAGCAGGCAATTGGAAATGCGGTACCTGTAAAAATGGCAGAATACATAGGGAAATATATTTATCAACACATGCACCAATAAATGGGTCAAATGTTATTGAAGATTAATAATGTATATAAACATTATTACATACCTGATTATAAAGAATAAAATGGGCCATTTGCAACAGTTTGAAATGGGCCAGATAAAACATTTCCAAATTTACCTCTTGTAGCAATAATAAAAACGTAATCTTATTAAACTATGGGATACATAATAAACAGATTTGACAAATTAATGGAGTTAAAACACGATCCGGAGTTATCTATGATGGCAGCGGTTTAATTGTACCACCCAAAACGGTTTCAAATGTACCACCTGTAGCGGAATGAAATGTACCGGGCATAACAGTTTCGAATACGCCACCCGTAGCGGAAACAAATGTGCCACCTTCAGTGGCCACCTCAAGATCGTTATTCAGGAATCATCATTATCTTTGTAGCGTGAAACCACGACAATAATTTATCGAAGAGAGACCAAATGTCCATTTGATAGCGAAAAAGAGTCATCGAATACGAGAAAGAACATTACCCAATAGAAAAAGGCAACAAAACCTGTCAGCATAGGAATAAAAAAAGCAAGCCACAATGCAGTCGGCTTGCTTTTTTTCAAGGGAAACAGTAGTGAAAAATTACATCTTATAGCAAAAAGTATAGCAAAATGATTACATTACTCATATAAATTCGCAGCAAAATTCATATTTTGCTATATTTTTGCTTTTGATATTTTGTTCGTATTGAATTATTGATTATATTTGCAACGCTTTTTTCAAGATAATTGAAACTAGCAATACATAGCTGCCTTCGGGCAGAGCAGATCCATCTTCGCTTCGAAACCATCGTAAAAAGCAGCAAACTTTACTAATCGAATAAGAAGCGTGGATACTTCTCCTGTAGTTATTCTGCAGGTCGAGGTAGTCCATGTCATCTTTCGATATAGGTAAAGTTTGCTGCTTTTTGTCCTTCGATGGGAGGTGTTATACTACCCGATCTGCTTTTTCATATTCACTAATCCCAATAATCTTTCAACTCATTCTTTATGGAAACAGAAATCTCAGACAATGATGAGCCAATCCATCATTTCGAGGGCAAGGATCTTTTGCATTCTTGCCCGAGTTCACTAACCTTTGCCCAGTCGGGTGCATCTTCTTCTCCCATCAATATTTCACCATCAATTACCATTTCCCCACCGGGGAAGCATATAGTCCTGGAACAACAAATGTTGGAACAGGGCGAGCCTCATGGCAAGTTGAAGAGATATTTCCAAAGGGTCTTCAAATTCTGTAATAGAAAAGATTCTTATGTTATCGTCGTTAATTGCGGTGGTAATATACTTATTGAGGACTCGAAAATTAAAACTTTAATAATGAAGACTAATAAATGAAATCAATTAGCTACATTAGCATCAAAGATTGTTATATCGACAAGTTCATCAGCACTAATTGCTCAGAGGAAAAGCAGGAAGAAGAGGAAGAGGAAGAGGATAACGAAGACTCAGATGAAGATGACCATCCGGACGTTATCGAAGTGCAGCCTGTTCCTGCAAATGAAGCATCAGCCATACAGCTTAGCAACTTGAGTGAGAAAGTTATCAATTCATCGCTCTTTCAATATATCGTCGATAAAAGTAAGGCTCCGCAAATCTTGAAATGGTTGCATACAAACATGGATCCTATTGATTCGAAATCATCGAAAGAGAAACTGATATATCTAAGGGCATTGTGTGAAGCTGGATATTTTACGAAGCTTATTCCAAGAAAGGATTACATCAAAGAATTTGGCAATATCTCAAAGTCGAATTACAATACAGGGATGGGCAAAAAAGTGAAATATGACAGAGGAACTATTGATAATATTGTTGAGCATTTACCATTCTGATTGCTTCGATTCCTGCATTTTTGCCTCAATTTTCATTCAAAAAATTTGAACTTTTTTGAACTTTCTTGAACTTTCCCGAACTTTTAAAAATCTCCGGCAATTTATTTTGTCGGGGATTTTTTTGTGCCTAAATTTGTCACAGCAAAATGTCTAACCAAAACATATTATTTATGGCACAAAAACAAAAACTGAAAAGTGAACGAAGCTCGGGGAACGAAGCCCTGATGGATCTGTTCCTCACTTTGGATCCTCAATCGTTCGCATCGGTGGCAAAGAGGCTCAGCAATCTGTTCGATGCAGACAAGAAGAGCTTCAATCTGCTGCTCGATAAATTCGATGGACTCAAGGGATCACCAATGGAGGGTAGCGTCGATGAACATCGCACGAAGAAGTTCATCAGCAAGACGACTGTCAACGATTTACTGATAGATATGCTCTGGCACTACTGGAATGGACAACAGCAATACGCTGGCGGCTATCTGAAGCGAATGTTGCCTAAACAAAAGGAGAACGAACCCGCCCTCGCCTTCAGACAACGTATGCACGAAATGAATGATGTGCTTGGTATCCTCTTTGTGCATGTGCTTCGCGAATGTGATTATTTCAAGAGATAATTCGTTTATAGATGTTATGCTCTTCGAGCAGAAATCAAGGAGGAAATCTAATGTGGAAATTGCAGCTTGTCCCTACAATTGTATGACTGAACAACAATTCCTCAAAAGATTTCCACAATGATTTCTTGCCGCAGGCAATTCCAATAATGAATATTGTCCGGACAAAATAAAATTATTAATTGTTAATTATTAATTGTTAATTGTAAACCTATGTTAGTACAAAAAGTGAAAGTGACAGCGGTAGGTGACCCAGTTGCTTACCAGAAGAAAGAGAACAACACCCCTTTGAAGACTCCTGATGGTCAGGATGTGGTCGGCTATCGCCGACAGGTATTGTTCGAGAGTCGTGATTACAAGAAGGATTCAATACCCGTTACTGTGTTCAGCGACACACGCGAGTCCCCCTTCTCAGTGGGCATGGAGGGCGACCTTCAGTTCCTCTGCGAAGTTCGCGAGTCGAAGAAGGAGGATGGTGAGTCACGTCTCTATGCCGAGATCAAGTTGATCAACTTCACACCTTCTTGATTTTCAAAAAGGCGAAAAATCTTAAAAATACGTCTGGTCCAAACTATTATGGATAAAATTCTGCTTGTCCGAATAAGGGCACACAGATTCCACAGAGAACACAGATTTTCACTTTTAACGTTAATGCCCATTAATGAATCGTTAATTACTCGTTAATGATAGGTGGCGGGATGAGCTGGACAAGACCTAACCTCTATTAATGGTTAATTAACGGCCAATTATACGGTCATTAACGTTAAAGAATCTTTTGTTTATGCTCTGCGAGCAGAAATCTTCGAGGAAATCTAGTGTGGAAATTGAGGTCTATCCCCACAAAAGCTTGACCACGTTTTATTTCCTCTTAAGATTTCCACAATGATTTCTTGCGTAAGCAATAATACTGAATGTGAAGTATGGACAAACAAAGATTTTTTAGGATTTTGTGTGAAGCGATTTTCGAGGGGATTGAATGAATGCCCTGAAGGGGTGCTGGGTGGCTTAGAGCGGGCAGACAGGAGCTTGCTCATGGCTGACAGCTCTGAGACATACAGCAGAGGCGCTATCAAGCGACTCCATTCAAGCCACTCCATTTTTCATCTTCTAACAAAAACCTTGTTCTATGGAACTGAAACGACCGAAATGGTATTCACACCGTCCGCGCAAGGCATATACCCTGCGGGGATTTGATCAGAAGGTTATGCCGCGTCTGATGCGTGAGCTTGGCATCTCGAAGAAGGAGGCTGAGAAGCTGCGTCGCCTGTATTTCCCGCGTGGGTTTACGGCGCATCTTGATACGTCGGGTGCCTATCGCAATGCACGTCGCTACCGCCTCTACCAGCTGGGACGAGAGCTGGGCAAGGACCGTAAGCAGCGGCTCTTCGACCTCGTCTTGAGGTCTGAGATGTTCTACGTGTACTACGATGACATGGGACAAGTCATGGCGTTTGTCTCGCCCTGGGTGCATGCAAAGCTCGGCATCATCCCGTTCGAGAGGCTTTGATTATTGTCACGAATTAGCGAATTATAGAATTAAATCAATATGAAAAAAAAGGGCAAAGCCCAGAAAAACTATCCAGATCCAAGTATTATTCTATTATCTAATCAAGAATTTGAGAATTAGAGAATTATGTTTATATCCTTCGGATAGAAATCTTGGAGGAAATTAAATGGGGAAATGATATTGGGCCCGCTTTATTTCTTCATTAAGATTTCCACAAAGATTTCTTGCCGCAGGCAATAAAATTCTCAAATTCGATAATTCGTGATAAAGAAAATTCGAGTTGACTCCTTGGCATTTGCTGAGGGGAAAGGGAGTATTGTCTCAAAACAAAAATACAATAAAATGCAGTTCTTCTTACATTCATCTACGGCCAGACGGAGGCCGAAACTGGAACAATTAAAGGCTATATACGGGTTGGCAGGCATCGGTTTCTACTGGCAGGCTGTCGAGCTCATCATGGTCTGCAATGAAAAAGTTCCTATCGACAACTTTCTTGCGATCCGTTACAGTCCCATCCGTTTCTGGGATGTCTATGACATCATCGAGAATTATGACTTGTTCGACGTTGATGAGCATCGCATGGTTTCTCTGAAAAATGATCCGGAGAATGGCATTGGCGAGCCTTCTATCAAAAACCTCCTCCAATTTATCGAGGTATCCGACCCCTCGCGCGCGTCAGGCGCTTCATCACGCGCTTCATCACGCGCCTCATCAGGCGCTTCATCAGGCGCTTCATCAGGCGCCTCATCAGGCCCAGGTCATTGTGATATTGATAAAGAAAAGATTAGAGTAGAAATAGAGGCGCAAAAGCAATTTGACAGTTTCATGGAAGCAAGATGTCCCCATCTTCTCCTGATGGAGGAACCCCTTACACTGGATGACTACCGAAAACTGAAGACGTCCTATACATGGGGGCAGATCCAGGAAGTCCTTCTGGACATGGAGAACGACAGGAACCTCTACCAGAACAAGCGCAACGGCTATCAGACGGCCTTGAGCTGGCTGAACCGCCGATACAAGACAAACTTGAGTTAATTCACAAACCACAACAACTATTGACCACAATGGAAAACAAGATTCAAATTCCACAAATGGCTCGGCAACTGCTGAGCAACAAGGAGATGGAGGCAGCCGTGCTCAACGGTCTGATGACCGGGCGTGAGGGCATCGACATGGCGATGCAGCGGCTGAACGACTTCTGCTTCTACGAACAGCGCCATCTGGTGATCTATCATGCCATCTGCAATGTCTATAAGGCCAACACACCTATCTCGATGATGTCGGTGACGAACGAGCTGATGCGGGAGATGGACTACGAGCCTGCCAGAAACTATGTGGCCGATGTGGCGCAGATCGCCATGCAACTCGAGGAACCGATGGAGCTCTACCGGATGGTGCTCATCCTTGAGAACATCGGGCAGCGCCGCGCCCTTGCCCCGGTGGGCTACCAGCTGCTGGAGCTGAGCTACAGCCTCGGTACTGACCTCAGCGCCGGCATCCGCACCGTGCAGGAGCAGATCGACAGCATCATGTCGGGCACGACAGGCAAGGACTTCACGTCGCTGAGCGAACAGCTGGACATCGCCAGGCAGCACATCATCGACAACCGCAGCGACGACACGCGACATGTCGGCCTGATGACCGGCATCCCGCAGTTCGACCGCGAGGGCGGACTGCCCGACAAGGGCTTCATCGTGGTGGGTGCCAAGAGCTCGCACGGCAAGACGTCGTTCGCCAACTACCTGGCGCTCCAAGCCATGAAGCACGGCAAGCATGTGGCCTACTACAGCATGGAGATGTCGAACCTGGAGCTTTCGCAGCGTCTGCTTTCGATGGAGTGCCGCGTCAACGTGAATGCCCTGGCACGTCTGAAGCTGACGGACGAGCAGGAGGCGGCCGCCTTCCAGACCATCGAGGCGCTGAAGCAGGGCAATGCGGAGAGCTTCGACTTCGACGAGCGCGGCATCGGCAACCTCGACCGCATGCTGCAGTCAATCCGCGTGCTGAAGCGCACACGAGGCCTCGACCTGGTGGTGGTGGACTACATCCAGCTGCTCGGCATCGACCCCGTGACGCGTGACGAGAACACGGCGAAGCTCATCGGACGCGCCTCGCATGCCTTCAAGGACATCTCGCGCGACCTGGGGCTGACCGTCATCTGCCTGTCGCAGATCAACCGCAACGTGATGGGACGCCCCACTCGTGCCAACCTCCGCGACAGCGGTGAGATTGACGAGGCTTCGGACCTCACCATCATCCTCTACCGGCCTGAAGCCGACAAGGTGAACTACTATCCGTCGCCGTACGAGAATGTGGATGCCCACCACACCATGCTGGTCGATGCCGGCAAGTACCGCAGCGGCGGGCAGATCGAGTTCTTCATGGGCTATCTGCCGGAATATACGCTGCCTTTCGTCCTGACGGGAGACCAGCCGCCACAGGCGCATGCGCAGCCGGCGGGTGATGGCGGACAGGCTTCGCTGCAGTTCGTGGAGTAGTTTTTTTCTTTAGAAGGCGAAAAATGGATTTAAGAAGAGGGAACTGTCCGATGACAGTTCTGATGCTAAGCTTGGCAGCGCCATCTGAAAGCGAGCTTTCATCTGTCCCTCCCAAACTCAGCATCACCCCTTCGGGGTTTCCCTCTTCTTAAATCGAAAATAGCCTTCGGCAGGAAAATTCTAAAAAATTCGTCTGGTCCAAACTATTAGGGATAAAATTCTGCTTGTTCTGATCAATAGATCACGGATAATCGGGATTTAATGGAGATCTGTGGGCCAAAGGGGAGGCTGAGTGCGTTTCTTCGCCGCACTCAGCGCGGATAGCACGGATGCGGGTCCGGATTAGGGCACACAGAAAATGTAGAAATAGTGGCGAGATGAAGGTTAATTTGGTTAATTATGATTAAAATAACGATTAACAATACGGATTTTTTGAAAAAAGTTTCGATTATTAATATGGATTTTGTATATTTGCACCATAAAAACGTAAAAAATCATCACCCTTGACGAGACCGAGGAGATAAATTTAGCCAACGGGAAAACAATCCATGTACTACCCTATTATCGCTGGTGTCTCGATTGATTCATCCGTAACTTAATACGTCAATGACTGGGTAATTAGTCGTTAACAGGACCCTCTCGGCCCCGATTCTATTAATCGAGAATTTGAGAATTCCTCTAAAAAGGCGAAAAATGGATTCATGAAGATTTCCTTAAAAAGGCGAAAAATCTTAAAAATTCACCTTGTCCAATACTATTAGGATAAAATTCTGCTTGACGCGATTAAGAGATCACGGATAACTAAGATTAAACGGAGATTTGTGGGTCGAAAGGGAGGCTGAGTGCGTTACTGCGCCGCACTCAGCGCGGATAGCACGGATGCTCGTCCGGATTAGGGCACACAGAACTCACGGAACTCACAGAAAGATTTTTTCTTTAACACGAATTACCATGAATTAGCCACGAATTTTTCATGAATTATTTTTTTAAGTAATTCCGAAAAAAGACGAAAAGACGAAAATAGACGAAAATGGGAATGGGACAAGATATAACAGCCCCGAAGGGGCGAGAAGAACACAGACGGGGGCATTAGCCCCCGGTATTGGACATCCCACATACACGGAAGCCCTGGAAGGGCGAAAGATCTTTCGTGCCTTCAGCACTCGGTTTGTTGGGGGCTGGTATAACGGGGGCTTACACCCCCGCCTGTAGTCTTGGCAGCCTTTCAGGCTTAGAGCGGTGACAAATAGATATTTCTGTGCGTTCCGTGGGTTCTGTGTGAGATTAATAAGGTCAAGGCGTCCGTGGTTTCCGCCCAGTGGTCGGCGAAGCAATGACCACTGGTCTCCTTTGGACAAGCCGAAAATCCGAAAGATTCGAGAAATCCGTGATCTTATAAACCCATTGTTCCGCGTCTCCATAGACGAACAGAATTTTATCCCAATAAGGTAGGTCGAACAAAGATTTTTTAGGATTTTTCAAATGATTTTCGATTTGCAATGATGATAGCCCGAAGGGTGCTGGGTGGCTTAGACTCAGCAGCGGAAAGCTCGCTTTCAGATGATGAGTCTGAGGCAAACAGCAAGGGGCTCATCGGAGCCCCTCATCATTGCAAATCCATTTTTCATCTTAAAAAAAATTCGTGAGTAATTCGTGTTAAAAA
>JAEEGG010016682.1_pt1 | contig 15219 bp, 19 predicted proteins | sample 9134161 | NCBI WGS metagenome assembly JAEEGG01 (sample SAMN16246543, study PRJNA631951) | gut metagenome | biome: gut microbiome; feature: rumen; material: CR-attached | host: Bos | place: Iran: Karaj | collected 2018-10
TGTGACATCAATGGCCTGGCTCTCCAGATGATCTTTGACACAGGAGCGTCTGATGTGACCATCTCTTCCGTGGAGGCGAACTTCATGTTCAAGAATGGCTATCTGTCGGAAAAGGACATCAAGGGTAAGAAGTATTACCAGATTGCCAACGGGCAAATAAGCGAAGGGACGACCATTACCCTCCGCGAAGTGAGAATCGGCGATGCAGTTCTTCACAATGTTGACGCCTCGGTGGTTAAGAGCCAGAAAGCCCCGCTGCTGCTTGGTCAGAGCGCAATGGAGAGGTTCGGCACGATCACCATCGACAACCAGAACAACAAACTTATTATCAAACATTAGGATTATGTTGGCATTCATTATCATCCTTGGAATCGCCTGTGTGGTGCTCCTGGTGATGTTGTCGGCTCAGGACAACAAGAATACAAAGCTGGCTGTGGAGAATAGCCTGATAAAAGGCCGCATGGAAGGGCTTCAGGAGAAGCTCGCCCAGCAGGCCCCGGCCGCTGATGAACCTCTTACTGCGGAGGGTATCGCCGAAGCTGTCCGGCGCGCCGGGTATGTGCCTGAGGTGAATGAGAACTGGGTTCGGTTCATGATCCAGGGTGAGCCATTCTATGTCGAGACTGGCCGATTACCCCAGGTGTTCGTGCTCCGGCAGTATAACGTGGACACCAAAGAATGGGAGATGAATATTCTCAGGCACGCAGCGCATGTGATGTCCGATGATCTCATTATGATCAAAGCCACATTCGATGATGATGTGGATGAGAATGGCGGGACCGGACTTCGCTTCTTCGTGGCTGCTATGGACAGGAATTACTCCAGCTTCAAGGACAACCTGATGGGATACATACATCTCATTGAAGACGGTCGTCAGCGCATGAACGAGGTCTACGAGAAACTCGTAAAGGAAAAGCGTGAAGCAGCTCCGACAGTTACTCCATTCTTGCCGGCCGAACAGAAAGAAAACAAGATAATGTCATAATCATAACGGCACCATAGGCCCGGTGCTATGAGGCGTGAAAGGTAGCCCCGGGCCTGCCGTTTCTTTCACAGTTATAACATGAAAATCATAAACATACAACCGACGCAAGCGGAGATGTTTCATCTCCTAGAAATTGTTGCATTCTCAATTGCGGAGCCGGGAGCATGTGGCGCGGCTGGAGATGTCATTGGTATTACCGCAGATGGTAAGACTTACCGATTGAACTTTATGCGTGGTAATTGGACTCCTGATACCCTCAGAATGGTTTCACCGGTTATCGCAGATGCCAGAATAGGCGTCTTTGGGCAAGGTGATTATTCAGAAGGATGGACCTCCGTATACCTGGGACTGGGCAACCATCTCTATGTGTCTAACTCATTCTTTAAAAGATTCAGGGAGTTGGTCACGGCAGAACAGATTCAGAGTAAGGGGGAACTCTACCAGAAATGGCAAGACATAATCCATGCTGCGCTTAGTGAAAACAATGATCATCCAAATCTAGATAGAAATGAGGAAGTTCCCGAATACAGTCCAATAAATCCGGCGATAGAACACAATATGAACAGAATGTTCGAAGGCACATTCTCTATTTCAGATTTGATAGAACCGAAAGAAGAATAGCTGACTGTGGATTAAATTTGTGGCCAAATAGGATAGTCAAAAAGCGAAAACAAATCAAAGATGCTAAATATGTTAAAAGGGCTGAGTAAGCCCCTCATTGTCAGCTTTGTCATGGCGATTTTTATCGTCGGCTGTGCAGGAAGAAGTCACCAGAATAGTACCCTTCGAGTAGAGAGAGCCCCTGAGGTGGGTGTCGTTGTGGAGGAGCCTGAAGATTCAGTGGTCTTCGTGGATTACGCGCCGAAGACGACATTCACGTCCATTGAACAGATGGAAGACATAGTGCCCAAAGAAGAGGGAGGGTACGAACTTGGTGTGGTGAACAAGAAGTTCCTGAAAGGATGTTACTACACCGGTAGCACATCAACGCCGTTCCTGGCATCGTTCGCAGAGCGTTATAACAAGACGGAATTCCTTCGGCGTTTTGTCAATGCTGAGGAGATCTTTGAGCGGGAGAATACTAACGTGGGTGATTCGCTGACTACGGATACCGTCAGAGGCGAGATGCCCTTGCTGTCGAATGAGTACCAGTTGGCATTTCGTAACGCCAACTGCCAGGCCCGGGCAAGGAAGCTTGTCCGGATGCTGACCACCATCGACTATGTGTCGGAGCAGACCGACAAGATGGCCAGCTACTTCCAGGAACTTGTGAATATTCCTTATGATACGCCGGATTTTCTGACGGATGAGGAAAGGGATGCTACAGGCGAGGATTTCTGGACGCTCTACGACAAGTCTAAGTACGTGGCCAATTATGATGAGATCCAGAAGAAACGCTTGCCGGAGGATGTCGATTATGACGAACTCCAGAGGCTTCCTCTGTCCCTGCAGAAGAAGTATCTCGCTGAGGAAGATTTCGACGCCAAGTGCATCTACGCCCTCGAAATGGGATGCTACGACTTCCCGTATTCCATCGACTATCTGGGCGAACTCATTGAGGATGGCCGCTATTCCAAGTATCTGTTCGAAGTTTGGATCTCCTGGCGGCTGCGTGCCCAGTCACAAGTATTCGGCATCTCTACGTGGTCAGAAATCCCCGATAACCTCTACGACAATGCTAGACTTCTGGTGGCAAAGGCCTATGCTAAGCATATCGTTGAAGATCCCAGCGACACCCTTGCCAAGTTCCTGCTGATGAACCTTATCTATACAGAGAATCTTCACCGGCCCGGAGGTTATTACGGGAACGAAGCCCTGGGAGCCGAACTGATGTTGAGAACGAGGTATTTCCTGCCGGAGGAGGAAGAGAACAGCACAGAGTAAACGGTTGGTATGACGTACGACGTACAGAAAGCGCTCAATGAGATAATGGAAATCACGCCCATCTACAGGCGTGATTACGTTGTCGAATACCTTCGGAAGAATCTGCCGAAGGATGATGCCAGGAGACATTTGTTCGCTAAGACGAAGACTCAGTTCATTGCCAAGATGATTGCTGAAGGATATGTCTCCAAAGAGGATCTCCTTGAGAAGATTGGACGAGAGCGGATAGAGCAATACTTTCACTATAAGAGCACTTTGGCATGATAGCAGACACACTACTGAATTGGGATAAAACCGAGTTGGCCAACATCTTGGCCGACAAGATGGCCGATGCCGATGATTTGGTAGAGGCATTCCCATCCATAGAAAAAGCCAGTTCAATAGAAGAGGACATCCTGGAGGATTTCATCCAAAGTAACTGGAAACTCATTCTGTCAAGTTTCGATGAGGAAGAACTCACAGAATGGATTGAGGAGAAGGATTATGAGGAGGAATGGGAACGCTGGAAGAATGAATGTCTTGAAGAAGATCAAGAATATGCCGAATACAAAAACGAGGAGTATTACTGGGCTCTCATTGATTTTTACTTCAGTTTACGGAATATGGATTTGGCTGAACAACGGGGCCATCCGCCGAAGTGGAGGAAGTCATAAAGTTGTCCACCGTGTCCACCGGTGGACGGAGTGGACAGGGTGGACGGGAGTGGACAAGGAAAGGACAGATGCTCGGCGGGGCCGGGCATCTGTCGTTAGAGGGTGGAGAGGTAGGCGGTGATGCCGGTGACGTGGAGGGAGACGATGGCCTGTTGGCCTTCTTTGCTGAGAAGGAAGGCGCAGTCGGGGTGGGAGTCCATGAAGAAGTTTTCGGTGAGGACGGCGGGGGCCGTGGTATGGCGTAGGATGTAAAAATCTGCCTCCATGTCCGGATCGCCGTCGGTGTAGTCGGTGCGGAGGCGCTGGCCGGGGAGGGAGGCCTGGGCGGCCTGGTAGAGGCAGGTGGCGAGGGCATCGGCCAGGGTGTTGCCACGGGAGGTGTAGGCGCACCAGCCGGTGGCGTCGTACCAGCGGTCGCCGTGGCCGGCGGCGTTGGCATGGATGGAGATGACGATGACGTTGTTCTTGCCGAGCCGGCGGCACCAGGCATTCACGCGGCGGCAGCGTTCGGGCAGAGAGATGTCCCTTTCCTCCGGGACAAGGAGTTCGGCGTCGAGGCCGAGGGAGAGGAGGCGGTCCACGATGCGGGAGGCGATGAGCCGGTTCCAGGCGTATTCCCGGAGCACTCCGTCGGGAGAGCGCTTGCCCGGCGTCTCGATGCCGTGGCCGTTGTCGATGAGGATTTTCATAGCTGGTTTTTCGTTTAGGTTTCTGATTGTAAGTTACGAAAAATCAGCGAGAAACGCAATAGGTATGGCGAGGGCGCAAACTCCGTTTTACCCCGTTGAATCCTATTGGACGGAAAAAGTTTGAGAAAGATTTGAGGGGTGGTTAATCAGCGCCCCTTGAGCTCGTCGCCGCTGATATTCTTTCAGTATTAAGAAAGTGGTTCACATCTGCTATCCGGTTATTACAAACGAGACTCTGTAAATTATTAACTATATTTGCATAAATTCCATACAAATTTCAATACATAATGGACGTTAGTTTCATTGCTCATGGTATGCCTCAATTGAGGACGCCAGCTGGAGACGTTATTTTAGGAGCTCTCCAAGGTGGATTATACAATAGTTTTATTGGATTTTCTGCATTTGTTAGCATAGGTGGTGTCAACAATCTAAAAGATGGCATTACCAGTTTTATAAGCAATGGAGGTTCAGTCTCTCTCTATGTGGGAGTTGACTTGCACGCCACATCAAAAGAAGCCTTGAAGGCTCTCATTGATGCTAACATTCCAACCAAAATCGTCTATTCGCCAAATAGTGTTGTATATCACCCAAAGGTATACTTATTTAGAGGGAATACGAACCATATGGTAATCGTGGGTTCTTCAAATTTAACCACATCAGGCCTATTCCAAAATGTCGAATCCTCCATCTGTGTAAAGTTTAATGATGGTGATGCACAAGGAATGGAACTGGAGAACAGCATTTTACGCTATTTCGATAAGATAATAGATGGAACTTCTGGCAGCGTGCGCGACCTTACTGAAGAGACGCTTCAGTTATTGGTGGATTCAAATATTGTCCTTTCAGAAACGTCTTTAAGAAAGGCCCGCAAAACAATGGATGATAGTTTACCAGATGTCCCTGTTTCTGCAAATAAAAAAGTGAACGGTAAATTTGCAAAAATGACTGTTGCTCGTCCTCCAAAGGGACATAAGAGAACCCTTCGCTCAGATGTAATTACAACTCATACAGGTGAACACAGAGAAGCATCAATTACTATCGAATCTCTTGTAGTTAATGCTTTCTCTATGTGGATTGAAACAGGCCGAATGACCGGCGGTTCAAGGAACATTCTTGACTTATCCAAGAAGGGCAGAAGGGACGGTGTGAATAAGTTCGGTAGTGTAGAGTTCTTCGGCGTAGATAAAGATTCAAACAATCCTATTCCATTTGATGTTTCTTTGATCTATGCAGGTAGAGAGTATGAAGGCAACTCTATTAAGTATACTGAAGGAAATAGTAATTGGCGGATTCAACTGAAAGGTGAGACAGCTGCAGGAGAGAAGCTTACCGATGTGCTTCGAGAAAGCGGTTCTCAAGATAAAGTGTTCATTTTTGAGAGAACGGACACTCCAACAAAGTTTGTATTTCACATCCTTGGAGAGGATTCAATAGACCAGCTTAAAGATTTATCAACTGATTGGGCGGCCAGTGGTAATGGACAAGGACGGCGGTATGGCCTTCTCAATGGATCTCTTTAAAGTACGATAGGATCTCATTCTGTTCTGACGATTCATAGTAGCCGCTGAAGCAGGAAATAATGTATTTGAATTCCTCTTCGCTTATCTTGTAGAGCTTTGCTACAAGAGCCTCAAGGAGCAGACGGTTTTCAGGAAGGCCATTCGTCAGTAATGGTACGATACACCTCCTGTTCCATATACCTCTCAACGACTGGTCTTTCTTGAACAGTTCTGATACTATAGTGTAAACACTGTTATAGTAACTCTCCGTTCTACCACCTAAGGTTAACGTAGAACTATTCGCCACCTCTATTGACGGTACTGGTATTTGATTAATAACAGCTTGAGTCAAATCTATTCCACTTAGTTTGCATTTTACAAGATAGTCAAACACGATGGAAGAGAATATCCCCGTCAAGAAAACCAAATCATTTTGATCTGGCAACGTTAAGAACTGGACAGATTGTGCTCCAGGAATAAATGGTAATAGCGTGGCAATACAACTTCTGGCGTTGTCCGCAGAAGTTAGGCTGTGCCAAGCAAGCATGTACCGAGAGTCATACTCCTTTGATAGGGATTCCCATTTCTTTTTTGAAATATAGAACCGGCAATATGGAGTAATACCAGCGTCTTTCTCTTGTTGGCTTAACTTCCTGGACGAAGCTTTACTTTTATACATTTCTTCTGGACTCATATCATTGAATCCAGAGTAGCAATTATCAAAAAGGTTAAAGAATTTCCCTTCAAAAACTGGAATGTTATTAACAGAAGGGACCTTATCAATGAACTCTACATGGTTGGTCAAATGCACAAGGCGTCCAAATTTAGCCTGGGCATAACCCTTGGAGAACACGGTAATACGATTACAAATAGAAATCAACAGCGACAAATCCTTGCTTGACCTTAGATTAGGGAGCAAACCGGTGGCTGGATTAAGCTTCTTGAATACTAAAATTGGAATAATCTCCGTCTTAGTTGCTATTTCGTCTAGAGCCAAAAGATTCATCCCGAGTGCAATCCTCCCTTCAACTTGCTTCCCCATAATAAGAATAGCAAATCTTTCACGACAATCTATCTCAAAGATTTTGCGCTTGTTTATGAAATCATATATCGCCTCTGTTCTTGTAACGATCCGGTGAAACAACTTAGAATTCACAGACGCTGTGAATAGAGAACTTTTTACGAATAAGCCACAACACCCATTTTTAGAAAGAGTATTGTACGAAGCCTCGGCAAATAACGGACATGTATTCAACTCTCCTATCTTAGAGGCGTCGAAAAATGTGCTCTTCTTTATTTCTGTCTTTGCTGTTTCTATCCCTTTGACATACTCTTCAGCATATGTCTTTAATTCCGGGTTTTCCTCTTTCTCCTGCTGGATATTGCCTGGCAATTCAAATTTAAAATGAACAGACTGTATGCTTTCTGAGAACTGCGCGTAGAACTTCTTCTCCTCAAAGCGCAATTTCTCCCAAGGGGGATTCCCTAGGATGATATCGTATTGCTGAAGGAAGCTTGTACCAACGGCCAAAGAAGGGTGGTATATGAAACCATCCATCGATGCGTTCAGTTTAACCTCGGGACTAGCTTCTTTATCAGAGTGAATAAGCATATTCGCATGGTGAAAATGCTCACTTATAATATCGTATAGCTTATGACATTTGCCATATTCCAATACTGACAATTTGGCTACTTCAAGAGCTAATGGATCAACATCGCACGCATAGATGTTCTTTACGATGGCTGCTATATCTTTAATAATACCTTTACTCTTGATGGCTGACAATAACTCGGTGAAGAAAATACCACAGCCACAGGAATAGTCTACAATCCTGGCAGAAGAAATGGACTCTTCGCCGTTTCTGGAGATGTAATTACCCAAAACCGAAGAAGCGATGTAGGAGGCATAATCAGCTGGAGTATAGTAGCTACCCAACTTGTTCCTATAAACTTTCCCTTCTTTTACTTCAAATCCTGAGGTCTCAATACTAAGTAGGGACTCATATAATTCTCCGATTGATAAATCTGATTTGGTTTTCTCGATAGAATCAAAATAGTCGATTAACTCTGACGGTGCATTATCGATAATCTGAGAGAACAAGTTCTTTCTGGAGAAGTGTTTCGCCATTAAGGCACTCACTGTCCTTACTGAGGGGATATCAATAGAGTTATGGGATATAGCATACTGATATACCACGAAAAAAGCTCGTGCATAAAACTTTGCACGATTAATATAACGAGGCTTAATCCTTGTTTCGTTTCTATGAAGAATACTAATAAAACCAGATAATACGCTGGTATATGAAAGCTCAAGATTAGGCATATAGTCTAAGAATTGGGTCATTGAAAAAGCACCTCGTGTGGACTTGCTCAACTATTCTTTTGACACAAGCATTATCAATATGTAACGACTTTGAAAGGTAAGGGTATTGCTCTGCTACGGCCCCCACAATATCTTTTGCAGATGAAACAATACAGTATCCTTCATTTAGTCCTTTTACTCCTAGCACACTAAGAATAACCTTGTGGATTAAGTCGTCTTTATACTTTCTCCGAGTTTTATGTAAACTATGGAGATGACTCTTGGCATAGGACAAAACTGTTTTCGGAGAGCACTTGTATATGAAGGAAAGAACTTCAATAATGTTTTCACTTCCGAAGACAGAGCCTTCGAGTCGTTTACTAATGGGCATACACCCCTCAGTAAGCAGAGAGCACAATTGTTCGTCAAAATTCGAGATTCTTGATTCTTTCTCACTAAACACATCGGGAACAATTATCTTCATAAGAATCTCGCGTTGGCGGTCATTGAAATGGTACAATGAAAGGATGGTGTTGTTAATCTCTTCCTCGAGAATGAGACTATTATATGCATTATCCAACTCGAAAAGCATTATCTCTTCGACATAAGAGTCAACATCATCAATCTCGCTATATGAATCATGCTTAAACTCATAATTCGGCAACTTATGACACAATAAAGCCTGCTTATTATCTACCAAAGTTTTAGAGATAGAGGACAGGTCTCTGGACTCAAGGATTTCTTGAGTTACGGGCATCCCGCCAATATAGCCAGCGCTTATCGTGAACTTTGGATTCTTTATCCTTAGAATGCAGGATACAATTCGAGAATTCAAAAAAGCAAGGTGGCAGTATTTGTCGCCAGATATGACTTTAATCCCAGGACCAGAAGCAATAAATATCTGACCAGGTAAAGGGAAGCGAACATTAAGGCCGAGAGTCCCGGTATCACTATATACTAACTCTGTGGAACCTTGCTCCTTTACATTCCTTAATGCACTTCCGGGATTCTCCGAAATCGGCTCTCCAGAATCGCCCCAAAGAACTTTATAATAATTGAGTCCCTGCCACTTTGAATAACCGCCGCCCTTGCTCACCAATTTCCAATCGGAACTCGACGCGCCAATATCCCAGATGTGTTTTACATAATTGCCGTTGTCTCCAGTTGATGTTCCCTGCATAGGTTTCCCAAACTGAGAGTACTTGGGCAATGCATTTAAGGAAGAGAATGCACCTATCAATTCATATGATAGTTCATACGAGGCATTTTCAAAAAAAGACTGTTGATTAGTTGAGTATGAATAACTTTCCAGCAGGGAGGGGTTTGACAGGACTCGTACTTTATCTTGATGTGATAAGGTCTTCAAATTAAAGAAAACAGTTTTTCCCGTACTCCCTTTTGAGAACAATGCCAAAACGATATTTGTCTTTTCTCCGTTGATTGCATAAAAAGCATCACTCCCCATATCAACGCAATATTTGATATGATAATCAGTCAAGATGGTCTTTCGTAATGCCTTTAATGAGGAAAGTGACATCCATCCATTCTGAGAGACGGTTGCAACATAATCTCCTGGGCGAAGAGACTGGAGTAATTTATTCATAAAGGAGAAACAAAGATCCCCTTTACAGTCAGGCCACATGGAAACCAAGTAATTCTTCAAGCAAGTATCCATGTCTCTCTTCCCCATAAACGGAGGATTGGTCACGAAGCAGATCTTGCTGGGAGATTGATAGGCCTTTTCCAAGGCAGACTCAAATGAAAGGCCTTCAATCATATTAGAGGAAATACTTGTGGAGAGATATCCTGTAATATCACCCTTTTCGCCACCAAAGATTAGTGAGGGAGATACTTTTGTCATGCCGATTTTTAATGCGACATTGATGTACAAAGATAATTGTGCAATATTAGCTAAAGTCGCATCTAAGTCGTAGCCAATGAGCTGATTCTGAATAATACCAGAAGCAATTGTGACTGGCGAATCCGTTGATTGTTTAGACTGCCTTTCAAATAGTGTAGAGAAAGCGTAAGTAAGAAAATTCCCGCCGCCTACAGCAGGATCAACAAAAACGACATGAAAAGGATCTGTATCTTCTGTCAAACACATATTGACAAGATACTGAACCATGTATTCATCTGTAAAGAACTGCGTAGTATACAATAATTCTGCTCCGGAAATCTTATTGCTTTCTTTTCCCAACTTGCTGAAAGCAGCTTTTTCTAGGCTCTTCTTTAATGATTGGTACAGCCACGAAATTGTATTATCGCATTCTTTATTTGAAACACTTACACCTGACAAAGCCTTGTATGTTTTCTGTGTCAGGGAAGTGGGCAATGCAAGAATCATCGAATGGAATAATTGCCCCATAATGGGGAACATCTCAAGAAGAATCTCCTCCTGCTCCTTAAATGCCTCAAGAGAAAAAGAAATTGGACGTTCCTCTCTTTTCTTTAATATAACCAATGCATAAAAGAAAGCGAAGAAGAGACTCTTATCCTGAACCGTATAAGTCCCCATCTCGTTGGCAACCCCAACGAGCGTCTGTATTAATTCCCCCCTTGTGTTATTACCCGCTCTACTATTCTTCATCTTTGCCGGCAATTAGTGTCCTGATGTCAACGTTTAACAATTCCGCAATGCAGTCTAATGTCCTCAAGTCTGGTTGTGCCGAGTTAGTACACCATTTAGAGACAGTTGAAATGTTTTTTCCCAACCGCTCTGCAAGCCATTTGGATGTTTTCTTCTGTTCGACAAGAACGATTTTTATGCGATTTAAGTCTCTCATCACAAATAAATATGATTCTAACGCAAATATAGCAAAATAAACCCAATAAAACAATACTTGTATTTCGAACAGGTAAAAGAATACTCCAATCATCTGCTGGAGAGTCTTATGAAGATAACTGCCATGATGCACTAGAGTAGGGAAAAAATGCTAACTTTGCAATGCATGTGTGAATAACACGTATATGTGCCACCTAATCACAAAAACAAACGCCATGAAGAGATTCTTCGCCACCGCCCTAATCCTTCTCGCCAACCTAACCCTATTTGCCCAGGAGAAGACCGAATACAATTTCTTTACTCAAGATGGAGACGTCGTGTGGCAGAAAGTATTCCCGACGGATTTGGATGCGACAGCCGTGTTTACAGCCATCAAAACCTCTGGTGCTCTCACTGATATCACCGAAACCGAGACAGTTCTGGTGGGAAGTCTGGTGGAACGTAAAGCAGAGTATTCTAGCCTGGGTTACAGCCGTGGTAGCGTTCCGATCTTCGTTAACCACTTGTTAGGTGGTTTCGTCAAGGTTGAGATGCGTGATGGCCGCTACCGGGTAACGGTGAACAAGATGTACCGCATAGATGATTCAAGCCCTGCAAATGACAGGACCGACTTCACCTTCTATGTAAACAAGAAAGGCCAGCTTCGTCTGTTCCCGGAAAGGGCACAGGAAATCTTTGATTATAACTTCACAAAGATGTTCGAAGTCAAGGCCAAGGTTGAAGAAGACTGGTAGTCTGTTTTTACATTTCTTTCTGCCTCTCCAGCAGTTCGTCCTCATAATCCGAAAACGCTTGCTTCAGGTCGTCAAACACCTGCAGGCGGATTTGCTTGTTGTGCCGGTGAAGGCTGTCGCTGATGTTGCTGTTGGCGCGTGACAGATCCACGCCCAGGATGCCGGCAAAGGCCGCAAACACGTCCTGCTGGTCCACGGGCGCCCCGGCATCATCCACGAAGAAACCGGCTTCGTGCATCGCGACCAGCAACCGCAGCATCTTGATCTTCCGGCCGCCGCCGGACTTCAGGTGAATGGCCTTCCCGGGAGCAGGTGTCTGTTCCCCGGCTTCGGCCTCTTTCTTCCAGCTCTCGGTAGCGTTCCATCCAGTGTGTCTGGAGTAGAGTCTGCAATTTAAAGAACGTTCAAAGTTACTTCATTTTTTCAGTTCCACAAGGGAGACTAAGCCCCTTCCATGGGTCGCTTAGTCTCCATTTGACGGTTCTTCGAAGGGAAAGAGTATTTTGTCTTCCCTTATTCTCGAGATTACCCGATGATAAGACTCCTTATCCATTGCCGTGTGTAAATTCCGAGGAGCAATGACTCCTTTGTTCTCTTGAAGTATTGACCCCCGAATCTTGAAAAGGGAATCCTCAATAGAATGCCGGTTAGCGTGGTTTTCCATTCCGACAGCCTGATTTTAGTTATTGGTGAAAGGAAAAGACAATGGTGGGCAATCAAAAGCGGAATGAAAGGCGCAATCTTTAACGGGTTCTTCAGTTAAGGAGCGAAGCGTAGGGGATCTCCGACATTGTGTCATAATCACGCAACGGCACAATAATTGTAAGTAAATTTCACGCAAAAATAATTGAAGAGAGTATGGAGACCTATTACGTTTGTTTTCTGACCGTGTTGGCGGTTATGATGATGATTGTTTGGCTCGTTGTCCAGTATCGGCGGGCTGTCAGGAGGATGGATAAGCGCTTGGGTGTCATCCGAACGGCCCAGGAGGATGCGTTAGGTCGCATCCGGCGCCTGGAGGAAGCCGAGCCTAAAGGCGAGCCTGCCAAGGTGACAGGCCGGGCGGCGGCGACGCCGTCCCTGTTCGGTGAGAAGACGCTGACCGTGGAAGGCATCGCCGAGTGCGTCAGAGGCCTCGGCTATGAGACGGAGATCGGGGAGGACCGTGTCACTTTCGTAAAGGATGATGAGACCTACATCATCGACACGGAGCGGATGCCGCGTTTCTTCCTGGGCAAGTCTTACCGGGTCCATCCGAATGATTGGGACATGGGGCTGCTTCAGCAGGCGGCGTATCAGATGTCCGATGAACTCATAATGGTGAAGGCGGACTTCAGCGACAGTGTGGACGATGAGGGAAATCGGGTGCTCCGCTATTTCCTGGCGGCGATGGACAGGACTTTCGGTGGCTTCCGGCAAAACCTGCCGGACTACATCGAGATCATCGATGCCGGCCAGCAGAGGATGGGACAGATGTACGACGAGCTCGTAAAGCAGAAGGGCGAGGCCGCCTCTCTCAACACCCTGGCCGACGCCTCCTCCCGCCAAGCCGGAAAGACCCCGTCCTAGGGCCTGAAAGACTCAAGACAAAACAACGTATATTATAATAAACACAATTGAGATATGAACAACGACACCCTTCACAACTCCCACGTCGATGACTTCTTCAACGAGAAAGCGACTGCGTCCCGGATCACGCCGGAGCGGATCGAGAGCCTGCGCCCCGAGCAGATTTTCGTCTTCGGCAGCAACTTGCAGGGGCATCACGCCGGCGGCGCCGCAGCGTTTGCGCAGGCCCGTTTCGGCGCCATCTGGGGCCAGGGTGTGGGCCAGCAGGGCCAAAGTTATGCCATCCCGACGATGCAGGGGGGCGTGGAGACCATCCGGCCCTACGTGGATGAATTCATCCAATTCGCCGCGACGCATCCGGAGTACACCTTCTTGGTGACGCGCATCGGCTGCGGCATCGCCGGTTTCCGCGACGAGGAGATCGCTCCGCTTTTCGCGAAGGCCGTCGCCCTTCCGAACGTCTGCCTGCCGCTGAGTTTCTGGACTGTCCTCACCCGCTAATGAGATTCCGTCATGAATCAAGAACAGGATAAAAAACTCATTATCATCCCGGACGTGCACGGCCGGGACTTTTGGCGGGACGCCGTGCGGGACCATCCGGATGCCCGCTTTGTTTTTTTGGGCGACTACCTTGATCCGTATCCCTGGGAGGGGATTACTGTCGGAAAGGCGTTCCGGGGGCTGCAGGACATCGTTGCTTTCAAGGAGGCGCATCCGGACCGGGTGACGCTACTCTGGGGCAACCACGACCTGCATTACCTCTACCCGGACCTGGGCGGCTGCCGCTATGACTACGTGAACGGGGAACGGAACGCCCGTTTCTTCGCCGCGCACCGGGCGCTGTTCGGCCTGGCTTGGGAGACGGAGGCCGCCGGGAAGTGTTTCCTCTTCTCGCACGCCGGCGTCGGTCGGGAGTGGCTGCGGCGGCATTGGCCCGACCTCAGGCCGGAGAAATTGTCCGCCGGGTTGTTCAACGAACAGTTTGGCCGCGAAGCCTTTATGTCGTCGCTCGGGGACGTCTCTGACTACCGGGGCGGCTGGGACCCCTACGGAAGCATGATCTGGGCCGACGAGCACGAGCATCGCGACGAGGAGAACCGCATCCCGGGCATCGTCCAGGTCTTCGGCCATACCCTGATGGACTATCCCGTCAGCTATGACGGCGAGGTCTATTGCCTGGATTGCCGGCGGGCCTTCGTCCTGGATCCGGGCGACGGTAAGATCCGCGACCTTGTCACGGGAACCCCGGTCGGATAAAAAGTGTAAAAAATACACAAAAATTTGGAATTGTCGATTCTTTATGCTACCTTTGTGCGTTTTTAACGCAAAAGATAGTATGAAGAAAGTTATTGTTTTTCGAGTTGAGAATGTTTTGGTGAAGGATTATGAGGTGGAGAAAATGTTTGATGTTAGAGTGAGAAAGTGGTTGAGTGAGAGATTGTTGGATGGTTTTGGAGTGGAGTTGGGGAAGGTGAAGAGTTGGGAGGAAGTGAAGGAGAAAATGGAGGGTTGGAGAAAGGTTTATGAGGAGGAAGGGAATGTGGAGAAAATGATTGGGATGAGGGATTTGGGAAAGTTGTTGGGAAGGATGTTGGATGGGAAGGAGAAGGAGTGGGAGGAGATGAGAAAGAAGTTTGTGGGAGGGGATTTTGAGAAGAGAAAGATTGGGGTGAAGGAGGAGTTGTTGGATCTGGAGAGAATTGGGGGAGTGGTGAAGGATTTGAGAATGGTGTTTGTGAGTGGGTATGGCAGGAATAAGGTGGAGAGATTGTTGTGGAACAATGGATTGAAGAGATTTGAGGTGGTGGAGAGTGTGGATGAGTTGGGAGAGGTGGAGAAAGAGAAGTTTGTGATGTTTGGGAATGAGGAGGATGTGGAGAAGGTGGGGGAGAAGGAGTTGAAGTGTGTGGTGGGGGTGAGAGATTTGTGGAAGGAGATAGGGTTGAAAACCAAGCATTGAAGATAGAAAAAGCCGCGAAGGTCCAGGTGGATTTGATGTGACCCCCAAAAGTTGGACGGTTTAACATTAGTTACGAGGCCTTAGATTGGAACAGAGCTCGGTACTGCACCGGGCTCTTTCCTTTTAGCCTCAGTTTGATTCTATCGTTGTTGTAGTACC
>JAEEGG010016683.1_pt1 | contig 15219 bp, 10 predicted proteins | sample 9134161 | NCBI WGS metagenome assembly JAEEGG01 (sample SAMN16246543, study PRJNA631951) | gut metagenome | biome: gut microbiome; feature: rumen; material: CR-attached | host: Bos | place: Iran: Karaj | collected 2018-10
GTGTTCAAGTCCATAACAGTTTCGACGGCGACTTCCAGCATCAAGACGTATATGCCTTCAGCCACGGATTTCCAGGTCACGGTCCCTTCGGAAGCCAGTCTGTCAGTGACCATGATAGGCTTCGATCGGATGAATCCGACGGAGATCCTGCCGTGTTCCATGGTTGAATCCGACGGCTCCGTTATGAGCACGTACAAGCTCGCCGTGGGCTATACTTACGGCATACGTGCATCGATGGGCGGCTTCGCTGACAGGTGCTGCATCATCAAGATGATTCCCGGGATGAAGGTCAATATGACCGAGGAGGACTTCATGCTCCATCCCGATACGGAAGTCGATCGTGAGGTCGGGACTTCCGATGTCATCCTGAACGTCAACCCAGAGGGTTACATGAGGATGGTCTTGGGAGACTCCATGGCGATAGAGCCATGGAGGGTGACCTTGACTGATGACGATGCTTTGTACTATCCCTTTCTCAAGCCTAAGTTCCACTATAGTGCTATCAATCTGGACGGCTCCGAATCGGACGTCGTGGGCTTCGACGGCAACGTGATGACGGCCTTGTCTGAAGGCACCGCGTTCGTGCGGGTGACTTACGAGGCGGTACATGTGGAATACCGCAACGTCAACGGAATGGACGACAGGCTGATCAGCGCCTCCTATCCGGAGAGCACCGGCCTCTTCGTCGTCACCGTCGGAGGCTCTGCAGGGCCGGACATGAACGTTCGCATTTCTGCAGACGGGGCCTCCGACAGAATCTCAGGCCGCCACTGGGACCATGACCTGGACGTCGTGTTCTACTCGGAGCAGATGAAGAGGAGCCAGCTGTATCTGGATTCCAGCTATGTCGGCACCACCATCCAGTACAATCCCGTATACGACGAACGCGGTCTGGCCGGATTTGAGACAAGCGACACCACCGGGGAGCAGTTCTGCCATGTGAGGCTGGTCAACGGCCCCAATCTGATAGTATCCTCCAACGAAGGCGTGACATCCTATCAGGTCGTCAAGGCAAGGCTGGCCGACGTCGTCATTTACAACGTCACCAGAAGCTCCTACACAGGATTCGCCGCCGGTGACGAGATAGACGTCTTTGTTTTCGGAATCGGGTCTCCCGCATCGTCTCAATTCTACGGTTCAGATGAGTCGTTGGTGCTTAGGCTATACGGCCAGGAGTACGTGTCCAGCGATGGCGCGTTCAGAGGCATCATCATCCCTGAAGACGCGGAGGGCGATTATCTCGACATAGAGCTGATCGTCCGCTGCCATGGCCACTGCCCCGCATTCGGATCCCATCGTTGGACCGATGGTTATGAATATGACGACAGATCCGCTGATTTCGGAAGGATAGTATTCGACAAACCGCTCCTCTCCGAATCATTCAACGTGTTCTTGGACACAATGGTCGAATCCGGGTCTGACACGAATGCAGTGGTGAAGACAGGAGGTCAGGGCAAGGTCGTGAATGCTGGAGAGATAGAGGTCTACAAGGGCAGGGATTCCGTGCTGACTATAGCTCGCGGATGTACGCAGAAGATGTTCGGAATCAAATCGATATCCGGTCCCGAAGTGTTCGAGTACGACGCCGAGAACTCCGGAAATGATATTATCACTATAGTGATAAATCCCGGCTCGAATGACGTCGGTACCTACGACTTCTCAATCGTTATCAATCTCATGAATACAAAGGGGGTCATGGTGACCACGGTCTCGGGTAAGCTCAAGGTGCTGGATCCACATGTCGTGGTTGCCCTCCCCTGTATTACTGGTGGCCCTATAGTACTCCCAAATCTGCCTGGAGGGATATCGGTGCCTGAAGGCATGATGTTCAAATCGTGGAACACCCGCCTTGACGGGACCGGCGTCGAGTACGAGATCGGAGACTTGCTGCGTCCCGATTCGTCAATGGTGCTCTACGCCACCTATGTGGTTCCTAACGCTGCCACAGCATTCGTCTCCGACGGTCTTCGCTATTCCGTCAAGTCTGTTGAAGGCAGGACCGGCACGGTGTCCCTCGTCGGTTGCCTCGATGATTTCGAGGGGGATTTGATCGTCCCTTCGTCGGTGCGTTATAACGGCGTGGATTATGTGGTGGAGAACATAGGCGCCAAGGCGTTCTTCGGAAGGGCCGCAATACGCGATGCGGACCTGTCTGCGGTGTCTGAAATAGGCGTGAAGGCCTTCTCTTATTGCACCGGGATCGACAGGCTGGTCGTTGCCGGCTCAGTGGGCGGATACGCGTTCTTCGGATGCTCCGGATTGAGGACCGTTGAAATCGGAAGCGGATCCGTTCTGAAGACCAGCGCGTTCAGCGGATGCACCGGGATCTCTGAGCTTGTGATGGGTCGCGACATAGCCGTTGGAAAGAATGCGTTCTATGGAAACGCCTTCATTTCCGCCGAAGGGGAGGAGATGGAATGGAGTGACCTGCCGGGCCATAGGTTCATAGGGTCCTCCGGAAGGCTCGTCGAATATGCCCCTGTCGTAGGAGAGACCTTCGTCCTAGATGGTTTGGCTTACAAGGTGAAGTCCTCCTCCGCCGTCGTACTGACTGGGCGCTCCGGATGGGCAGGCGACATCCTGACCGTTCCTGGATCGGTGGAGCATCTTGGATTCGTCTACGATGTCATCGCCGTGGGCCCCAAGGCCTTCTACTCCTGTGCGGGGCTTCGCGAGGTCGATCTAGGCAGCGTTTCCGTCGTAGGGACTAAGGCCTTCGCCAGATGCGCCGACCTTCAGGCGGTGGACGTGGAAGGCGTCAGCGTCATCGAATCGTATGCGTTCTACGGGTGCTCCTCCTTGGAGAGATTGGATTTCGGCCATTCGGTCACGATCAAGGCATGCGCCTTCGCCAGATGCTTCTCGCTGTCGCACGTCTCGTTCCAAGAGATATCCGGAATAGCCAAAGACGCGTTCAGCGGGCTGACGTTCTGGAGTGCGGGAGCGAGGCAGGGCGTGACGGAGGATTTGCTGAGCTGGTCGACCTATGAGGCCATCGGAGGGAAAATGGTCCGTCTGACATGAGGTGCCGAACGGCGGTGAATCCGTTCGGTTTCCCCTCGGACCAGTCATGCCGGGAGCGGTTATCTCGGTTGCGGTCCGGGGGCTTCCCAATGGTTCATTATTCCGGACTGCGGTCGCCGTCCATGGACGGTACTCTGGATTACTACGACGAGAATTCCGAGGAGTATTCGGAGAGGACGCTCGGAGCGGACGTGTCGGAGCTCAGGGACAGGTTCCTGTCGCTCGTTCCGGGCGGGGGGCGCATCTTGGATCTGGGCTGCGGATCCGGGCGCGACACGGCATTCTTTCTGGGCGCAGGATACGAGGTCGTCGCCGTAGACGGGTCGGCGGGGATGTGCCGCATCGCTTCAAGGAACGCCGGGATCCCGGTCAGGAGGATCCTGTTCTCGCAGCTGGACTACGTGGAGGAGTTCGACGGCGTCTGGGCATGCTCATCGCTTTTGCATGTTCCGTCGTCTGAGCTTCCGTCGACGATCTCGTTGGTACGCAGGTCTTTGAAGCCAGGAGGGGTGATCCACACGTCTTTCAGGCTCGGGGATTTCGAGGGCGACCGTGACGGACGCCACTATACAGATCTGAATCCGGATAGGTTGTCGTATCTGTTCGGTTGCGCCGGGTTCGAGGTGATCGACACGTGGGAGAGCTTGGAGAAAGGTCGCGAAATGCGTTGGTGCAACGGACTTTTCCGGAAGCGGCCGAACGATGTTTCCAGCGGTTTCCGATCTTCGGGATATCACCATTATATTGTTGAAGCAACCTCTTGACATTGCAGATGGAGATTACCTCCAAATCATCAAATCAGCGATTAAGAGGCGTTCAAATGAGGAAGATCGAATCCGTTGCGGCAATAGCATTGGCCGTCCTGATGATGTTCTCAGCCGTTTGTATGGCGGAGGCCCCGGAGTCCGACGGCGCCACGAAAACCGCGGTCGTCGACGGCGCCACGTACAATCTTCTGGATACCATGGATGCCACGTACGTGTCCTGCCCTACGGGGTCGGAGATAGTCGTCCCGTCCTCGGTGACCTATTCAGGAAAGACGTACACGGTGACAACCATAGGCTCTAATGCGTTCAAGTCGAACAAGAGCATAACGTCGGTCGTCCTTCCAGGGACGGTGGGGGGCCTTCCGACCAGCTGCTTCAGCGGTTGTTCCTCCCTGGATTCCATCGTTCTCGGCGGCGTCACGGCGATACCGTCCAGCTGTTTCACTGGAACGGCGTTCTCCTCGATATCGATGGAGGGTGTAGTGTCGGTCGGAGCCTCGGCGTTCAAATCCTGTTCCAGTCTGACCTTCGTGTCCATGCCTGACGTCATGGCGGTAGGAAGCAACGCCTTCCAGAATTCCGAAGCGCTTTCAACCGTGTTGATGCCTGCCGTGAGGACCGTCGACAGCCAGGCGTTCAGCGGTTGTGCTTCGTTGGAGTCCGTGAGCATGCCGTCGGTGCAGACCATCGGTTCCAAGGCGTTCTCCGGATGCTCTTCGCTTCATGCTTTCGAGTTTGGAAGCTTGGAGGCCATAAAGTCAGAGGCGTTCTCCGGATGCTCGTCTATGACGGCCTTCGACCTCGCGGGCGTCAGAGGCATCGATTATTCGGCCTTCTCCGGGACGTCGATACCCGATCCGATGTACCTGAGGAACACATTGATCTACGTGCCCGCCACATATACGCATTACGAGTTTCCCTCCTCCGTCTCAGTCATCGGCGGCGGGGCGTTTGAGAACGTCGTAATGGATGAGATCGTCGTCCCGGAATGGGTGGGGAACATCCACGACAAGGGATTCATGAATTCCAAGATATCCAAAGTCGTTCTAAGCGACAGTTTGGTCGCCATAGGAAGCGGAGCGTTCCAGAACAGCGGGATCACCAGCATCGTCATTCCGTCCTCAATAGACTTTCTGGCCAATCAGACTTTTCTGAATTGTCGGCTGTTGACCGAGGTGACGATCCCTGCAAGCGTGGAACAGGTGGGGGACGAGGTGTTCAAAGGCTGCATCGCCCTGGAGTCCGTGAGGATTCCGGATACGGTCACGGTCTTGGGCGCCAAGATGTTCTCAGGCTGCACCTCCCTTGTAGAGGTGTCGTGCAGCGGGGTCGAGATGTACGGGGACGAATGCTTCTACGGATGTTCCTCCTTGGAATCGTTCTCCATCAATCCCGGTTCGGTCATGGGCGCCAAGATGTTCCAGGGCTGTGCCTCCTTGGCCCGCGTGACCCTTCCGGATAGGCTGGAAGCCGTTTCTGGAAATGCGTTTTCCAACTGCACGTCGTTGACCTCGATAGACCTGTCCGGCGTCCAGTCCATCAGCGGACAAGCCTTCTCGGGCTCAGGGCTCACGCAGTTGACGCTTCCCGCATCCATGCCGTATGACGCGTTGAAAGCCTATTCATTGTCTGGAGCCAAGAATCTCGTCAAGGTCGTCGTGGAGTCCCCTTATATGGTGATTCCCAACCAGTGCTTCAACGGATGTGTGAATCTCAAGACGCTGGAGGTGACAGGCACCGTGAGCATAGCGTCGTCCGCATTCATCAAATGTTCCGCCCTTGACCAGTTCATAGTCCATAGCGCCGTTCCGTTCGATGCGGTGGACGGCTTCAGCTCCACCCCTCTCAACAGCCTGGTCAAGGCGGATTCAGTCAACTCCTGCAAGTACGTCGACGTCGTCCATCGCACCGTTGACGGGGATTCCGATAGCCGCGTCGTCATCTCGCCCGCCAGTTCGACCCAAACCGTTCTTACAATCGACGAGGGCTATTGCGGTGCGTCCTTAAGCGCCATTTCGGGCGTTTTGTCCAAGGCCTCCTCGTCTTTCGTATCTTCCAATCCCGTGTTCGAACTAGAGGGCGGCGCCATGTACGTCGGGGACCGCATGGTGTTTTCCAAGCCGTCATCCGGGACCGTCGCCGTCAGGGACGGCACGGTCACGATATCGCCTAGGGCTCTCGATGGATTCTCGGCCGCGTCGACTCTCGTGATTCCCGCCTCTGTGGCCGTGGTCCTTCCCATGGCCGTCTCCAAGCCCAGCCAAGTGGGCCTTTCGGAAATATTCCTCTATTCCTCTCCGTCCGTGTTCCGCGACGCGTTCATGATGCCGGAGACGACCGAGACATACTACCTGTACGGAACCTACGATCCGACGCTCAGCGCAGATCTGCCGATGTCCGGGCAGTTTGTCGACATAGGGGATTCTCGCGTCATGTTCAACATCAATCTTCCTACGGCATGCGAGCTTCTATTCGTTTCGGATGACGATACCGTGGCGTTCTCGATGGAGCCTAATGAGGGGTACGACAGGTCCGTCCCCTCGGTCTTCGTGGGTGGAGCCTCGGTCGGAAAAGCCCCGGAGGGGACTTTCGTCGGAAACGTGGAAGTCTCCGGAATGTACTTGGTCGACGGCATATCAGCGGACATGACCGTTCGGATCGAGGGATACGCCATCAACCATTACGAAATCGATGCGCCTTCCGGCGACGGCTTCGTGTTCAAGGCCAGCGCCTCAGACGTCGTGACCCACGGCCAGGAGGTGGCGTTCTCCGTCATGCTCCTTCCAGGATACGGGTTCGCGGACGGGTTTGTCGCAACGGCCAACGGCCTGCCTTTGGACCCTTATCTCGCATCGGACGACTATCTCCTGTATCGCATGGCGGTGTTCGACGATGTCGTGATCGCCTTGGACGGAATCAAGGTCAACGATGCTGTCAGGGTGGTCTTCGATTCCGCAGGAGGCAGCAATGTGGAGTCGCAAGACGTCGTGATAGGCACTCCGGCGTCCAGGCCTGCGGATCCGGTCAGGAGCGGATATCTCTTCGGCGGGTGGTACGAGCCCGGGTCAGACGCGCCCTACGGGTTCGGAATCGTTGAAGACTCCCTGGAGCTGGTCGCGCGCTGGCTTTCCTCCTCATGCCATGCCGTCAGCTTCACCGTTTCGGGAGGGCATGTGGAGGCCTACGTCAACGGGGGCCATGAGCCGGTTCCGTCCGGTTCTCTGGTTCCGGACGGCTCCTTCATCAGGTTCGTGTACGTCCCCGATTTCGGGTATGAGCCCCTTTCGTGGAAGATCAACGGCGTCGAGGCACAGGTCCGCGGATGGACGTTGGAAGTTCCGGAGGCGGTCTTCGACGTCAGGCTGCATCTGGAGACGGCGTATCACTCGTCCGGCTCCTCCGTGGTCTCCGTGCCGTTGCCCGCCCCCACCCCTGACGACTACGTATCCGCCTGGACATACGGCGATGGAGGGGACCCCAATAACATGACGTTCACCAACATGGTCTACGCCCCGTCGATGATAGGCGACTACATCTACTGCAAGAACGACAACTACCTGGTCAAGATAGATTACGACGGCAACGAGGTGAAGAGGGTCAAGACCGCGGATTCTTTCAGCGGGTTCTACGAGTATCTGACCGTAGGCGGAGGGCTGATTCTGGACAGCATCACGGGGAAGGTGTACGACTCCGACCTCAATCACCTGTTCACCATTGGAGTCACTTCCGCCAGGACGTTTTACAATGACGGGTATTTCTTCGTCAGCAAGGCCTCGACCACGTATTGCTATCCCGCGGATGACGAGCGCCCGGATCTGTCGGGGGACCTTCAGCAGCCTTTGTGGGCCGCCAGCCTCGGCTCCGCCGTGACTCCCTACCAGGGCGGAACCAACATGGCTTTCCACAACGACGTCGTCATGGTGGTCGGGATGGATGACAGCGGTGCGGTGTTCCTAGCCACCTACAAGTATGCCTCGGGGGAGCCCGTGGACAGGCTGTACATCGACGAGTTCCAGGGCATGATGGTGAACATCGGCTACACGTTCATCGGAGAGGGCTACGCCACTCTCACGGTTTACGAGGGCGGCCTCTTCGGGTCCACCGACGAGGACATAGTCAATCTCGCGTCAGTCAGAATCATGGAGGACGGCAGGTTCGACAAGGCCACTTTGAAGACCGCCTCCTCCCATACCGGGGGCACCCATTCGTCCACCATGGCCGTCCACGACGGGCTCGGATACGTGTTCTCCAACGATCAGTTCCAGGTGTACGACGTTTCGACCATGGAGCTCCTCGCCTCTGCGAGGGAGGACACCTTCTACGCCCACGGGGACATGGCGATATCCACAGGGCATCCCGGCAAGGTCTACGCCTACAGGGCGAGCTACAACGACACCTCCCACATCGCCGTGGCAGAGTATGACATAGCGTCGAACAAGGTCTCCGTCGGCTTCCTGTCCGAGGTCTCCCTTCAGCAGTACTGCTCCCAGCAGCCACGCTTCCTCTCGGACGGCAGCATAGTCTTCGTCAACGACGCAGGTCTGCTATACTGCGTAAAATCCGCTCGCGGTGTCGAGAGCGTATCGATGGATATCGCCCAAGCCGATCTGGACGTCGGGGAGGAGATGCGGCTGAGCGTCGTTTTCGATCCGTCTAACGCCTCGTGCAAGAATCCGATTTGGTCGTCTTCCGACGCGTCCGTGGCGACGGTGTCCGAAAACGGCACGGTGTCCGCAGTAGGCGCCGGGTCGGCGGTGATCTCTGCCAGCGTCGAAGACGGGGAATTCGTCGCGACGTGCGTGATCTCCGTGTACGGGTTAGCGAACGGGTCGGTCATAGTCCAGGACGGAGTCAAGTACCGTGTGACGGACCTCGCAGGTCAGAAGGTCTCTGCGGTCGGGTATGAGGAAGCGCCTGAGGACCTGGTGATTCCGGCCTACGTCGTTGAGGGAGGCCATGCCTTCATGGTCACGGGAATCGGGCTCAAGGCGTTCGCGCGCTGTCAGGAAATCAAGACCCTCGTGACCTATGTGGACCCCGGCCAGTATGCGTTCTACGGATGCACGGGACTGACGTCGGCGACTCTGGCCGAAGGCGTCGTCTCAATCCAGAAGAGCGCCTTCAGCGAGTGCCGGGCCCTCGTCGCCGTCACGTTCCCTGACACCTTGGAAAGCATAGGGGAGAACGCCTTCTACAAGTGCGTCTCGCTGAAATCGGTCGAGTTCCCCGAATCGTTGAAGACCGTCGGGATGAAGTCGTTCGCATACTGTTCCTCCGTTTCCTCACTGACGATCGCCTCGGACGTCGGCGGATATGCGTTCTACAAGTGCACAGGTTTAAAGACCCTCAGGGTAGAGGGGGAGTCCGTCGACTTGGGAAAGAGCGCATTCAGCGGGTGCTCAGGCCTTAGGAACGTCTACGTCTCCGACGGGGTGGAGAGCATCGGCGTGAATGCGTTCTATGGATGCTCGTTCTACGTCCTCGGCATGAAGGTCGGGGCGACCGCTGAGAATCTGGCCGGACATAAGTTCCTGGGGACGGCCTCCCGCCTTAACGCCTATGTACCGGGCGTCGGCGGCTCCTTCGCTTCGGACGGCGTGAAGTATGCCGTCACCTCGAACGAGGGGCCCATGACTGTTGCGGTCAAGGGCGCCTCCTCCAAGGACGTCAGAATCCCGGAAAGCGTCAGGTACCTAGGATTCGAATGGGACGTCACGGAGGTGCTTCCGAAGGCGTTCTACGGGAACGGTTCGCTGGAGACGGTGTCGATATCAGGCGATCTGCACATCGGCTCCAAGGCGTTCGCCGGATGCGGCGGCCTCAGGTCGGTGTCGGCGTCAGGCCAGGTCTCCATGGGCGCCTACGCGTTCGCCGGCTGCACGGGTTTGGAGAATCTCGACCTCTCCACCGTACGTACGATATCCGTCAGCGCCTTCAGCGGATGCACCGGCCTCTCCGAGGTATCGTTCTCGGAGGACCTTTCCGACGTGGGAACCAACGCCTTCTACAAGGTCCAGTTCCGCGAGGGCGGCCAGGTATTGCCTGCGACCGCCTCGGACCTGGCCGGAAAGACCTTCCGTGGTTCGGGCGGCGTTCTGAACCGCGTCTGATCCCGGACCCTTCCCAAACCTCTTCCAAACCCCTTCCTTTGTAACGGTGCGTGCAACGCCAACATAATAATCGTCGCCGTCAATCCGGTGGGCATGGCATATGACGGAAGGATGGGCATCGAGGACATCGTCGACGAGGAGAGGACGGTCTACTTCGACACCTACAAGCTCAAGAAGATCACGGGGACCCGCGTAGGCCCCATCATGGGCGCCAGCGAGTTCTCTTCTCCGTTCAAGGTCGCCTGCGAGCTCGCCGGACTGTATCCCGGCGACAAGGCCAACAAGTACATCGACGCCGGCAACATCCTTGAGCCGGTCCTGAGGAATCATCTGGCCGCCAACGTCGGCCCCATGCTCAGGGAGGCCCTGGGGATACAGGACGGACAGGTAGTCTCGGTGGAGGAGCCCGTCCCCATGGAGATGTGCGGATACGACCACTTCCATAACGAGAAGCTGTTCGGAGGCCTCGTCGACGGATACATCAAGGTCGACAACGTCAGGGACTCCATCCTTGAGATCAAGACCTCCGGACTGAAGGAGAAATGGGAGGACGGGAACGGAGGATACGCCAACGTCCCTCTGTCCTACATGTACCAGGCGTCGCTGTACGCGGAGCTCTCCAACCTGGACAGGATAGTGTTCCTGGTCGGGTTCCTGGAGGAGGAGGACTACGACCGCCCCAAGCAGTGGGCCCCCACGGCCGAGAACACGTTCGTCATCGTCAAGGAGAAGCTGGACATGAAGCCGGTGATGGAGAAGTGCGCCGCATGGTACAACGAGTACATGAAGGGCGGATACACCCCGGAGTGGACCGACTCCGAATGCGACCAGGAGGTCCTGAAGTACCTCAAGGCGTTCAAGAGGAAGAAGAGATGACGATCGACGAGATCTTCACCAGGACCAGCGTCAGGTCCTTCGATCCGAGGCAGGTTCCGGAGGAGGACGTCGAGCTGATGCTGAAGGCGGCCATGCACGCTCCTTCCGCCATGAACCAGCAGTGCTGGGAGTTCTTCGTGGAGGACGACCCAGGGATCCTGTCGGAGCTTTCTTCGGCCGCGCCCTATGCAGGACCGGTCGGCAGAGCGCCCTTGGCGATCGTCCTGGCCGCGGACGAGGGCAGGATGAAGGCGCCGTCGATGTGGCAGCAGGACCTGGCGGCCTCGGCGCAGAACATCCTCCTGGCGGCCAAGTCCAGAGGGATAGGAACGGTATGGATAGGAATCGCCCCGCATGAGGACAGGATGGCCAAGGTGTCCCTGATCATGCGCCTGCCGGATCGGATCAAGCCGTTCTGCCTGATAGCGGTAGGATATCCTTCGGAGGAGCCGGTCCCGAACGTCGGCCGCTACAAGCCGGAGAGGGTCCACCGCAATCGCCGCGTCGCCACGGATTGATCGCCCAATCGACCGCCAGAAGCATCCCGAGCATGGCGAGGTTGGATGCCAGGAAAAGGACCATGAACCCCTTGGAGTCGTGGCGCTCCCCTCTGGAGTAGATGCGGAAGGTTATCAGGCTTGCCATGGAGGCGATAGGCGTCCCGAACCCGCCTATGTTCGCTCCGGCAAGGAGGCTTCCCCAGTCCGAGGTGAAGTTGGACAGCATCATGGCGGCAGGGACGTTGCTGACCGCCTGGCTTGAAAGCGCCGTCGTAAGGACCGGGAAATCCTCCATGAGACCTCCGAGCACGTTCACCACCTGATCCAGATGGGAGAAGTTGCCGGTGAAGACGAACAGGAAGACGAACGTCAGGATGAGCCCGTAGTCCACCTTCCTCAGTATGGGCGGGTTCACGGCGAGGACGGTCGCCAAAGTCACGATCAGGGACAGCCAGAACGGCACCGTTCCCGAGACGGCGAGGATCCCCAGGACGAACAGGGCGGCCATTGGAATCAAAGTCTTTTTGTCGAGAGGGGCTTCGCGCGCCTCTGATTGCCTCGAGCCTTCACCTTTGCAGAACATGGCGCAGGCTCCGAACACCGCCGCCCCTCCGGCGAGCACCAGGGGCAGCATCCTCGCCAGGAAGTCCCCGGCGTCCGCTCCGTATTTGGAGTAGATGAAGAGGTTCTGCGGGCTTCCCACGGGCGTGGCCATGCTTCCTAGGTTGGCGGCCAGCGTCTGGAGGATCAGCACCGGCATTATCAGGTCCTTCCTTCCAGCTCCGACCAGGGCGGCCATCGCCAGCGGGACGAACGTGATCAGGGCGACGTCGTTGGTCATCGCCATGGATCCGAAGAACGGGGCGGCTACCAGCGCAAGACACATTCCGCGTACGGAGCCGGACCTTCCGACCATCTTTTCGGACAAGGCTCTGAAGAGGCCGCATTCCGACATACCGGCGACGGACGCCATGAGGCAGAACAGTATGCACAGCATCGGCGCGTCGATGTATCCGATGTACTTCTCGGAAGGAGGCACGAAGGCCATGGAGATCAGAGCAAGCAGAATAGAGACAATCAGAACAGGGTTTGCCCTGATCACCGAAGCCGCTCCACGGACCATACCCCGGTCATGGGGATGTCCGTTAAACGTTTTAGGTGCGTCGGTACGCCTTCCTCTTGTAGGCTTTGGTCGCCTTGTGCTCCTCCAATATGCTTCTAGCGGTCTCGGCGTCCGATTCGCACAGGTCCCCGAGCTTGTAGTTGAACTTGGACGGCGGTATCCTGAACAGGCGGTCCACGCGGACGGAGGACGTCTTGTCCAGCATCACCTCGTACGGGTCGTCCAGCTTGATCATGCGGCCCGGCATGCGCTCGCTGCTGGTTATCATCAGGATAGTGTACTCGTCGTCCCTCTTCTCCAGGACTATGACAGGGCGGTTCTTCGCTCCGGACATGTCGTCGAAGTACACGTTCGCGTTCCATACCTCCATGGGCTTGGGAACGTCCTCATGCCGTGGCGCCTTCATCGGTCCGACCTCGGCGGCGCTTGCGCCCGGTCCTCTTCGCCACCGCCATCCCGTACAGGCCTATGCACATTATCACGACGACCACGGCCGCCCCCGCGATGTACCATATCGAATCCATAGCGTCGGCGTCATGGTCCTTTCCGTATTTGGAACATGGCGAAGTCCGGACGGAAGAGTTAATCCCTGCCGCCTCGTGACGGGTACGCATGAAGGGCGTATTCACGTACAGCAATCCCGTCAGAGTGCACTTCGGGGAAGGGTCGCTGTCCCGTCTCGGAGAGGAGCTGGACCGGTTCGGCGGAACGGTCCTGCTGGTCTACGGCCAAGGCTCCGTCAAGAGGAACGGCATCTACGACGAGGTCGTCGGGATACTGAAAGACCATGGCAAGCGCGTGGAGGAGATATCGGGGGTGATGCCGAATCCCACGCTCGAAAAGCTCAGGGAGGGAATCGCCGTCGCCCGCGGATGCGATCCCGATCTGATCCTGGCGGTCGGAGGAGGGTCCTGCTGCGATTACGCCAAGGCGCTTTCCGTGTCCGTCCATTGCGAGGAGGATCCTTGGGACAGGTACTTCGTCAGGTTCCAGGAGCCGGATTGCGAGATAATCCCCGTAGGGTGCGTCCTGACCATGTCCGGGACCGGATCGGAGATGAACGGCGGGGCCGTGATCACCGATACGGCGTCAAAGAGGAAGGTCGCCCATATCTTCGGGGACGCCGTCATGCCGAGATTCTCGATACTCGACCCGAGGATGACCATGTCGTTGTCCGGATACCAGCTGTCCGCTGGGATATACGACACTTTCAACCACATCTGCGAGCAGTACTTCTCGGGCGACGACGACTGCGTCAGCGATTATATCGCGGAGGGGCTGATGAGGTCCGTGATCCACAGCTCGGAGGTAGCCGTCAGGGATCCTTCCGATTACGAGGCGCGTTCCAACCTCATGTGGGCGGCCTCCCTGGCCTTGAACACGCTCATATCCCGCGGGAAGCCCACGGATTGGACGGTCCACATGATCGGCAAGGCCATCGGTGGCTACACGGACGCCACCCACGGGATGACGCTCTCCGCAGTCTCCATGGAATATTACCGCGCCGTCATGCCGCATGGATTGCACAGGTTCTCTCGCTTCGCGCAGGAGGTGTGGGGGATCGATCCGAAAGGAAAGACGGAGCGGCGCGTGGCCGAGGAGGGCCTCGACCGCATGGAGGAATGGATGAGGGGCCTGGGGCTCGTGATGAGGGTCCGCGACCTTGGGGTCACCGAGGACATGCTGGACGCTCTGGCGGATGCGACAACGATAACGAAAGGAGGTTACGGAAACCTCTCCAGAGACGATGTGAGGTCGATTCTAGAGAGGAGTTTCCGAGGGAAGCTCAGTTCTTTATGACGCTGATGGGGATGAGACCGGCGTCGTACTCCAGCATCGCGATGTCTATGGAGTCGATGTACGACTCGGGATACTCGACGAACACGGGGGCTCCGAGAGAAATCTGAAGGGCCCTCGCGCCGATGATCCTGGCCTTCTCGAAGCGAGTGTGCTCGCGTACTCTAGGCATGATGCGCTCCCCATCGAGATGCGGTATTTATTATTTGCCCGATTTTTCAACGGACTTATATAACTAAAATTTTGTAGAATAGTTATTTAGATATAGAAGTACAATAATGTCCGAATCATGGGGAAACACAACAAGGAGCGCAAAGAAGCGTCCAAGTTGAAGACCTCCAGTGGCGACACTGTGCCCGATACCGGAGCTTCCAAGAAGCATTCCAAACATCGAAGGCGAACCTCGTCACGTTCGCAGTAAACGGGGGCCCTGCCCCCACCTCCCATCGTTATCATAAAGTCCGTCCACTGGCATTCTCTTCCGATCATATGGAACCGATCAACGTGTACGACCAGTATTTCGAAGCCGAATGCGAGTTCAACGGCGTCCCCCGCCATGCGGTCCGCGCCCTTCTCGTAGCCGATTCCCACGACAGGCGGATAAGGTACGACGTAGCGCTGAGCTTCTTCCCCCACGAGGATCCGGAGGACTTCCGCATCACGTACGACGCCTATTTCGAGCGCAACGTCTACGACGCCTCCGGAAGGCGGTCCAAGAAGCGCGAGGCCGAGATCATGGAGACCTTCCGCAATGTGGCGGACTCATTGGCATCCGAGAACGGCGGGAAGGTGTTCTGGGACAAGCCGCTGAACGAGGCTAGACGGGCGTGACCCGAGGCCTCCGGCAGGATCGTGTGCCATCAGGGGGAATCCTCGTCCTGGAAGCGTCTCGCCGGCGTCATGGAATCCGTTATTCCTGATTTCCCGTTCCCGCATTCCACCACGAACGACTCCGTCCCGTCCTTCCAGACGTACTTGGGCCCCTCCAGGATTCTTCCTTGGAATCTGACTTTCATCCTGTC
>JAEEGG010016684.1_pt1 | contig 15219 bp, 11 predicted proteins | sample 9134161 | NCBI WGS metagenome assembly JAEEGG01 (sample SAMN16246543, study PRJNA631951) | gut metagenome | biome: gut microbiome; feature: rumen; material: CR-attached | host: Bos | place: Iran: Karaj | collected 2018-10
GGCACGGGCAAGGTCTTCGACGAAGAGCCAGTCGCGCACGTTCTCACCCTTGCCATAGACGGGAAGCGGCTTGCGGTGGCGGATGTTATTGATAAATAGCGGTATCAGCTTCTCAGGAAACTGGTAGGGGCCGTAGTTGTTAGAGCAGTTGGTCACGATGACGGGCATACCGTAGGTGTCGTGGAAAGCCCGCACGAAATGGTCTGAGGAAGCCTTGGCGGCAGAGTACGGCGAATGGGGATTGTACTTCGTGGTCTCCAGGAAGAACTTGTCGCCGTAGGCCAGATGGTGCTCAGCACTGGAGGCTGTCGTGGTGAACGGCGGCTCGATGCCTTCGGGGTGTGTCAGTTCCAAAGCGCCGTACACCTCGTCGGTAGAGATATGGTAGAAGCGCTTGCCCTCGTACTTCTCGGGCAGCGACTCCCAGTAGAGTTTCGCGGCCTGCAGCAGCGAGAGCGTTCCCATGACGTTGGTCTTGGCAAACGTGAACGGGTCCTTGATACTGCGGTCGACGTGGCTCTCAGCGGCCAGATGGATGATGCCGTCAACTTTCTTGTCCTGCATCAGCTGGTAGAAAGCGTCGAAGTCGCAGATGTCCATCTTCACAAACTCGTAGTTGGGTTTGTCCTCAATGTCCTTCAGGTTGGCGAGGTTGCCTGCATACGTCAGTTTGTCGAGGTTGATGATGTGGTAGTCAGGGTACTTGTTCACGAACAGGCGCACGACATGGCTGCCTATAAAACCTGCGCCTCCGGTAATTACAATTGTACGTTTCATATTGTTAATCTCCTAATGTTATTACTTCTAAATCCTTAAATTCTTTTCCGTCGATGGTGAGACGAATGAGGGTACGCTCCTTGTGCCACCCCTGAATGCCTGCGGCTCCGGGATTGATATGCAACAGACCGAGCGTCTTGTCGTATTTCACCTTTAATATATGTGAGTGGCCGGCAATGAAGAGCTGCGGCGGATTGGCAAAGAGCGTCGAGCGCACGCTGTAGTCGTAGTTGCCAGGATAGCCGCCGATATGCTTGATGAGCACGTCGGCATCCTCACACTTAAAGCGGTTCAGTTCGCGGTACATCAGCCGCAGGTCGCCGCCGTCGCAGTTGCCATAGACAGCCCTGAAGGGTCTGAATGCCGCCAGTCGCTCAGCCACCTCCACACTACCGATGTCGCCGGCATGCCATATTTCGTCGCACGGTTCGAAATAGTGCAGGTATTTATCGTCCCAATAGGCGTGGGTGTCGCTCAAAATGCCTATTCTCTTCATAGTCCGAAACGTTTGCGGATAAACTGAGCAATAAACTTCTCGGTATCCACCAATCCCAGGATGGACGAGTCGATGCAGAGGTCGTAGCTCGCAGCGTGTCCCCACTTCTTGCCGGTGTAATAGTTGTAGTAGTCGGCACGTCGCGACTCCCGCTGCTCAATAAACCGGCGCGCCTCTAACGGCGAAGGGAAATTCTGCTTGGCCATCACCTGTTGTACACGGAAGTCCATTGATGCCGTGATGAAGATGTTCACCACATTATTATATTCGCGCAAGACGTAGTCGGCACAGCGACCAACGAAGACGCACGACCCTTCGTCGGCTGCCTTGCGGATGGCATCGCTCTGGAACTGGAACACCGAGTCCTGCGAGAAGCTCTGCCGGGTGTAGCTTTCGCCTGAGAGGGCGTTGGGCAGGTGGAGGAATGTGTGCAGAAAACTCTTCCGCTCGTCGTTCCGTTCGAAGACCCGCTCCGAAAGACCACTCTCCTTAGCTGCCAGATTCAGCAACTCGCGGTCGTAGTACTTGGCACCGAAGTCGAGAGCCAGCATCCGGCCGATATCGTGTCCGCCACTGCCTAACTGGCGGCCAACGTTAATGATGATATGTTTATCTTGCATAAGACTTAAACTTTCTCAGATACCAAAACAGCAGCGGCCACGTCATGGCGAACGAACCGAAATCGCTCGCCGGCATAGCGTACCACACGCCGTCAAGCCCCCACCATAGCGGCAACAGGTAGGCTAACGGCAGCAGCATAAACAACTGACGCGAGAGCGAGAGGAAAATCGAAATCTTCACCTTACCAATGCATTGGAAAAAGTTGGTGATGACAGCCTGTGAGGCGATAATGGGGAACACCAGCATGTCGAGTACGATGCCGCGTGCCGACATCTCCAGCAGCGTGGGGTCGGTGGTGAAGATACGGGCTATCTGCCGGGGGAAGAGCATGGACAGCGACCAGCCTGCCAACAAGATGGAGGTGCCGACAATGATGGCCAGCCACAGGCAGCGCATCATACGGTCGTATTTCTCTGCACCGTAGTTATAGCCCACGATGGGCTGCATACCCTGGGTGACTCCCATGACGAACATAAAGAACACCATCACCATGGAGTTGGCTATCGAGTAGGCACCAACTGCCATATCGCCGCCGTAGCGCACAAACTGGTTGTTCATGAAGATGACGATGACGCACGACGTCGTCTGCATCAGAAACGGCGACACACCGATGGCCATAATGTTGCGCACAAGGTCGGCCTTCAACTTATAGATGCCTCGCTTCAGGTGCAGCAGTTCGCGCTTGTCTGAGAATATCCACATCTGCCAGCACAGCGCTAAGGTCTGCGATGTAACGGTAGCCAAGGCCGCACCACGGATGCCCCATCGGAACCACCAGACGAAGGCTACGACCAGCAGGATGTTCATGCCCACGGTGAAGAGCGTGGCGTACATGGCGTGATTGGGCTTGCCGGCGGCCCGGAGCACAGCGTTCATGCCAAAGTACATGTGGGTGATGACGTTGCCCGCAAGGATAACCTCCATAAACTGCCGCGCGTATGGCAGTGTAGCGTCACTGGCACCGAAGAAGCGCAGGATGGGATTGAGGAACACCAGGCAGACCACCATAAAGAGAACACCGACAATGAGGTTCAGCGTCACTGTGTTGCCCAGCAGGTTCTCGGCCGTCTGGTAGTCGCGCTGACCTAACTTCACACTGATACACGTCGAAGCACCTACTCCCACGGCGGCGCCAAAGGCGGCACTGAGATTCATCAGCGGAAAGGTAATACCCAGACCGGCAATAGCCTCAGGACCTACCATCTGACCTATCATAGCACGGTCGATGATGTTATACAGACTCGAAGCTGTCATAGCCACCATAGCCGGCAGGGCGTACTGCCACAGCAGACGGCCTACGGGTTTTTGACCCAGTTCGAGTGTTGCTTTCATATTATCCATAATCAACGTGCAAAATTACATTTTTTTTCTCATATCGCCAAATTTTCCATATTATTTCGTACCTTTGCACCGATGAATCGCATCTTTACCCTACTACTAACACTGCTGACAGCCCTCGCGGCCACAGCTGCCACCAAGATAAAATACCCTGGCGGCCGGCAATATATGTACCGGCTGACGCTTACCGACAAGAAGGAATCGGCCTACCGGCTGGAGGCTCCCACCCACTGGCTCTCTGCCAAGTCATTGGAGCGCCGCAAGCGCCAAGGCTTGAAGCTCGACTCCACGGACCTGCCCGTCTCACCCGGCTATCTGAAGACTATCAGGGCGCATCACGGCGTCAGCATAGTGGGCACCAGCCGATGGAACAACACCGTCGTCGTACATACGAATGACACGACGGTGAAGGCACAGCTGGTTGCACTGCCTTTCGTCAGACAGGCGGAACTAGTGTGGATATCGCCCGACTCCATAGACAAGGAGCAGCCGAAATGGACTTACCGCAACGAATTCAACTCCTGGGACTCCATACACGGCGAGCACTACGGCAACGGCAAGGAACAGATAGAGAGCCTCAACGGACAGCGGTTGCATCATGTAGGACTGCGTGGCAAGGGGATGACCATTGCCGTACTCGACGGCGGCTTCCGCAACGCCAACCGCCTCGCCGCCTTCAGCAGCACCAGGATTGCCGGTTGCCGGGACTTCGTCTGGCCATTACGCCAACCTACCGACGACGAACAGATTTATAAAGGAGCCGACCACGGCACGCGGGTATTATCGGCCATAGCCGCCAACTTCCCCAGTGTGCTGGTAGGCACCGCCCCGGAAGCCAGTTACTGGCTGCTGCGCTGCGAAGACCAGCAGTCTGAACAGCCTGTCGAGGAAGACTACTGGGCAATGGCTGCCGAAATGGCCGACTCTGCCGGTGTCGACATCATCAACAGCAGCTTAGGTTACAACGACTACGACAAGCCGCACAAGAGTTTGTTGCTCAAAGAGTTGGACGGTCGTTCAACCCTCATCTCACGGACGGCGTCCATGCTGGCTCGCAAAGGTATCATCCTCGTCAACTCAGCAGGCAACACGGGCATGGGACCGTGGAAGAAAATCTGTGTGCCGGCCGATGCCGACAACATACTGACGGTGGGGGCCGTCACACCGCAAGGCATCAACGCCCCCTTCTCGGCCGTAGGTCCTTCGCAGGACGGACGCGTAAAGCCCGACATCGTGGCCATCGGCTCGCCGGCAGTCCTCATATCCGGGCGGGGCACCGTCGTTCGCGACATGGGCACGTCGTTCTCCACGCCTGTCGTTTGCGGGTTGGTAGCCTGCCTCTGGCAGTCGATGCCTAACAAGAGTGCATCGGAGATAATCAACCTGATACGCTCCACAGCCGACAACTACCAGTCGCCCAACAACATCTATGGCTATGGCATGCCCAACTTCTGGCGGGCCTTTATGATAGGAAATCTAAAATGAAAGACCAACGGCTGACACTACTCGAACTCAACGGTCTCGTCCGCGAACTGATAGAGACGGCAATGCCCAGTGAATACTGGGTGGAGGCCGAACTGTCGGAGTGTCGTGAGAGTCGGGGCCACTGCTATATGGAACTGATTCAGCGCGACGACCGCAACGCGACGCCAGTGGCAAAGGCTTCTGCCAAGTGCTGGGCGTCGAAGTGGTCGCTGGTGCGGCCATACTTCGAACGCACCACCGGCCAGCGGTTGCGTGCCGGCATGAAGGTGCTGCTGAAAGTCTACCCGCAATTCCACGAGGCTTACGGCTTCTCGTGGATAGTCACAGACATAGACCCTAACTACACCCTCGGCGACCAGGCCCGCCGCCGCCAGGAAATCATACGACAACTTAAGGAAGAGGGTGTTTTCGACCTTCAGCGCGAACTGCAACTGCCACGCTTCTGTCTCCACATCGCTGTCATCAGCAGTGAGACGGCAGCCGGCTATGGCGACTTTGCCGGTCAACTGGCCGACTCGCCCTTTGCCTTCAGCAGCCAGCTTTTTCCGGCTGTTATGCAGGGCGAAGGCGTAGAGCAGAGCGTCATCGCTGCCCTCAACCGTATCTATGAAGCCACCGTCGCTTCCGCCGCTGTGCCTTCCGCCGCCGTGCCTTCCGCCGCCGTGCCCGTCCTTTCCGCCGCCGTGCCCGTCCCTTCCGCCGCCGTGCCCGTCGCTTCTCCGACGGGTCTCCCCTTCGACTGCGTTGTCATCATCCGGGGCGGCGGAGCCACCAGCGACATGTCGGGCTTCGACACGCTGGCACTGGCCGAAAATGTGGCCAACTTCCCCATACCTATTATTACAGGTATCGGCCACGACCGCGACGAGTGCATCCTCGACATGGTGAGCCACCGGCGCGTGAAAACGCCGACCGCCGCAGCTGCCTTCCTCATCGACCACGCCCAAGCGGTGCTCGACAGCCTCAACGACGTGCAGAACCGTATGGCACGTCATGCACAGCAAAGGCTCACGAACCTGCAGCTACAGCTATCAACGCTCCAAGAGGCACTTCCCCGTCTCTTTGCGGTTGTCAAAACCCGACAGGAAGCACGCCTCGACCAGCTATTCAGCCGTATGCTCACCCTGTCACAGCAGACCATCACGGACAACCGTAACAGAATAGACACCCTCGAACAGCGCATACCCTTGATGGCCGACCGCAGGCTAACCGCCGAGCGGCACAGACTGGAGATTATGGCAGAGCGGCTGAAAGCCCTCGACCCCACCCTGCTGCTGCGGCGCGGCTACAGCATCACACTCAAGGATGGCCGTGCCGTCCGCGACCCTAAGACGCTGCATCCCGGCGACGAGATAGAAACCCGACTTGAAAAAGGAACCATCAAATCAATCATCACATGAAAGAAGAACTGAAATACGAACAGGCATATCAGGAGTTGCAAACCATCGTCCGCCGTATGGAGAACGACGAACTCGACATCGACCAGATGTCAGAACAGCTCAAGCGTGCCCAACAGCTGATTAAGCTCTGCAAGGACAAGCTGACCAAGACCGACGAGGAAATCAAGAAGATACTCGCCGAAGACAACAAATCATAAAAAAAACAAAGAATTGGTGCTTATTTGAAATAAAATGAGTACTTTTGCACGTCGAAAAGGTTTATTTTAAGCACAAAAAGCAATGAAGAATTTAGACTGGGCCAACCTTTCGTTTGGCTACATGAAGACCGACTACAACGTCCGTTGCTACTACCGCGACGGCAAGTGGGGCGAGATTGAGGTCTCGTCCGACGAGTATCTGAACCTGCACATGGCCGCAACCTGTCTGCACTACGGACAGGAGGCTTTCGAGGGCCTGAAGGCATACCGCTGCAAGGACGGCAAGGTGCGCATCTTCCGTGTTGACGAGAACGCTGCCCGCCTGCAGTCAACTTGCCGTGGCATCATGATGCCCGAGGTCTCGACCGAGCTGTTCACGGAGATGGTGAAGAAGGTGGTGCGCCTGAACCAGGAGTATATACCCACCTACGAAAGCGGCGCCACGCTCTACATCCGTCCGCTACTTATCGGCACCAGCGCACAGGTGGGCGTACACCCCTCGAAGGAGTACTGCTTCCTGATTTTCGTCACCCCCGTAGGTCCGTACTTCAAGGGTGGCTTCGCTGCCAACCCCTATGTCATCATCCGCGACTACGACCGCTCGGCTCCGCTCGGCACTGGTAAATATAAGGTGGGTGGCAACTATGCCGCCTCGCTCTTCGCCAACAATCTGGCTCACGAGAAGGGCTACGCCTGCGAGTTCTATCTCGACGCCAAGGAGAAGAAATACATGGACGAGTGCGGTGCTGCCAACTTCTTCGGCATCAAGGACAACACCTATATCACGCCGAAGTCTACCTCTATCCTCCCCTCTATCACCAACAAGAGTCTGATGCAGGTGGCTGAAGACTTAGGCATGAAGGTGGAGCGCCGCCCCATCCCTGAGGAGGAGCTGGAGACCTTCGAGGAGGCTGGTGCATGTGGCACAGCAGCCGTCATCAGTCCCATCTCGTATATCGACGACCTCGACACTGGCAAGCGCTACTCCTTCGGTGAAAAGCCCGGCCCCATCTCGAAGAAACTGTTCGACACCCTGCGCGGCATCCAGTACGGTGAAATCGAGGATAAGCACGGCTGGACCACCGTCGTCATCGAGTAAACATTTTTTTCTATTCCAGTTCCGCCTGTTACGAGCTATCGGGAGTCTACAAGCTTGTTGTTGTTGAGTCGCAAGCATATTAAGCCCCGCAAGCTCCTAACAGGCGGAGCATACAAATCCCGAATTATGATGAATACCTCTTCCCGTTGGCTCTTAACATTATGTCTCCTGCTGGGTGTCGTTGCCGCGACCGCTCAGCCGTTTAAACTTTCCGGCAGTCTGCGCGAGATGTTGGCCGACAATAATGGTAACGCAGCCTCACGCCGGTTAGCAGACAACCAATCCTGCATCCGTCTCATCATGAAAGTCACCGAAGCACAACAGATGGCCTCTGTGTGTAACGACTACGGCATGCTGATGGTGACAGACTTGGGCCATATTGCCGTGGTGGACGTTCCCGCCAGCAACATGGTGAAAGCGGCCAGCGATTCCCGTGTGGTACGCATGGAGAAAGAGGGAGGTTTCCGCTTCTGTCTGGACGAAGCGCGGAAAACGGCGAATGTCAATCCCATAGTCAACGGCGAGAGTCCTCTGCCACAGGCATATACGGGAAAAGGGGTCATTGTGGGCGTACTTGACGGTGGTGTCCAATACAACCACCCTACCTTCTTGGATGCCAACGGACTGCCACGTTTCCGTAAGATTTGGGACTTCGACATCAAAGACGGGCAGCTAGAGCCTGTCGTGCTGACCAATGCCGCCGACATATTAGCCCGTCAATACAGTAATTCCTCGTGTAATGGTGTCATGGCCACCAATCACGGTTCCCACGTGGCAGCCATCGCCGTTGGTTCAGGCCGCTACCGTGGTATGGCTCCTGAGAGCGACATCATATTCTCAGACGCTACGATGAACCCCCTTTCCGAACGTAGCTTTGAGATTTATTCCGACTACCTGCTGACCAGCGTGAAGAACATGACGGACTACGCCACGGAGCAGCAGCAGCCTCTGGTCATTAACATCAGCCTTGGAAACAACCTTGGCTTCTCGACCGAGTCGAAACTGCTCCAGGAGGCTTTCTCACTGCTGACAGGTCCTGGCCGCATCATCGTCGCAGCCAACGGCAATGAGGGTAATGTCGAAGAGATGAGACATTACTTCCATTCTGGCAGCAATCTGACGGAAAGCATCGTCTTGAAGGGAGAGTCCATGCCTATGAGCTATGACATCATCTGGAAAACGAGTGGAGCACTGTCGTTCAGTCTTGATATTTCGATGGATACTGACAACAACACCGAGACGTTCTCTACCAGCCAGCTCACCGACGGTATGCTGCCGGCCGTAGAGCGTGCCGCCTATACGATGAAGTTCCTGCAGCTGGACGATGCTCCTGACGGCAAGCACATCTACAGACTCCGTTTCATTCCCAAGGAAGCAAGACTTCCTTTCAGTGTCACGGCTGCCGTCACTGGTGAACAGAGTTTTGAAGCTTTCAGCAAAATGCTGGGCATCATCAGTGCCACCCCTGCTGAAGGCTGCACCATCTCTAACGCCTATACCAGTGCCATCCCTGGCGTATTCTCCAATGTCGTGGCGGTGGGCAACTACTGCAACCGCGTGCTGCCGAATGGTGTCGAGGACGTAGTGGGCGTCATGAACAACAGCTCGTCATGGGGGCCCACCTGGGATGGGCGCAACAAGCCCGACGTGTCAGCTCCCGGCAGCATCATTTCTGCCGGCAACAGCTATAATCCGCGCAATGCCGATGAGGTCGTCGAAAGCTACGACATCGCTGGCAGCGACGCCAAGGAGACGTGGGTAGGCCAGTCTGGCTCTTCACAGGCTTCACCCACCGTAGCAGGCATCGTGGCACTATGGCTGCAAGCCAAACCCGACCTGTCGCCCGACGATGTGTTCAGCATCATCAAGAAGACGTCTCATGCCATAGAGCCTATCCCCAACAACCACTCTGGCGCCGGCATCATAGATGCCTATGCGGGAATGTTAGAGGTGTTGAACCTCCCGGCCTCCGTTCCCTCGCTGAGCCGTCATCAGCCCGAAAACGTCAACTTCCGGCTCGTGGGCGACGTGCTCTATGCCGACGGTGCTGACGAGGGCACGCCTGTCACCGTCTACAGTCTCTCGGGTACGGTACGCCTGAAAGCCACGATACAGCAGGGCAGCATCGCCCTGAATGGTCTGCAGAGCGGTGTCTATGCCATCCAGCTTGGCACAGCAGGCTCGACACTGATACGCAAATAACCCGTAAATAGGATAATATGCCAACAACAAGAAAACTATTGGTCCTGCTACTGATAATTGTCGCACAGAATCTCTATGCCGACAACAGTCATCGCCATAAGCTGTCGCCCTGGCTGCGCCAGCACGCCACAGAGAAAATGACACGTGCTGCTGGCCAGACGGTCACCTGTATGATGGTGCTCGTAGAGAGTGCTGACGGCGAGACGTCTATCCGCCGGGCCGGCGGTGTGCCCTTAGGCTATGCCGACCCTGCATGGATAGTACTGGTGCCCGCCAACCGTCTCGACGCCCTCAGCCAGGAGCCGGCCATCAGCCGCATTGAAGCGAACCCCATGCCTAAGGCATTGCTCGACGAGTCACTCCAGAGAATCAATGTCACCAACGTGTGGGCAGGCCAGAAAGAGGGCTTCGCCAATCTGCCGCAAGCCTTCACCGGCAAAGGGGTCGTGGCGGCACTCATCGACAATGGTACGCTCTTCCAGCACCCGATGTTCCGCGACAGTGAAGGCAACTCGCGCATCACGTGGTTCTGGGACATCAGCCAAGCCTCTGCCGACGGCGACCATCTCGGCGTCATCTATGACAGTGCCGAGAAGGTGTCAGCGACAACACCTAAGGCTATTGCCGTGCCGCATGGCTCTCATGTGGCAGGTATCATGGCGGGCACATCATTCGGCGGCCGTCAGGGCATTGCCTACGAGGCCGACATCATGGGAGCCGAATTACCCGACGAGATGTACAGCGGAGCGGAATACAAGATATCGGAATGGCTGACGAAGCAGTTCCCGGACATTGCCGGTCTTGGCCTTCGTGCCAAGATGGAAAAGACTGACATTATGATTGTCGCCGCACTGAAAGCCATCTTCGACCAGGCGGATGCCAAGGGGGAACCCTGCGTGGTGAACCTCAGCTACGGCTCGCGCGTATTGTGGGAACAGACACGCTCGCTGGCTGAGCAGGCCATCGAAAACATGCTCAAGACGCCCGGCCACATTTTCGTGGTGGCTGCTGGCAACGAGGGTTGCCGCGATGTCTATCGCGAAAAAAAGGCTGGCGAGACCATGGATATGGATTTAGGCCCATACGCCAGCAGGCTTTTGGTCAACTGGAAGAAGTCTGAAGGTAACCCCGTGCTGAATGTCAGTTTAGGCGGCGAGAAGATTACCGTCGACATGAAACAGATGACCGACCTGGTCAACGCCTGGGATGCCGGGAAAGAGCCCGATAAGGATTTGGTTTATGAAGACGCGTCAGGCTACTACTACCTCACTTACATACCCTTTTATCCGCAGGACAGCGATTACATAACGGTGCTACTCGACACGAGGCTTGCTGGTAGCGAAGGCGCCACTTACAAGTTAGTCTCCGACTATGCCGGCTCGCTTGTCATTATGAACGAGGAAGGGGCGTTTTCGGAGGCCGAGCCTGCCAAGACTATCGGACAGTTTCCGGGTACGGTTTCAGCACCTGCCTGCTTTGAGTCTGTGATAGCCGTCGGAGCCATGCACTACCGCTCAACAGTCACGGGGCTTGACGGACAACCGATGACGCAGGCCGAACTGGGCAGCAAGCCCGGCACACTGGCGTGTCTGAGCAGCTGTGGTCCTACACTCGACGGGCGTATCAAGCCCGACGTCGTGGCACCTGGTGTCAACATCGTTTCGGCCGTTCCTGTCCTGACCACACCCGGCATGAGCAGGCTGATGGTCTATAAGGAGACGAAGTTCGGAGCCGAATACGCACTGGCTGCCTTTTCGGGCACCTCCATGGCTACGCCCCACGTGGCAGGTGTCGTCGCCCTGTGGCTGCAGGCCAACCCCAAACTGACACAGAGTCAGGTGAAGGACATCATCAGGAAGACGTCACACCAGCCTGAGGACAAATATACTGAGAAGAACAACATCTACGGCTGGGGCCAGATAGACGCATACGCCGGAATACTCGAAGCACTCGCCCTGCCTGCGGCCATCCCCTCGCTGAGCAAGAGCCAGCCTGAGGGCATCACCTTCCGGCTCGTGGGCGATATGCTCTATGCCGACGGTGCTGACGACGGTACGCCCGTCACCGTCTACAGCCTTTCGGGCACGGTAATTCTGAAAGCCACAGTGCACCAGGGCTGCATCGCCCTCAATGGTCTGCAGCACGGCGTCTATGCCGTCCAGATCGGCACATCGGGCTCGACACTAATACGCAAATAACTTCAATAAGAAAAAATCAGAAAATAAGATGGGTAAAGGGAAACTGGCGAAATTCGCCGATATGGAATCTTACGGGAACGTGTTCCAATGCCCCTACTCGGCAGTGGGCCACGCCCTTGACATGAGGGGTACTGGCGACGACTGGTCACACCCCATGAAAGGACACTGGCGCGAACAGTACTTCAATAATCAGAACCCCATCATGCTGGAGCTTGGCTGCGGCAAGGGTGAGTATGCGGTGGAACTGGCGCGCAACTATCCCGACAAGAACTTCATCGGCGTCGATATCAAGGGCGCACGGATGTGGACGGGAGCCACACAGGCTCTGAACGAGGGCTTGAAGAATGTGGCGTTCCTGCGCACGAACATCGAGATTATCGACCGTTTCTTCACCAAGGACGAGGTGCAGGAGATCTGGCTGACGTTCAGCGACCCACAGATGAAGAACCCGCGAAAGCGGCTGACGTCGACATACTTTATGCAGCGCTACCGCCGCTTCCTCGTCGATGGCGGCACAGTCCACCTGAAGACGGACTCGAACTTCCTCTTTACGTACACGAGATATATGGTGGAGAAGAATCTGCTGCCCGTGGACTTCTGTACGGAGGATCTGTATAATGACGAACGGTCGACGCAGAATGTGGAGCCGGCAACGTTGTCTGTACAGACCTATTATGAAAAGATGTGGATGGAGCGTGGACTGAACATCAGGTATATGCGCTGGCATCTGCCCCAGTCCGTCGTCCTTGAAGAGCCTGACGTAGAGATCGAGTTGGACGAATACCGCTCGTATCACCGTACGAAACGCAGTCCGAAGCGCACTTCATGCTAATGAATAGTGAACAGTGAACAGCGAATTATGAATTATGAATTATAATATGAAGAAAATACTGGTCTTATTGGTTGCCTTGATGCCTTTCGTGGCCATGGCACAAGAGAAGAGCGTCCATGTCGACAGCGTGGGGCACCTCGCCCGTCTGCTGCCCGAAAGCGAACGTTTCAAAGTGGCCGACCTAAAGGTGACAGGCCCGCTGAACGGAGCCGACTTAAAGCTGCTCACGCAGATCGTCACGCGTACGAAGGTGAGCAACAAACTGTCTGACGAGTGCATAGTGACGAGCATCGACCTGAGCGAAGCCGTCATCACCGAGGGCAAGGAGGGTATGAAGACAGAGGCCAACGCCCTGCCGGCCTCACTCTTTGCTGGTGCCAAAAGCCTCGTCAAGGTCATCATGCCCAAGAACACCGTCAGCATCGGCCGCAACTGCTTTTCCGGCTGTTCGGAACTGTCAGAGGTAAGCATTCCCGAGACGGTGACGTCTGTCGGTGCCAACGCCTTCGAGGGGTGCAAGTCGCTCGCCCACATCGAAATTCCCGGCCAGGTCAGCGAACTGGGAGCCAATGTCTTCTCTGGCTGCATCACCCTGACAAAGGTGGTCATCTCAGGTCCCGTCACAGCCATCAACAACGGCACATTCCAGGGCTGCGAGTCACTGGAGTCGGTGTCGTTGCCCGAGACGGTGAAGACCATTGGCACGAGCGCCTTCCGCGAGTGCAAAATGCTGGAAGACCTCAGCCTGCCGGACGACCTCGACGAGATAGGCAGCTCGGCGTTCGAGAAGTGCCGTAACCTGCAGAACCTGAGTCTGGCCAAAGTCAAGAAGATTGGCGCTAACGCCTTTCAGGAGTGCTCCAGTCTGGAGACGATAGACATTGAGGATGTCAGCAAGATGGGCAACGGCGTTTTCATGCGCTGCCTGGGTATGAAGTCAATAAGCATACAGGGCGACCTGGCAGAGATTGGTACAGACTGCTTCAGCGACTGTACCAGTCTGACAGACATCAGCCTGCCCGCCAGCGTCAAGGAGATTGAGAGCCGCGTGTTCCTCAACTGTAAGAGTCTTACGGAACTGGAACTGCCTTCTGGACTGAACCGCATCAACGACCGCGTCTTCGAGAACTGCTCATCGCTGAAACACATCGTCATTCCCAACATGACGAAATCAATGGGTAAGAGCTTGTTCGAGAACTGCGTCATGCTTGACAGCATCAGCATCGAAGGGCATATCGACGAGATTGACAACGACGCCTTCCGCCGCTGTCACAGTCTGCGCTACGTCAGCCTGCCGGTATCCGTCAAGAAGATTGGCTCGAAGGCGTTCGAGGAGTGTACCGCATTGTCGCGCATCGAACTGCCGGTAACCTTGCAGGAGATAGGTAACGACGCCTTTGCGAAGTGCGTCACGCTGCAGAGCATCATCATCCCGCCGGCTGTCAAGGAGATAGGCAGCGACGCCTTCAGCGAGTGCAGCCTGCTGGCCAGTGTACAGCTGCCCGTAGCCCTGAAGTCGCTCGGCGGCGGTGCCTTCGCCAAGTGCGTCTCACTGCGCGAGGTCACCGTCAACGCTCCCCTACCCCCGAAGATGTCAAGGAGCACGTTCAAGGACGTCATCCTGCAGGCGTGCAAATTCTATATTCCCCGAGGCTGCCGAAACCTGTATATGCAGGACAAGCAGTGGCAGAAGATTCCCAATATCTTAGAGAAATGACACTATATCCCAAACTCATTATGGACGCGCTGGCCACGGTGACGTATGCCGGCACGAAGAAGAACTTAGTAGAGAGTCAGATGGTGGCCGACCAGCCCGCCATCAACGGCAACAAGGTGACGGTGGTGCTGGAGTTCCCGCGCGACACCGACCCTTTCTTGAAGTCTACCGTGAAGGCTGCCGAGGCGGCCATCAAATACCAGTGTGGGCAGGACGTTGAGGTGACCATCGTCACGGAGTTCAAGTCGAAGCCACGGCCTGCCGTCGAGCAGCTGCTGCCGGGTGTGAAGAACATCATTGCCGTCAGCTCTGGCAAGGGCGGCGTCGGCAAGTCTACCGTCTCTGCCAACCTCGCCATCTCACTGGCGCGCTTAGGTTACAAGGTGGGACTGTTAGACTGCGACATCTTCGGTCCGTCAGTGCCGAAGATGTTCGACATCGAGGAGGCACGCCCCTACGCCGTCAAGGTCGACGGCCGCGACCTCATCTGCCCCATTGAGCAGTACGGCGTGAAGGTGCTGTCAATAGGTTTCTTCGTCTCACCGACGACGGCCACGCTGTGGCGCGGCGGTATGGCTACCAGTGCGCTGAAACAGCTCATTGCCGATGCCGACTGGGGCGAGTTGGACTACTTCATACTGGATACGCCTCCTGGCACCAGCGACATACACCTGACACTGCTACAGACACTGAGCATCACTGGCGCAATCATCGTCAGCACCCCACAACAGGTGGCATTAGCCGATGCACGCAAGGGTATAGATATGTATCGCAACGAGAAAGTCAATGTGCCTATCTTGGGATTGATAGAAAACATGGCTTGGTTTACACCTGCCGAAATGCCAGAGAACAAATAC
>JAEEGG010016686.1_pt1 | contig 15218 bp, 9 predicted proteins | sample 9134161 | NCBI WGS metagenome assembly JAEEGG01 (sample SAMN16246543, study PRJNA631951) | gut metagenome | biome: gut microbiome; feature: rumen; material: CR-attached | host: Bos | place: Iran: Karaj | collected 2018-10
GAACATGATCATGTTCCTTCCTTCGAGCTTGGCAGCTTTTTCTACTGTTGCAACATCCTCAAGTTTTTGTGCGAAGCTGTCAAGTATCTCTTTGCCTATGTTCATGTGAGCCATTTCACGGCCTCTGAATTTAAGCGTAACCTTTACTTTATCGCCGTGCTGCAGAAATTTGCGAGCCTGATTTGCTTTTGTGTTCAAATCATTTTCATCAATATTCGGAGAAAGGCGAAGTTCCTTTATTTCGGTAATCTTCTGATTTTTCTTTGCTTCCTTTGCTTTTCTTAAAGCCTCATAACGGAATTTTCCGTAATCGGCTATCTTGCAAACAGGAGGCTTTGCAGTAGGAGCTATCTTGATCAGGTCAAGTTCGGCCTCCATAGCCTTTGCCAATGCTTCCTTTGCCGACATAATGCCGAGCTGCTCTCCGTTCTCACCGATAAGTCTTACTTCCTTATCTCGGATCTGTTCATTAATGAAATATTCGCTAATAATCTGCACCTCCAATGCTTTAATGTGATAAAATAAAAAGCGGACAGCATAGCTATCCACTCATAAGCACTCTAAGGTACAAATTTTAACATTGAACCCTTTCACTGTCTTAAAGACGCTGGGGGTGAGAGTGGATACTCTGCTTTACATGCTGTTTACAACAACAAAGTGTATATTAACATAACTTCTCGGTGATGTCAAGAGCTTTTTTCAATTTTTTTAGCTGTTCATCGGTGTCACATGGCCGTTTTCAACCATATAGACCTCGTCACAGGCTCTTGAAACCAGCCTTTTATCATGTGAAATCAGTATATATGTCAGTCCTATCGACTTTTTTAGCTTCATCAGCAGTTCAAGTATCTGCTCCTGTATGGTAACATCAAGCGCCGATACCGGTTCATCAAGTATGATAAGAGCTTTCTTCTGGAGCAGGGCAAGCGCTATTGCTATGCGCTGACGCTGTCCTCCGCTGAGCTCCGAAACCTTGCGTTCCAGAATATCATCACCCAGTTCCACCTTGTGCAGCATGGACTTTATCTCACTAAGCATTTTTTCCCGGTTCTTTTTTATTATCGAACGCCCGAACCCGTTCTTAAGCCTTAAGGGTTCTTCGAGGATACGCCTTACTTTAAAAGCAGGGTTCAGTGAAGAATACGGATCCTGGAAAACCATGCCCGGACGATCGCCCTTAAGTACGATACTTCCTTCCGTATATTTCTGCAAGCCGGCAATAGCCTTTACCAAAGTACTCTTTCCACATCCGCTCTCTCCGACAAAGCCCGTAGTCTTTCCCGCGGGGATGCTGAATGTTACATTATCTATAACTTTCTTCAATTCCTTCTCCCGCTTATTCGCCGATTTATAGAATACGCTTAAGTTTTCGGCACTGACTATTGTTTCAGATTGCTTTTTGTCAACATCTTCGGTATCTTTATAAATCTTATCGGAAAATGCAGCCGCAAACAGATGCCTGCCGTATTGGGTCCGTGGTATCTCAAAGCTGTGGTCTGGCATTTCGGAATATTTTCCATCTTTTCCTTCAGTTTTCTTTCTGCTTATATCAACACCTAGTGTCTCCACAATGTTACCGTCCTGCATGATGATCACCCTGTCGGCAAGCTTTCCGATCACGCGGAGATCGTGGGATATTAGTATTATGGCAGCCTTATATTTCCTGTTTATATGCTTGAATATATCAAGTATCACATCCGCTACATTCGCATCAAGCGCCGTCGTAGGTTCATCGGCAAGTATGACATCAGCCTTTGCTACAAGAGCCATAGCTATGCACACCCTCTGTCTCATGCCGCCCGAAAGCTGATGCGGATACATGTTGTAGAGCTTATCCGGTTCGGGAAGCCCGACATCTTCAAGAGAATCTATTACAAGTTTTTTCTGCTCCGCCTCAGGCAAATGTGATGCATGTATATCAAGAATCTCGTCTATCTGTGCTCCGATGGTCTTAACCGGATTTAAGCTCGTCATCGGCTCCTGGAAGATATATGCAAGTCTTCCTCCGCGAAGCTTTCTGTATTCATCCTCATCAAGCTTTGTCAGATCCGTCTTTCCGTCAAGCAGAATGCTCCCGCCGGTGATCACTGTCTTATCGGAAAGTATACCCATAATGCTCATCGCGGTTAGGCTTTTCCCTGATCCGGATTCTCCGACTACACCGAGCACTTCGCCCTTATAAAGATCAAAGGAAACCCCTTTCAGAGTATCATCTATCCCGTCATCCTCGATAAACCCGACATCCAGATCCTTTACACTGATGATAGGAGTATCTTTTTTCTCCGAAAGGTCGTCTTTATCTTTAGTATCTTCCTCCTCAGGTACTCCGCTCTTTTCCCTGATCCTGTCGATTTTTCTTTTTACAGCGTTAAGGCTTACTCCCGAAACGCCGAAATTCTCACTCACCATCGTAAGTCCCAGAATAAAGACTATCATCACAAGACAGGGGAAAAGCTCATACCACGGAGCCTTGAACAGATAGGTCTTTGCCTCCGAAAGCATTCTCCCGAGACTCGGTTCGGGCGGCTGAACGCCCAATCCCAGGTAACTTAGTCCCGCCTCTGCGAGAACAGCATTGTTTATGCCGACAAGAACCGCCGAAAACAATATAGGCAGTGTGTTCGGGAAAACATGCTTGAAAACGATCCTCAAATGTCCGGCACCCATAAGCCGGGCATTCAGCACATAGTCCTTTCCGCGCTCCTTCAAAAACTCAGCACGTATTATACGGGCAAAGCTCGGGACAAATACTATACCCAGAGCGATGCAGATATTCCATGTTCCCTTATCCAGCAGGCTGAAAACTACAAGTGAAAGCAGAATGCTCGGGAATGATACGAGGCAGTCGTTTATCCTCATCAGGATCTCATCCACTATCCCGCCGAAATATCCCGTAAGCGCTCCGATGACCGTTCCTATGAGCGCTCCGAAGGTTACTGTAAAAAGAGCTATGCCGAAGGTCGTTGCAGCTCCCATCATTACACGGGTAAAAATATCCCTTCCAAAATCATCCGTTCCGAAAAAATGTGCCCATGATGGTTTCAGGAATTTTTCCGCATAGTTAACCTCATTTGGGTCATAAGCCGTATGGAAAACATTTATAACTACAGGCACGAGAATAAGACCGAGCAGTAAGCCCCCGGCTATTAAGCGCTTATTCAGTTTACCGTATTTCAGTTCCTTCACAGCCTTATCTCTCCATGCGGTCTCGATACTTAGAAGTGTCCCGTTCCTTCTGCGGCATTTTCCGTTTACTCAGCGGTCCTCGGATCAAGTATCTTGTATACTATATCAACAATGAAATTTACCGTTATGACCAGCAATGCTATATACATTACAATAGCCTGTACTACGTTGTAGTCACGGTTTGAAATGGAATTTACCAAAAGAAGCCCCAGTCCCGGAAGGTTGAACACCTTCTCTATCATTATGCTGCCGGCCATGACCTCGGCAACGATCAGTCCTATAAAGGTTATGACGGGGAGCATCGAATTCTTAAGCACATGCTTCCACATGATACGGTTCTGCGAGCATCCCTTGGCCTTTGCCGTACGTACATAATCCTTTTTCAGTTCTTTCTTTACGGATGTCTTCATGAATCTTACCGTCATTGCGATCTTGGGCAGTGCGACCGACAGTGCCGGAAAAAACATGCATCGTAAAAACTCCGGGAAGTTGCTTGTCGGATTTACGTATTTCCCAGGTACAAACCAACTAAGCACCAGTCCGAAGATCAATGTGACAAGTATGCCCTGGACAAACGACGGGATAGCCATGAAGGTCTGCGCAAGCCAGTCCGAAACAGTATCCACTATGCCTCCAGGCTTTTTTGCACAGATCAGGCCCAATGGTATCGAAAAAACAACGATCAGTAAAATCGACAGTATTCCGAGCCATATCGTTACAGTCATCCTCTGTCCTATAAGCTCTGAAACGGTTATGGGATTATACTTTATCGAAACCCCCAGATCTCCGGTAAACACGCCTCCGAGCCATGAAAAAAAGCGCACAAAAACATTACGGTCATAACCGTATTCTGTGCGCAATTCTTCTATTTTTTCCGGTGTGGCTTCCGTTCCCAGCTGAGATATTGCCGCATCTCCGGGCACTATCTGGAAAAGCAGGAACGAAAGTAAAGCCACACAGAATAATGTAATAACAAATGATATCAGTTTCTTAACATAATAATTCATATCATTCCTTAAAACGTACAGTACTCATATCCTGAACATATATAGGATAGAAATTGTAACCGGTAAGCTTGGGATTGATCGCTACAAGCTGTGCCGGGCTCTGAATGTATGCCGAAGCAGCGTCATCTGTAAGTATCTTTTCGCATTTCTTGTAAAGCTCAGCCTTTTCATTTTCATCTACCGAAGCTTTTGCCTTTGCAAACATCTCATCAAACTCCTTATTGGAGTAGTTAATGAAATTCTTGCTTGAGTCACTGGGATAGAATCTGAATATATCCGAAGGTGCAAGCTGTGCGTCAAGGCCGATGATCGTAGCGTCATGCTGTCTTCCGGCGTATACGTCACTGAGCCATGCGCTCCAGTCTATCAGCTGAATTTCAGCCTTGATGCCGACTTTTGCGAGCTGTGAAACGATAACTTCACCGGTCTTTACATGGAAATCGTAATTCGAAGGAATCTTTATGGTGAATGTGAATCCGTCAGCATAACCTGCTTCCTTTAAGAGTTCTTTCGCTTTCTCAAGGTGTGTGTTATAGGTTTCTGCGGTTGAAGCATCATAGTACTTCGAGAATGAAGGGAACATATTTGTTCCGATCTTGTCTCCGCGTCCGCCCGCAGTCACATAGATTATCTCTTCCCTGTCAAGTGCATAGCAAATTGCCTGACGTACCTTGACATTATCAAACGGAGCTACCGCATTGTTTAAGAAAAGCGCCTGAACAAGGTTCATCGAACCGTCAAGTACATCCATTTTTCCTTCAAGCTGTGAAGCCTGCTCGCTTGTAAGATAAGGGCAGATATCTATGCTTCCTGCCAGAAGCTCTAAGAATGCCGCATCTATGCTCGCAACGATCTTGAAGGTTACCTTGTCAAGATATGCTTTCTTTGATTCCTCATAATAATCGTCATTCTTTACTATGACAAATTCTTTAAGAGGTGTGTATGATTCAAATCTGAAAGGACCTGTACCTACGGGTTTTGTTGCCTGATCTGCATAATCGCAGGGTATGATGCTGCTTGTGAAGAAGCCGATGAGCTCTGTATTGGGCTCTGAAAGTACGACTTCAACTCCGTCATCGGTCTTGTTTACCTCGGAGAAAATAGAAAAAGCCGATAAGGTTACGACCTTGGGATCATTGGTCTCCAACCTTCCGGCAGCGCGGTTTAACGAATATATAACGTCCTCTGCTGTAACAACCTTGCCGTTATGGAACTTCACATTGTCACGGAGCTTGAACTTGTACTTCAAACCTCCGTCTGTGATCTCATACGAGGCTGCAACAGCCGGAACAAAGTTTCCGTCTTTATCGACCTTGATAAGGCCTTCAAAAATGTTATACAGAACTTCCTTCGTTCCTGCCGCAACTGCTTTGTGTGGGTCAAGACTATCTAAATCCTGGGTGATACCTACAACTATTTCTCCTCCTTGACCGGTACTGCCTTTGTCTGCATTAAGTTCAGTCCCTTCGTCTCCCTTTTTTTCGGAAGTCGAATCATTGGAACTGCTTTTGCAAGCGCAAAGTGCAATCGCTAAGATAAGCAGCATCATGAGAAACAATGTTTTCTTCATGATGTTCTCCTTTTCTTTGTCATTTTGGATTTCTAGTTACAACGAAAGTATAATTAATTATATATTCATTGTCAATATAAATTTTCAACAAACTTGGGACTTTTTTATCTGCCATTACTGTTAATTATGAACTGCAGCTGCGATAATACACAGCTGTCGGACGGTCACGCTCATCGTAAAAGCATGTAAAGCTATATACCTACCACGATATTAAGCTTTCCCTTTCTGCTCATCCCGTTTGTCCTTAAAAGCTTGAACCTTCCGTAGCCTCTTACTGTGACCATATCCCCTTCCTTAAGCAAAATTGAGGTATTTTCGGTAATGCATCCGTTCACGAACACCTTTTTCTGCCTGAAATACTCTGCGGACATGCTTCTCGAAAGGTTAAAAACCTTTGAAATAACCGCATCACATCTCTCAGAAGAAACCTGCACGGTCATTTCTTTTTCAAATCCGTGATAAGCGGCGTCCGGTTCATTGTTTTCCGCTTTTTTCAGGCTGACCGAAGTATGTTTTACACTTGTCAGGTTATCTATGATATATTCTGAAATGCGGCTCAGGGTAAATACATATGCTTTTTTCCCCGTGACTATTATATCCCCGAGCAGATCTCTTTCTATGCCGATGCTCATCAGCGCACCGAGAAAATCCCTGTGTGTCAGGTCATCCGCAAACTTTTCCGATAACGGTGAGATCTCAAGTATGTCAATCGGGAACTCCTCATCATATCCCATTTCATCAGGACTTCCGAAACGGACCACAGCTCTTTCGGCACCTTCATATCCGCCGTACACGGTCGGCTTTGCGTATTCAAGTTCCTTTTTTATTTCATAAAACAGGGAAAGCTCCTGCATGGTTAAAAACGAGGTAAAAGTAAACTGGCCTTTGGAGTAACTCCTTTCAGCCAGTTCGCTAAATCTCTTTTTGATAAGTTCTGTTTCTTCCATATTCCAAAAATCTATCTTATAATCCAAAAAACAATCACTTAAGCTCGTTAACTTCCTCGGACTGTCCCATGATATAGAAACCGCTGTATCCGTTTTCCTGAAGCTTGTTTAAAAACTTTCCGGTCTTCTTCGGGTTTTCAAACATGGAAACATCATATTCTTTTCGCAATTCCTCAGCCTTTGCCCTTGCACTTACAAACTCCTCCGGTGCATACAGGACTGCGATCTTCTTCCTCTTCTCGGGAATCTTAAAGCCGCTTTCCTTTAATATGGAATAAATACGTTCAAAGCCGATGGAAAAACCAACTGCCGGAACAGACTGTCCTATGAATTTCCCTATAAGGTTGTCATATCTTCCGCCGCCGCTTATGGCTCCCCTGAAATCAGTGCTTTCAACCTCAAATACGGTACCGGTATAATAACCCTGTCCGCGCACAAGCGAAATATCGAACTCGACCTCAAACGAATCACCCGTAGCTGCCTTTACGGTGTCAATAATATATTTCAGATTATCTGCCGCAGAAGCATCCTCACAGAGCTCGCTCATCATATCAAGTGTAAAAGGACGTCTTTCAAGTACTTTTATCAGGTTTTCGATCGCACTGTCCGCAAATTCTTTTTCTTTAAGCTCAACACTGACACCTTCGGCGCCTATCTTGTCCAGCTTATCAAACGATATGCAGACACTGTCGAGCTGTCCGGGTTCAAAGCCACACTTCAAGAGCATGGACTTAAGAAGCCGCCTGTCATTTATCTTTATCTTGAAATTATTCAACGAAAGTGCCTTTAATGCCTCGGCCGTAACGCAGATAAGCTCTGCCTCACAGTTGGGGGACTCGGAGCCCAGAATATCTATGTCGCACTGGACAAACTCCCTGTCTCTTCCCTTCTGAGGACGTTCCGCACGATAAACCTTGTCAATCTGTATGCACTTCATCGGCGTAGGAAGCAGTTCCCTGTGCCCCGCATAATATCTGGAAAGCGGAAGGGTCAGATCATATCTGAGTCCAAGATCCGAAAGCTCCTTCTCATCTCCCGAAGCAAGCGCCTTTTCAAGCTTGTCGCCACGCTTCATGATCTTAAAGATCAGGTTAAGGTTGTCACCGCCCTCACTCTTATCGAGATTCTCGGCATCCTCAACAGCCGGCGTCATTATACGGTTAAAACCGTTTTTCTCATATACGCGTAAAATAACCGACTGAATATAATCCCTCAGTTCAACCTCAAGAGGAAGATAATCATTCATTCCTTTTACAGCATTTGTTTTCATAGGTTCCTCCATGCAGCTCCGCCTTATACTTACCTTTGATGTTTCCGGCGGAAGCATGCATTTATCTTACATTTCCGTTTTTCATTTTAAATTTTTCTTCATACATAAGAACATCGGCATGATTTACAACCGACATAATGTCCTTATCTCGCTTTCGGTCATATACGGCAATACCCGTAGCTATCGATACTCTGGAAGTCGGCGGATACTTGGCCGGATTTTTCTCCCTCTTGGCCATATCCTTCTTCATGCCTGCAAGAAGCTCATCCCTGTTTTCATAGTCTTCATTTATAATGAAACTTAAGAATTCATCTCCACCTATACGGAACACAGGACTGTGCTTAAAGGTATCACAAATAAGCTTACACGAGTTCCTGATATATGCATCTCCGGCCTCATGACCGTATTTATCATTTATGACTTTCAGATTGTTTATGTCAAAATATGCTACCGCAAACTCTTTTACCTCACCATCATCCAGCTTTTCCTTGAAGCAGTTGAGATATTTATCATAAGCCGTCCTGTTTTTAACATGAGTAAGGACATCCTGTTCCATAAGATCTGCCAGCTTTTTGTTCAGGGTATTCAGCTGAAGGTTCCTGATATATGTAAAGAATGAACGGTCAAGCCTTCCCTGGAAGTCATACATATCCGTTCCCCTCATCCTCTGAGCTTCACGTCCCATTATAAAGTAACCGCAGATGAAGTTTTCATTTCTGAGCATTGTAATCTGATAAATCTTATTTTCACCTTCGCCGCAGTAATCCGGCACTATCATCTTCCTGTCAACCGTTGCCACATCGGCTATCGGTTTATTGTTTTTCTTTCCCGCAACAGCAAGATATTCATCAGCAAGTGTATGTATAGGCAGCTTTGAGTCTTCGATCTCTCCGACATTTTCAAGAAGAGGCGTAAATGTTATATAGAAAGTATCGCCTTCACTTCCGTAACTGTTATACAGAAGATCCTGAAGATTTTTCTTTGCACTCTTAAAGCTCTGGGCCTGTGCAATACATCTCTCCATGACAAACAGGCGGCCTTCTCTGGCGATTGCCATATATGCCTCCGACTGCATCCTTCTGATGTGAGCCCTTCTGTTCTGCATGGACTTCCTGCTGTATCCGCAGCCGCAGCTCTCTCCGCGTTCAAATTTACATTCCACAATTGTCTCTTCGGGAACCTCTTTGCCCTTGAAAATCTTCTCAAATATCTCGCCCGCTTTTGCGCCGATGGCGTCATAACGCTGATTAACCGTGGTTATGCTCGGGAAATAAGTCTTGCTCTGGTCAAGATAGTCAAAGCCTGTTATATTTGCGACTCTGGGATCAAGATGGTAATCGGTTTCCATACACTGGCTTACGGCTATGGCAAGCTGATCGTTTGCACAAAGGAACACATCCGGGAATTTATCGGGTGTCTTGAAATTTTTCTTTATGTAATCAACGGCAATACCCTGCTCCCAGTTGGAATATACCACATTCTTCTCGCCAAACTTAACACCGTGAGCCTTGCATGAATCTTTTACGGCCTTAAGTCGTTCGTTTGAATCGTCGTTTTCTTTTGAACCTGCAATGAAAAGCATGTTCTTTGCATTGTGAACCTCTATCATATGGTCCGCAAGCTCGCGCATTCCGCCGTAATTGCCGGCACCTATATAGTAATGTCCCTTATGCTTAAGTCCTATACTGATGACCGGTACTCCCGCTTCATCGGCATATTTCTGTATTCTATCAATGACATCCTGGAAATTAAGTCCGGGTCCGAATATGATAATACCATCGAATGACGATAAGTCCGGCAGATCGTAGACCAGTCCCTCTGCTACTCTTGCATCTTCCGTAAACCCGTAAGAAGCGTAGCTTAAGAAAACAAAGAAATCCATAGATTCCTTCTTAATCGCTCCCGTTATTCCCATCATGAAATTCGATAAATTCTCGGAGTTCCAGCCATTGGCCAGAACAGCAATCCTTTTTTTCATATCGCAGCCCTTTCTAGTCGCATGACAATACACACCATCATTATACTAAAAAAGTAAGATTTATGCAACATTATTTTTAATAATAATGTAATTGTTACATCTTTTTACCAATTTAATACAATATGAGCAAGATTTGACATCTCAATTCACTTGACAAAAGGCTGTAAAAAATGTATGATATAGTTTTGTAAGTCTGTCATATGGGAGGACCCGCATACAGATTCCCACATGACGATTTAGGCTATGTTATATCCGTACTGTAGTTCTTTTACTGTGCCGGATATAATATGCAAAAAAGGGCATCCCTTATCGGACGCCCCTTTTTTTTGTGTTATTTTTCTTTTCAATCCTGTCTGACCTCAGTACCAGGATATCATTTTTCTGGAGTACAAGATTCTCGGTCGGGAACAGTGAAAGCTCTCCTCTTAAAACCAGCAGTGCCGTTATCCCGTATTTTTGGATAATATCCCCGATACGCTGCCCCAAATATTCATGGTCTCCCGTTATGACGATCTCGCCGATCTCGGCTATATCCCTAAGTTTGTTTTCCGTACTTGCCTTCAGACTGAACTGTTCGACGAAACCTGCGCTTATGATACCGGTCGGGATTGCCACAACTCCTACTCCGGTAAACGCGATTATTATCGCCATTATCTTACCGATTACGGTTATCGGGTAGATATCCCCGTATCCTACGGTAAGAAGCGCCGAAACGCTCCACCACATTCCCGAAAAGGCATTCGGAAATGCTTCAGGCTGTGCACTGTGCTCCACGGAATACATTCCGAGCGAAGCGGCAAGCATTATGACAAGTATGATGACCAGCGAAGACCCTACCTGCTTCCATTTCTCCTTTAATACGAGTGTGATCACATTAAAGGAATCATACTGTGTATTTATCCTGAAAAGATGGAATATCCTTGCTATCCTCAGTATCCTGAAAGCTACGAAACCCGACAGGAACATGAAAGGCAGGATAGTGAGCAGATCCACGACTCCGTCAAAAGAGATCATGAAGTGCAGTCTGGCCTTTAAATGCGAATCACCCGGGTACAGATAATGCGCCGTTATTATCCTAAGTACGTATTCTATACAGAAGATAATGACCGTTACCGATTCTATCACCTTGAACAGTCCGAACAGCTCCGACAGATCGTCGAAGGTTTCCATGAACGTTATCAGAATGTTCAAGAGTATGACAACGGTTATACCGATATCGAACATCCTGCTCGGAAGGTCATCCTTGTTTCCTATCTGTATGATGTTAAATATCCGTTTTCTCATTATTTATTACTCTATGATCAGATGAATAACGCTGCATGCGGGTATATTTACGGTAAGTCCGTCAGTTCCCGTATTAACAGCAAATTCTTCCGTCTTAACCGTATCGGGTGCCTCAAAGGTATTATATGCATCCATCTTGTTTGTAAGTATCTCGCCGCTTACAGCCTTTACCTGTGCATCAGCCAGAACAACATTTACATCGTATGCATCGGTGCATGAAAGATTGCATATCGTTGCATGGATCTTCCCGTCCTTGTCAACAGATACCGACTCTGTAAGGTTGGGAACCTTATCCTTCTCTGAACCGATCTCCTCGGTCTCTATGAAGCTGTCAAGAAGCTCTCCGTCCTGATGTGCGTTGAACATCTTGAAAACATAATATGTGGGAGTCTTGACCATCTTTGCGCCTTCGGTAAGGATAACAGACTGAAGAACGTTTACAAGCTGGGCGATATTTGCCATCTTGACTCTGTCACAGTGCTTATTGAAGATGTTTAGATTGATACCGGCGACCAGAGCGTCCCTCATTGTATTCTGTTGGTAAAGGAATCCGGGATTTGTACCTTCCTCAACATCATACCATGTACCCCACTCATCAACCATAAGACCCACCTTATGCTCTTTATCATACTTATCCATGATGGCAGTATGATGATTTATAAGGTATTCCATGAAAAGGGTCTTCTTCAGAGTGTTGTACTAGTCATCCTCGTTAAACTTTGTTGCACTTCCCTTATGTGTCCAGTCATTCGGAACGGTATAATAATGAAGTGAAAGGCCTTCCATGAAGCCATGGGAATGCTCCGCATTCTTAAAGCAGGTCTTCATCACAACATCGGTCCACTCAAAATCGCCTGCGTTTGCGCCGCAGCAGATCTTTGTTATTTTGTTCTCGGGATTGTAATTCCTGATATATGTCTGGTATCTCCTGTAAAGATTTCCGTAATACTCGGGGTTCATATTTCCGCCGCAGCCCCAGTTCTCGTTTCCTACTCCGAAATAATCAACCTTGTAAGCATCCTCATGTCCGTTGGCCTTTCTCATGTCGGCCATGGGTGAAACACCTTCAAATGTCAGGTATTCTACCCACTCGCTCATTTCCTGAACAGTCCCGCTTCCTACATTACCGTTGATATAGGACTTACAGCCCAGCTGGCGCACAAGCTCCATGAATTCATCGGTTCCGAAGCTGTTATCCTCAAGGACTCCGCCCCAGTGGGTATTGATCATCTTTTTTCTGCCTTCCTTTGGACCGATGCCGTCCTTCCAGTGATACTCGTCGGCAAAACATCCGCCCGGCCAGCGAAGTACGGGTATCTTCATCTCCTTAAGTGCTTCCACTACATCCTTCCTCATTCCGTTTACATTCGGAATATCGGAATTCTCACCTACAAAAAGTCCCTCATAGATACATCTGCCGAGATGCTCCGAGAAATGTCCCTGAAGTTCGGGATTGATGTGCCCCTTCTTGTTCTTAGGGTTAATGAATAATTTAAACATAGCCTTCTCCTTATCCTCTGTTATATTTGTTTTTATGCTTATGCTTTACATTTTTCGATACGGTTTCCTCGATATCAATCGACTCTTCTTCACGTTTTCTGTTCATGAAATAGATGAAATTGTCTATCGCATTCAGGATGTCCGCAAACTCGCTGCGCGGAGCCGCCTCTATATAGCGGTTGAGAATCGCGGTTTCTTCCTCTCCCTTGTACCTGCCGTAAAAGATATCAAAGAGATTGTGTCCCCTCATGTATATCTTTATCGTATCCATATTGCGTTTAAGGTCTTCCTTGGTCCTTACCACAAGTCCCGTAACCTCTTTCATTCGCCTTGCACACGGAAGCCTGAAAAGATAGCTCTTGAACTTCGAGAGGAGAATGTTGTAAAACTCCTCCTCCGTGTTGATAACTCCTATCTTTGCCATTATCGCAGGATTCAGGAAATAGTTCTCAAATGAATAATACTTGAGCACAAGTACGTTTTTCCTTGTAATCCTGGGAATATTCGCAGGATCCTCCTTTGCCCTGTCGCTGTAATATGAACAGAGTTGTTTTACAAGCGTTTCGGGCTTCTTTCCGTCACTGTCCCTTATCATCAGAAACTGATCCTTAAGATAAAGCTGGTTGATATATTTCAGGTTTGCATAAGTCTTGATATTTGTACAGCTGTTTGTCGTGATGATCGATATACGCTGCAATGTGCCGTCATCATTGTAAACCTCTGAATAATATTTCTTAAGCAGAAGCGGCAGCCGGTTGCTGTCCTGCTTGCCCTCGACAATGAAGACAAAATTCACATTCATCACATCGCCTGCGGAATAGCCGAGGTCGTCCAGTATCTTATTGATGTCGGAATTTTGAGAAATCGTCGTATGATAATCCTTATCAAGGACAACCTGATTGATCTGGTTTGACTTAAAGTTAAAGATCATGTTCGGGGAATGCGTCGAGAATATGACCTGATTCTTCTTGGATAAGCGGTACAATATCTCACTCGCAGTCTTCTGGAGCTGCGGATGAAGATATATCTCCGGATCCTCGATCATGATTATGCTTGAGATAGTGTGGTTCTCATCAACATACGCCTCAAGCAGCGACAGGATGTAAATGCTCTTTGCCCCGGCGCTGAGTGTGTCAACGGAATCGGCTCCGTAATGATCCCTGTTTGCGACAAGCGTATCCATTATAAAAAGCTCTTTTGTATTAAGCTTTACGGTAAACTCAATATCCTGCTTTCGTCCGCTGTTCCTTATATAATAATTGTTCAGCCTGCTTACAAACTCATCCATGTTCAGTTGCATGAGCTTGTATTCCAGAAGCTTTGTAGTTTCAAGTATGGAAAGCTCATTGACCGATTTGTTCAGGATGTCCCTGATACATCTGAAGCACCTTGTACACGGACGGGATTCATCGTACATGCACACGGTCTCCCGCACCTTTTTCAAAGCCGACTTCGTCTGTACCATAAAGATGCTGTCCTGTATCTCCCTTACATCTCTTGTTACATCAAGGAAGTATACCTTCGGGAATATCTTTTTTATATAAGGATTATTTTTATTTATTCCGTCAGAATACCTGATGCCCATATCGGTATCGACTACAAACGAGAACGAAAGCAGTCCTCCGTAATCTCCCGTATCGGTCTCATCTCCCGAAGGGAACAGCTCTTCATAAGCTTCCGCAGGATCATCGGGATCATACTCCGGTACTTTCCCGCCCCTCACGAAAGTAGGCAGTTCCTCGCAAAACTCCTTGTACCACATATCAAAGTTCTTATACTTGCTTATCTTCCCCTTGGTATGCATCTCCGCAATATCGGCGTTCGTGATCTCAAGGCTTACGGCTATCTCTATGTTCCTGTCCGGATCGTTAAAATCCGTAGACTTTACCGTATATACTCCGGCTACAGCCAGAACAGCCTTAAGTATGGTAGTCTTACCTGTGCTGTTCTTTCCTACAATTATGAAAGAACTGTCGATATTATCGATATTGAGCTCTTTGATTGTTTTGAAATTCCTGATCAAAAGTGAACTTATCTTCATTCCGACCTTCTCCCGGTATAATTTGTTTTTATCCCTGAATAATAATAACTCCGTCATTATCCTCAAACGGATATCCTTCGGTATCCTCCGTACCCGGAAGAACCGCAATGGTCTTTAATCCCGTACATCCGTAAAAGGCGTTTTCCCCTATAAGCTCCAGTCCGGATCCAAAAGATATCTTTTCAAGTCCTTCCGAATCCAGAAAAGCGCATTCCCCAATTTTCAAAAGACTCTCGGGCAAAATGACCGAAGTAACTCTTGTATTTTCTTCAAAAGCATAAGGAGCTATCTCAAGAACCCCCTCCGGGATCTCAAGCTCCCCGACAGCCGAAAGTGCGGAAACAAGTACCGTTCCGTCGGCTGAAAACAGGCATCCGGCAGAAAGAGCATAACTTTTATTCTTTTTTGAAACCGTAACTTTCTTCAAAGCATTAC
>JAEEGG010016689.1_pt1 | contig 15216 bp, 13 predicted proteins | sample 9134161 | NCBI WGS metagenome assembly JAEEGG01 (sample SAMN16246543, study PRJNA631951) | gut metagenome | biome: gut microbiome; feature: rumen; material: CR-attached | host: Bos | place: Iran: Karaj | collected 2018-10
ACGACGTCCTCGTCGAATACGTGAAGCTTGGCGGACGCCTTTTCGTCTCCATCCCGCACCTCTCCACGAACGTCGAGCGCAACTACCTCAACTACAAGGTCGACGAGCTCGTCAATGGCGGCGACTTCTCAGAGCTCTGCGGCGTGAAGGTCCTCGGGCGCGGCGCGCCGTTCTACTGGTCAATGGCGCCGCGTGACGGCGACGGCCGCCTCGGATTCCGCTTCCCGCGCCGCTTCGGCATCAACTTCGTCCACCGCGGCAAGATCGAAATCACCGACCCCAAGGCCGAAATACTGCTCGTCGACGACGAGGATGCCTCGCCGCTCCTCATCTCGCACAAGCTCGGCAAGGGCGAGGTCCTCTTCCTCAACTCCTGGGCCTACCCCGGCGACTGGGAGTCCGACTTCGGCCCAGGTGGCCGCGTCGGTTCCACGGGCCTCATTGGATGCGTCTACCGCTACCTTGCGATGCAGACGAAGGGCAAGGTCTGGATCAGCGACCCCGGCACCGACGCCCCCGGGCGTGAGTGCGACTACATTGCCTACTCGTACTTCCCCAAGTCCGGTGATATCTGCATCCAGAACGTCGACTTCCAAAAGGCGCACACATTCGTCCTTCACGCACCGTTGGGCGAGAAGACGATCAAACTCCCCGCAGCCGTCTTCCAGCGCATCAAGCCAGACGGCACCATTTGCGAACTCAAGGCATGAACGCGGTAGCCCTAAGACCCGAAACCATCCAGCGAATCCAGTCCCGCATGGCCCTTGCGGAACTGACTGACGCCGACATCGAGGAGACCTTCGTGCGCGGCTCGGGTTCCGGAGGACAGAAGATCAACAAGACTTCCTCCTGCGTCCAGCTCAAGCACATTCCGACATCGACGATTGTCCGCTGCCAGAAGACGCGCTCCCGCGAGGCGAACCGCTGGCTCGCCCGCGAAATGCTTGCCGAACGCCTTCTTGAAGCGCGCGAAAGCGAACTCTCGGAACGTCGACAGGAGGCGGAGAAGATACGCCGACAAAAGCGCCGCCGCTCCCGTCGCCAGAAGGAGCGCATGCTCGCGGACAAGAAGCACCAGTCGGAAAAGAAGGCGCAGCGCAAGTCCGTCAAACCGGAATAATGGCTGTTTGTGGTATACTTTTCATGTGCCAACTGACGCCAAAACCTCCGAAATCCTCGTAATCGACTCGCTTTGCCAGTCGTACGGCGAGCACCAGGTTCTGAAGAACCTGTCGCTCTCGCTGCGGCGCGGCGAGATCCTCGGAGTAATCGGCGAAAATGGCGCCGGAAAGTCAACGCTCGTGAAATGCATTCTCGGCATGCTCCGTCCGTCATCAGGGCGCATTGAACTCCGCTGCTCGGCCGCAGCAATCCACCAGGAGCTCAACCTTGCCGAGACGCTCCCGGTCTATGCGAACTTCTTTCTGGGGCGCGAACTCCGCAACCGCTTCGGGCTTCTCGACATTTCCACGATGGCGTGCCGTGTCACGGACGGCCTCCGCGTCCTCGGGCTTGGAATAGACCCATTCGCCGAAACCGCGTCGCTGTCCGTCTCCGAAAAGCAGATGGTCGAGATTGCGCGCGCCCTCGACATCGACGCCGAACTGCTCATCCTCGACGAGCCAAGCGCTCTGCTCAACACATCGGAAACAGAGCGCCTCTTCACCATCATGCGTAAGCTGAAGGCGTCGGGCAAGTCAATGGTCTACATCTCCCACAAGCTCGACGAAATCCGCGCAATCTGCGACAAAGTCGCCATCCTGCGCGACGGCGAACTCGTCGGCGCGGGCGTTGCCTCTGAACTCACACCGCGCGAAATGGCGGAGCGCATGGTCGGACGGTCGCTCGCGGACATCTATCCGGACATCCCGCCGCCCTCGGATGAAATCGCGCTGGACTTCCATTCGGCCTCCCTCGGCGACCTCGTTGTGCGCACAGGCGAAGTCGTCGGCATCGCCGGGCTCGCCGATTCGGGGCAGGACGCCCTCGGCGAGACGATCGCCGGCTTCCGCCGCCTTCATGAAGGAACGTTGTCCGTCAAGGGGCGCCCAATGCGCTTCCGCAATCCGCGTGACGCCGTTGCCGCCGGGGTCGGCTTCCTCACATCCGACCGCAACGCCAGCGGCATCTGGCGCGACTTCACCATTTCCGAAAACATTGGTCTTGGCGCGCTCGAGCGCTTCTGCAGTGGTGGTTTCATCTCCCGCAATGCGGTTGCCGATGCCGCCGGCCATTTTGCAAAGGACTTCAACATCCGCTGCCAGGGCGTCGAAGATCTAGTCGGCACACTCTCCGGCGGCAACGCGCAGAAGGTGGCCATCGCAAAGGTTCTCGCGGCGAATCCCGCCGTGCTCGTTCTCAACGAGCTCACTCAGGGCGTCGACGTCGGCGCGCGTCAGGAAATCTACGCGCTCCTCGGCGAACTCGCGTGCAAGGGAATGGCCGTCGTCCTTGTTTCATCCGACATGACGGAGCTTCTCGGCCTCTGCCGCCGCATCGCCGTCATGCGCGAAGGTCGCATCGTCGGTGAGGTCATGGATGACCGTCTTACCGAGAAGGACATCATCCGTCTCGCCACGGGAACCGAGGAAGGCTCCGAGAAAGACATCTGACATGAAGAAGAATTTCGCACCGTTCATAACCCTCGCGGTACTGCTTGTGGCCTGCTGCCTCTACAGCAGCGATTTTCGCTCGTCGTACAACCTCATGAACATCGCCCGCCAGGTCTCCTACAGCGGCCTTCTGGCGCTCGGCATGACGCTCGTCATCGCCGGTGGAGGCATCGACCTTTCCGTCGGTTCGCTTCTGGCCCTCTCCGGTGTGCTGAGCCTTCAGGTGATGAACGCGCTTCCGGCGGGGACATCCGACGGCCTCGCCTTTGCCGCAATGGCGTCAATCGCACTGCTGGTGGGCGTCGTCGGCGGACTTCTCAACGGCGCGCTCGTCAACTATGGGCGAATCCCGCCTTTCATCGCCACGCTCGGCACCTTCTCCATTTTCCGGTCAATCGCCGTCTTCCGCGCCAATGCAAGCCTCGTCCAGTCGTCAAACAAGGTACTGAACAACATCGCGCGGGGCTGCGGCGGCACTTTGCCGCTCATCATCCTGCTCCTTGTCGCGGCTTTGCTCTTCTGCGTTCTCCGGTTCACACGCTTCGGCTGGCGCATCTGCGCTGTGGGCGCCAATGAAAAGGCCGCGACATACGCCTCGGTCAACGTCGGCTACGTCCGCTTCCTCTCCTATGCGCTGATTGGCCTTCTCTGCGGGCTCGGGGCGATCCTGCTTGCAAGCCGTTTGCAGTCGATCAGCTCAACGGGTGCCGGCAACGCATACGAGCTCGACGCCATCGCCTGCGTCATCATCGGGGGCACGCCGATGTCCGGCGGCCGCGCCTCAATCTGGGGGACGCTGGCGGGCGTCTTCATCCTCGGCATCATCGGCAACGTCCTCGACCTCTGGAGCATCTCGGCCTACCTCCAGGGAACCGTCAAGGGCGTCATCATCATCATGGCCGTGCTTTTGCAGTACAAGGCGTCGCAGGAGCGACGCAGATAGCAGATAACAGATAACAGATAATAGATAACAGATAATAGATGATTGGGATTAAGCGTTTCAACCCCTTCAACCTTTTCAACCCTTTCAACCCCTTCAACCATGGAATCATCACGAATCAAGCTAGTGGCCTTCGATCTCGATGGCACGCTCACCCAGCACAAATCCCCGCTCTCTGACGAGGGGCGCGGCATCCTCGACAAACTCGGCCGGACGCGCCGCCTGCTCATGGTCGGCGCGGGCAGCTGCATGCGCATCTTCAGGCAGATGGGGGAATACCCCATCGACATACTCGGCAACTACGGATTGCAGTATGCCGAGTATGATGCGGAGTCGCGCGACCTCCGCTTTGTCTTCGACAAGCGCCTGCCTTGCGACCGCGAAAGCGTCCTACGCCGTGCCAACGCCTTCCGCGAGGCGCACGGCTTCACCAATTACGCCGGTGACAGCGTCGAGTTCCATGATTCCGGCGTTGTCACCATCGCGCTTCTCGGCACGAAGGCCGACCTCGCGGACAAACTCGCCTTCGACCCCGACCGCTCGCGCCGCCGCGCAGTCTACGAGGAGGTCAAGGCGCTCTTCCCCGACTACAAGGTCTTCGTCGGCGGCTCCTCGTCATTCGACATGGCCCCGGCCCCATACGACAAGGCCTACGCGCTTTCAGAACTTTGCGCCGAACGCGGCCTCGCACATGACGAAGTGCTCTACGTGGGCGACGACTACGGCCCCGGCGGCAACGATGAGTCGGTCTACCTTTCCGACTTCCCGTTCCTCAAGATCGACGACTACCGCGAAACACCGGAAAAGCTGGCGTACCTTCTCAAGTAGAGTTTTGCTATACTTGTATAGTATGAATTCTACTTTTGATTTTGATCCTCTTTTGAACATTTCCCCGCTTGACGGGCGGTACGCCTCCAAGGTCGCGCCGTTGCGCGAGATTTTCTCCGAATACGGACTCGTGAAACGGCGCTTCGCCGTTGAAGTCGCCTGGTTCGAGGAATTGAGCGCCGAGCCGGGCATTCCCGAGCTTCCCGCCCTCACAGATTCCGAGAAGTCCTTCCTCGACGGATTGGTCGAAAACTTCTCCCTTGCCGACGCAAAGCGCGTGAAGGAAATCGAGTCCGTCACCAACCACGACGTCAAGGCGGTCGAGTATGCGCTGAAGGAGAAGTTCGCAGGAACGTCGCTGGCGGGGCGCAGCGAGTTCATCCACTTCGCCTGCACCTCCGAGGACATCAACAACCTTTCCCACGCCCTGCAGGTGCGCGATGGCCTAGCCGTCTTGCTCGCTGCCCAGGGAACGCTCATTGACGAGCTTGCTACCTTCGCGCGCGGCGCGGCGGACGTCGCCATGCTGGCCCGCACCCACGGACAGCCCGCTTCGCCGACGACTCTCGGCAAGGAGCTGGCGGTCTTTGTCCGCCGTCTGCGCGAAACCCACGCCTCGCTTGCGGCCGTTTCGCTTCCCGGCAAGCTCAACGGCGCCGTCGGCAACTACAACGCCCATGCGGTGGCATATCCGGACGTGGACTGGCCGGCACTCGCGCGCCGCGTGATAGAGGGACGCTTCGGCTTGAGGCAGAACCCTCTCACCACGCAGATCGAGTCGCACGACGGCCTTGCCGAGGCATTTGACGCCCTTGCGCGCTGGAACACCGTCCTGCTTTCGCTCGACCGCGACTTCTGGTTCTACATCTCGCTTGGCTACATAGGCCAGAAGGCGGTGAAGGGAGAAGTCGGCTCATCGACGATGCCACACAAGATCAACCCGATTGACTTCGAAAACAGCGAAGGCAATCTCGGCCTTTCAAATGCGTTGCTCGGTCATCTGGCGCGCAAGTTGCCGGTATCCCGCCTTCAGCGCGACCTCACGGACTCCACGGTCCTCCGCAACGTCGGCACTGCCTTCGGGTACGCGCTTCTCGCCGTGGCCTCAACACGCAAGGGACTCGGCAAGGCCCAGGTCAACCGCGACAAAATCCAGGCCGACCTGGACGCCAACTGGGAGGTTCTCGCCGAACCGATCCAGACGGTCATGCGCAAGGCCGGCATGGCCAACCCATATGAACGCCTCAAGGAGCTGACCCGCGGACAGGCGGTAACGCGCGAGACTATTCGCGCGTTTATCGAAGGTCTTGAACTTCCCTTCGATGACAAGGCACGTCTTCTTGCCCTTACGCCGGCATCGTACATTGGCCTTGCCGCCCGCGAAGAATTCCTCAACCTGTAGCATCGGGAGCCGTTTTGGGGAAAAAGAGCCACAGGAAGCTTGCCCGGAGACTGTTGCAGGCGCTTGTCGCGCTTGTGACGGCGGTCGGAATAGTTCTGTGGCAGCTTGATCGCGAATTGCCTCGCTTCGCCCGCGTCCGCCTGGAGCGGGCGCTGTCGCAAGGCGTGCTGAGCTTCCGGTTCGATCATGCGTCTATAAACCTCTTCCGCGGCATAACCGTCCGGAACGTCCGAATTCATGTCAAGCGGACTCTGGCGCCTCCTCTCATCAAGGTTGGCGAGCTTCGACTAAAGTGGTCCTACTACCAGGGCAGGCCCTTCTTCACCTGGATTCGCTCTGTAGAGGCCGATGACTTCGTGTGTCTCCCGTTTTTCGATTTGCCTGAGTCCAAGCGTGGCGGGGTGAGCCTTGCAGACCATCTGCGTCATTGCACCGTTGAAAACGACTGGTTCTCCGAGCCGATTCCTGTCACGCTTCGCAATGCGGACATTTTTGCAATCAAGTGCCGCAGAGCCGACTTCCAGCTCTATGCCAAAAACAACCTCGTGACAGCGGACGCCATACGGCTGGACATCAATTCGCGCGGCTTTGACGAGGTCCTAACTGGCTGGACGACCTTCGCGCCGACTCCATGTGAAATCCGCTCGCGTCTCCATGGCACCTTGACGCCGGAGGTGGTCGAGGATTTCATCGATTTCCTGGGCGGTGATTTCGCGAACAACATCGCCCGTCGCACCGACAACTACACTGCGCCCATGCAGGTCAGCGGCGAGGTCCACTGGAGGTCTTCTCCCGAGAAGGGCGTTCCGCCATTGCAGGACTTCCGCGCAACGGCACAGGGCGGTGGCCTGACCTATCGCGGCGTTCCTCTACGTAATCTGCGGTTTGGCGTGCAGTGGACTGCCGAACCGGGCGAAGCGAGGCGCAACCGCCATATTTCCGCCGGACCAATAGAGATGGACTTTGAAAACGGTTCTGCAAAGGTCTCCGTCGCCTGGTATCCCACGACTCACGCCACCCATGTGCATGCGGAGGCCAACGCACACCCAGAGGATCTGGCGCGCGTCATTTGGGGCAAAGTGCCCAACATTTTGACCAACTTTACATTTCATACGATTCCCACCATCACCGCCGCGGGCAGCGTGATGCCGGACGGCTTCGAGGAGAAGACGTTTATCTCAGGCAACGCCAAGGTGGCTGGAGCTTCCGCGCGAGGTGTGCCATTGAAGGATGTCTCGTTTGATTTCAGCCTCCATGGCGACGATATCCTTGACTTCACCAATGTCATGGCGCACGCATTCAATGGCGACTTGGGCGGCCATGTGCGCGTCGCGGACTACGACAATGTCCCGAACATCAACATGAACTTCGCCCTTCGACGCGCGGATTGTCTCCAAGTTCGTCGCCATTTTCTCGGCAGCGACCTCGAGGGTGAAGGCACACTGGACGCAGGCATCGATCTACATGGTTTGGCCGATTCCGACAAACTGGACACACTTCATGGTTCCGCAGACATGATGATACGAGGCGGCAATATTCTCAGAGTCCCTATTTTCGCCGGCCTGACGGATTTCATAGGGCGCAACGTCCCTGGGGTTGATCTGCTGGTAATGCAGTCCGACGCCGATGTCAACTGCACGCTGACCAACGGCCTCGTCACAATCGAGAACCTGGCCGTTTCCGGAAACCTCTTCAGCATGGTCGCATCCGGCCGCTGCCGCATAAACAAGGACGAAGTGCCGATCGACATGCTGGCCCAGCTGCGCTTCTTCCACTCGCAGTCGCTTATCGGCAAACTCGCCAGGCTGGTGACGCTTCCCGTTAGCAAGATGATGGAGTTTCGGGTCACAGGCCCGATTTCCAACCCTGAATGGAGCTACATCGGTGTCATCGACCGCATCAGGAGCATATTCTGGACCCGCGAAGACGCCACGAAACTGAAGGAAGAGGCGTCAAAGCCAGGCGAAGGGGCGGAGGAGGGGAGCAAGTGACTTTCTACATTCACACCTACGGATGCCAGATGAACGTCCGCGACTCGGAGGCCGTTGCCGAGGCGCTGGTTGCCGCAGGCCACGAATTGGCCGCCGACGAATACGGCGCCGACCTGGTTATCGTAAACACCTGCAGCGTCCGCGCCAAGGCAGAGGAAAAGGCACTTGGCAAACTCGGCCTGCTCTGCGCGTCGAAGCGCGACCGGCCGCGCCGGATCGTCGGCGTCATGGGATGCATGGCGCAACGTCTTGGCCCTTCAATCTTCGAACGCGTGCCAACGCTCGACTTCTCAGTCGGCTGCCGTGCCGCGCGCCTCATTCCCGGTGTCGTCGCGGACATCGAGGCCGGGGGGGAGGGCCAGCGCTGGCTCACGACGGACATCTCCGACCATGATGTCCCGCACGGACATATCAACACCGACCTTTCGGCCTTTGTCACGGTTCTCCTCGGCTGCAACCGCCGCTGCTCCTACTGCATTGTCCCCGATGCGCGCGGTCCCGAATACAGCCGCCCGGCGAAGGAAATCGTCGACGAGGTCGCCTGCCTCGCCAAACGCGGCGTCCGCGAGGTCACCTTGCTTGGGCAGAGCGTTCTCAACTACGGCCGCCAGCGCGAGCCGGTCTGGGACGGCCCTGCGCCAGCCGACGCCGCCTTCACCGAGCCTTTTCCGCGCCTGCTTGAGGCCGTTGCGAAAGTCCCCGGAATCTGCCGGGTACGCTTCACCTCAGGCCACCCCTCGGGCTGCACAGAGGAACTTGCGCGCGCCTTCCGCGACATCCCGCAGGTCTGCCCACACCTGCACCTGCCTGTCCAGTCCGGCTCCGACCGCATCCTAAAGGCCATGCGGCGCGGCTACACGGCCGAACAGTACCTCGCCGCAGTCGAACGCCTCCGTTCGTTCGTGCCGGACATCGCAATCACGACGGACATAATCGTCGGCTTCCCTGGCGAGACGGAGGCCGACTTCGAGGCGACTCGCGAACTCATGCGCAAGGCGCGTTTCGACAACTCGTTCATCTTCAAGTTCTCGCCGCGCCCCGGCACTCCGGCGGCGCAGATGCCGGATGATGTCTCCGCCGAGGAAAAGGACAGACGCAACAAGGTCCTTCTGGCAGACCAGGATGACATCGGCGTTGCCAACAACGCGCTTTGGATCGGGCGCGAGGTGGAGGTCCTTGCCGAGGGACCGAGCCTTCGCAATCAATCCCGTTGGTCAGGGCGCTGCGGCCAGAACAAGATTGTAATCTTCGATCCCGAACCGGGAGTGGAGCGCGGCGATCTCGTCAAGGTCGAAATCGGCCGCGCCAACCCCCAGACGCTCTTCGGCGAAGTTCGAGGAGTCTTCATGAGTTCCCGCCTTCTGCCGGTCGGCGGTACAATTGCCGCTGGATACGGTCATCATTGACTTTCTTTGGATTGTTAATTATAATTGAATTGTGAACTATGATTGATCCAAAATGGTTCATCGTTGAACAAAGGAGATGACACATGACTAGCTTGACACTCCATGCGCTTGATGACACGATAGGCATTCCATTGAGGGACTATGCTCGCCGTGAGCGCAAAAGCCTCAACCAGTCGGCCAAGGATCTTATCGCGGTTGGACTTGGCATAGCCAGACCAACGAAAACAGACCATTCAGCCGAATATGAGGCGCTTTTCGGTGTGATTGGGACCGATGCCGCAGATGAGATTCGCGAGAACCTCAAGCGTTTTGAAGTGATAGACGAGGGCAAGTGGAAGTGAAAACGCTTCTTCTGGATGCTAACGCAATTATCGATTTCTTCAGCGGAGTCGGGCGGACCCTCGAGTGGCTTGGCAAGGCGGAACGCGTAATCGTGCCGGCAATAGTCGTGGGTGAAGTGGAGGTTGGCGCAGTGCCGACAAGGCGCGGTGCCGACACAATGAGAGCGTTGGAACGCCTTTTATCCCTTCCGAGGGTGGAAGTCCATCCCGTCACCCGCGAGACGGCCTCATTTTACGCGATTGTCTACCGCCATTTGCGCAACCAGGGAACCCCCGTTCCCGACAACGACATGTGGATTGCGGCCTGTGCATTGGAGACGGGTGCGACAATCTGCACGAGCGATAGGCACTTTTCCCTCTTGCCGCTTATCAAATGCGTTGATCCGCGGTCGAATCCGAATCAGTCAGACGAAAACCAGCAAAGGAGTCCACAGCCATGATATTCACAGAGGTCAGCTTCAAAACATGGTGCTTGCTCATAGGCGCCTTCCATGTGCTTTTCGGGCTCGCAATGCTCTTGGGGCGGAGCAGAGCCTCTGCGGCCTTGAAACGCTTTCCGCGAAGCGCCATAGCCGGCGTGGCGCTTTCAACGCTTGCCTTTCTGTGGGCCGCAGTCATAGTCCATGTCGCGCCGCTCGATTTCATCGCGCCGTACAAGACTCCGGTGGTGATAGTGCTTCTTGTCTGTATCCCGCTCTCCTGGTTCTGGATGGGTGATCTTCTTGCCGCGCGGGCGCTTGGCGGCCTGCTCTGCCTGCTTCCGGCGCCAGTTCTGCTCGCGACGCGCTTCCTCGACTCAGGCTGGCGGCTCGTCATGGTTGTCCTCATGTACGTCTACGCCGTGGCCGGGATGTTCTTCGCCGGCATGCCGCACCTCTGCCGCGACGCCATTGCGTGGCTCACCGCGCGTCCCGCGCGCTTCACCGCCGCCGGCGCCGTGTCGCTCGTCCTTGGACTCTTGGTCCTTCTCCTTCCCGCCCTCGTATGAACCAGGAACCAAGAACCATGAACTAGGAACCAGGAACTAAGAGAGGAACTTGATATGCCAAACATCGTAGTAGTAGGAACACAATGGGGCGATGAGGGGAAGGGCAAGATCGTCGACTACCTCGCCGAACGCGCAGATGCAGTCGTCCGCTTCCAGGGCGGCAACAACGCCGGACACACGGTCGTCGCCGGCGGTCGCGAATACAAGCTCCACCTCCTTCCGTCGGGCATCCTCTATCCCGGTTGCACATGCGTCATCGGCAACGACGTCGTCGTAGATCCGAAAGTGCTGCTGGAGGAGATGGACGCGATGGTCGCCGCCGGAAAACCGGTCGACGGGCTTCGCCTCTCCGACCGCGCGCACGTCATCATGCCGTACCACCGCATGCTCGACTCGCTTGAGGAGAAGCTGAAGGGCAAGTCCCGCGTCGGCACCACCGGCCGAGGCATTGGCCCGTGCTACGCCGACGCCGCCGACCGTACCGGCATCCGCGTTGTCTCGTGGATGGATCGCGACGCCTTCGCCGAGGAACTCCGCGCCGCGCTCGACTACAAAAACCTCCTTCTCACCAAGGTCTTCGGCGTCGCGCCGCTTGATTTCCAGGCAGTCTATGACGAATACTGCGCCTACGCCGACCGCCTCCGCCCATACGTGTGCGATACGGGAGTCCTTGTGGATTCACTAATTGAATCCGGCCGCAAGGTGCTTTTCGAAGGGGCGCAGGCCGCCATGCTCGACCTTTCGCACGGCACGTATCCGTTTGTCACCAGTTCCCACCCGACGGCCGGAGCCGTCTGCACGGGCGTCGGCATCGGCCCGAAGAATGTCGGCAAGGTTGTCGGCGTCGTCAAGGCCTACGGCACCCGCGTCGGCGCGGGGCCTTTCCCGACCGAGCTTCTCAACGAGACAGGCGACCGCATCCGCGAAATCGCCCACGAATACGGCGCAACGACTGGCCGCCCGCGCCGCACAGGCTGGCTCGACGCCTGCGTCGTGCGCTACGCCGCGCGTCTCAACGGCCTAGACTGCATCGCCCTGACCCGGCTCGACATCCTCGACTCGTTCGCCGAGATCAAGCTCTGCGTCGGCTATCGTTTGAACGGCGAAATTCTCAACGGCTTCCCCGCGAGCCTGAAGACGCTTGGCGAGGTCGAACCCGTTTACGAGACCTTCCCCGGCTGGCTTGAAAAGACTAGCGATATCCGCGACTATGCGGCCCTTCCCGCCAACTGCCGCCGCTACGTCGAGCGCATCGCGGAACTCTGCGGTGCGCGCGTCGGCATTGTCTCCGTCGGCCCCGGCCGCGAGCAGACCATCGTCTGCGAGCCCATGTTCTAGGTAAAAAGCTGCTATCTGCTATCTGCTCGCCACCGTCACCGGTCCGATCATCCCGGCCGGTGGAATCTGGAGGTATTCCGAGAATCGGTCGCGGACCTTTCGCGCGAGTGTGTCGGCCGTCTCGACGACGATTGTGTTTTCGCCTTTGCGAAGGAGGCCGCCGATCTCGAACCGGTACGGCGCCGCCACCCGGATTCCAGCGTACTCACCGTTCACCCACATCCGTGCCGTTTGGCCGACTTGACCGAGGTCGATTGCGGCGTTTGAACCGGCGTTGTCGACTTCTAGCGAGAATGTGTAGCGCGCCTTGCCAGCGAAGTCCGGAAGGTGTTCCGGCGCGCCGATGTTGAAGAGCTTGTCCGTGACGCAGAGGGGCCTGAATTCGGAGAGGTTTTCGGAATCGGCGATCTCCACCGTGTAGGTCGGGCGCAGCTCGCGCCATTGCGCATGGACGGCCGCACAGGGCAGGTCCGCGTCGTCGCCGAAGACGAGGATTTCCGACTGGCCGGGGAGAAGGTCGAGATTGATTTCGCCGTTGTCCGCGACATCCGCGGCGGCGAAGTCCTCGAGGAGCCGCAGCCTCGCGAAGCGGCCGCGGACGGGAAGCCGCGCGGTTGTCTCGGCGCGTTTGGCGAAGGCCTCGTTGAAGAACATGAAGACGTCGTGACCGTCGCGGACGATGTGGTAGGCGCGTAGAAGAGGAAAGTCGCCGTCGAAGGAGATGTCGGTTCCGCCGACCGCGCGCACGGCGTCAGCCAGGGCGTCGAGCGGGGTGGGGGAGGCGTCGATTCCGTTCGGGACGCCTCCGGCGAAGATGATGGGAAGGCCTTTCGCACGGAAGGCCGCGATGCGTTCGACGAGCGGCGGCGGCAGATACTCGGCGGCGGGAACGACAAGTGCGGCGAAGTTTTCCTCGCCGATGACGAGGCGGCTGCTGGGGGCACGGGCTGCTTGCCCGTTTTGGACGGGCGGAACGACATGCGCGTTGGCGAGGAGCGTGTCGGCGCAGACGATGTCGAAGTCGAGATGCGCGTCATAGAGGGCGCGGGCCGGTTCCTGCATGAGCATTGCCTTGCCGTAGGTGCTCATCCATTCGCCCTCGGCGTGGTAGAGGAGGGCGGCCGAGGCGACATGGCGTCCGCCGGTGAGGAGGTGGGACGCCTTGTTCGCGTAGCCCATGAGGGCGATGAAACCGTCGAACTGCGGGTCGTGCCCCTCCGCGCCGAAGTGCGGCGGGCAGTCTGGGTCCGGGTATTCGGGCGAAAAGGCGTGTGGGACGAAGTGGTTGACGCCTCGGACGAGCAGGAAGTCGAGGAGCCAGCGCATGAAGGGTGCGCCCTCGGCCCAGCCGTATGCGCCGAAGACCTCGCACATGGCGCGTCCGCGCATGTGGGGGCACTGGTGGGAGATGGAGGCGGCGAGCTTGGCGAGGACGTAGTCGAAGAAGTCCGGGTCATAGGCGCCGCCGAGGCCGATGGCCGTGTGCATGTAGTCCGCAAAGCCGGGCATGACCTGGTGGAGGACGATGTCGATGCCGCCCATGTCCTGCCCTTCGAGGGCGCGGAAGTAGTGGCCGGGACCGTAGCCCATGCGTCCGTGTGCGTTCATGTCCTCGATGATGTGGCCGATGTATTCGACGCCATGCGCGCGGCACCAGTCGCCCACCGGGCGGCTGAAGCAGTCATGGTAGAGCGTCGTGAGGGCGTTCATGTAGGCGAGGCGGGTGAGGTGGGCGTGGGGGCTCTCGTACCAGAGTTCGCCCAAGAAGGGTGCCGCGTCCTCGCCGAGTTCGTCGGACATGCGGGCGCGGAGCGCGTCGTTGTAGGGGAGGGCGAGGCCCTCCTGGCCGATGCGGTAGTCGTACATTCCGCGGTCTTCGAGATGCTGGCCTGCGAGGACGTTTGCGAACCCGGGCTCGTCGGAGAAGAAGCCGGCGATTGTCTTGCCGAAGTGGCTGGCGTAGTGCTGCCAGTGCTGCTCGTAGACCTCTTCGATCTGCACGGCGCAGGAATCGGGGTTGATTAAGTCGATGTAGTTCTTGTGAATCAAGCCGCGACGGGACTTGCGCAGAAAGAAGACGCGCCAGCATCCTTCGGGGATGTCCCAGAAGAGGGTGCCGTCACGGACGTTGTCCGTGAGGATGACTGGGGCGCCCTCCATTTTCTGTCCGGGGGCCTTTGCGCGGCGGTATGCCACGGCCTCGACGAGGGTCTCGTCGTCGCCCTCCTGGGGCGGCGGGACGAAGATGGCGTTGTCGGGCGCGGGGCCCATGACGTCGACATGGCGCTCGACGAGGTTCCACGGGCGCAGTTCCGGGTGCTTGGCCTCCAAGGCGCCGTTGGCGTAGCCTGTGGGGAAGTGCTTGTCATCCAGGATCCAGACTTTCATGCCGCGCTTTTCGCATTCGGCGATGATGCAGTCCATGTCGCCCCACCAGCCTTCGCGGCAGAAGTCGGGGTGTGGTCGCGCCTCCACGCAGAGGGCGCGGCAACCGCTGGCGCGGATGCGGGCGATCTGCTCCGGAATCTTGTCGCGATGGTTGCCGTGCTGCCAGTAGAACGGGAGAAGGTAGTTGTCCTCTTTTCCGCCGAGGACGTCGCGCAGTCTTGAATCAGTCATGTCCAGCCTAGCCGTTTTCATAGTTTTCAATTATACACCATGCCCGGTGGACTGTGCCGCCCGCGCAAACATCATGTGGGCTGGCGTCCTCGTGCAGCAACATCTGCGGAGTGGCAGTTGCCTTGTCAAACAACCTGAGTAGAATTCGGTTGACGTACCTGAGGGGATTTGATATAGTATTATAAGTGTAACGATTGAGCCTGTAACGAAGGCAGTTTGCCTTGGGGTTTCAATTGAGGTGTAGTGATGAAGAACAGTCCCATTAAGCACGTTCGGTATTCGATTCAGGATAATGTTGAGCGGAAGTCCGCTTCGGCGAAGGCTGATTCCACTTCGGCGAAAGCTGATGACGGTGCTTTCGTTTCCTACCAGCCCATGCTTGTTCTTCCCAAGTTCCTGAAGAAGCTCTACGGATACGGCGTCTATCACCGTGAGAGAGGCAGTGCGTTCTGATATGCGGAAAACCCCATGCCGATTATTGGGATTGGTGTTTCTTTAGGGCTTGTTTTCTGCATATGGAATTTTCTGACATATTCCGCGGGTATTAGTTTGTTGGAACAGGTGCATTTTACGTTAGTGCACCTGTTCCGTGTTGGGTTGCCGGTCGTTGCATTGGCTTTTGCGTTGTTGGCGCTAAGCTATGTTGCGCGTGCGTTGAGATATCAGGTTATTGCCAGGCTTCAAGGAGAGCGCATGCCTATTCTTGTGGCTTTGCGGGCCCTTTTAATCGGGCGCTCGATTACGCTTGTGA
>JAEEGG010016691.1_pt1 | contig 15215 bp, 14 predicted proteins | sample 9134161 | NCBI WGS metagenome assembly JAEEGG01 (sample SAMN16246543, study PRJNA631951) | gut metagenome | biome: gut microbiome; feature: rumen; material: CR-attached | host: Bos | place: Iran: Karaj | collected 2018-10
AATCGGCGAAATACGAGGGCCTCATCCCGCGGATGTACCGGTCCATCATCAATTCCGAGGAGGGCCTCCTGCACGCGGCGGTGCTCAATCCGATGCTCACGATGGGCACCTGCCCCGACTGCGGCGGCACGCGGCTGAATCCGAAGGTCTTGACCTGCAAGATCGAGGGGGTCCATATCGCCGAGGCGTGCGCGATGCCCATTTCCCGGCTCAATGCCTGGATCCGGGACCTGGCCGATCCGCTGGCGGTGGACCTCAAGGCGGCCATCGGCGCGCGGCTCACGGCGCTGGAGGAGATCGGCCTCGGGTATCTGAGCCTGGACCGGCCCGTCGGGACGCTCTCCGGCGGCGAGGCCCAGCGCTGCAAGATCGCCAAATACATCAATTCCTCGCTGGCCGATGTGCTCTACATCCTGGACGAGCCCAGCGTGGGCCTGCACAACCGCGACATTGAGCGGATGAAGCGCTCGGTCCAGCGCCTGCGCGACGCCGGCAACACCGTCCTCCTCGTGGAGCACCACCCGGAGATGATCCGGATCGCCGACCACGTCGTGGACCTGGGCCCCGGCCCGGGCATCGACGGCGGCCGCATCGTCTTCGAGGGCTCCTATGACGCCCTCCTCCGCTCCGGCACGGCCACCGGCTCCATGCTCGGCGCCCCGATGCCGTTCAAGGAATCGCCCCGCGGATGGGCGAGCTCCTTCCACCTGGAAAACGCCACCCTGCACAACCTCAAGGGCATTTCCATCGACCTGCCCCTAGGCGTTTTCGGCGTCGTCGCCGGCGTGGCGGGCTCCGGGAAGAGCTCCCTGATGGAGTGCTTCCGCCGCGCCTATCCGAACCCGGACGAGGTGGTGTACATCAGCCAGGAGAACATCGGCGTGAGCCTGCGGTCCACGCCCGCGACCTATATGGAAGTGGCCGGCGACATCCGCAAGGCCTTCGCGAAGGCCCATAAGATGAAGGAGGAATACTTCACGTTCAACGGCAAGGGCGCCTGCCCCGTGTGCGGCGGCAAGGGCGTCATCGTGTCCGAGATGGCTTTCATGGACGCCATCGAGACCACCTGCGAAGCCTGCGGCGGCCTGCGCTACGCGCCCGAGGCCCTGCGCTATACGCTCAAGGGCTCTTCTGTCATTCCGAGCCCCGAAGGGGAGAAGGAATCTCTCAACATCGCCCAGGTCATGGACCTGTCCGTCCGCCTTGCCTCGGCCTTCTTCAAAGGGACCGTCATCGAACAGAAACTGCGGCCCCTCGTGGACGTGGGACTGCAGTATCTCCATCTGAACCAGGCGCTTTCCACCCTCTCGGGCGGCGAGCTCCAGCGCCTGAAACTGGCCTCCTACCTGGGCGTGGAAGGGAAAATCTTCATCATCGACGAACCCACGGACGGTCTCCATACGAAGGACATCCGCCACATCATCCGCCTCTTCGACACCCTCGTGGACCGCGGCAACACCGTCTGGCTCATCGAGCACAACCTGGACGTCATCCGCAGCGCCGACTGGCTCGTCGAACTCGGCCCCGGCGCAGGCGAATCCGGCGGCCGCGTCCTCTACGCCGGCATCCCGGCAGGCGTGCGGAACTGCCCCGAATCCGTGACGAAGGATTATCTATAGTCAGTGGCGCTAGGTCAATCATATACCGTAAACCTTAAGAAGAAGATTTACTCTTTGGGCTAGCGCCTTTTTTCCGAATCGTAAGAGATAATCCGATAAGAGTTCAGTGTTGAGCTCGTCTTGCATGAAGTACTCATCCAGACGTAGTTCTTCCATATCTTGCTCAGACTTGTAATATGGGTTCAGGTAAAGCAGATCCAGCAATGCCTTTTCAAGTGTGGCCAGAAGGAAGTTGTGTCCGTCTTTCATCGTCCGAGCCTCAAATCCATAATAGAGTGAGGTTTTTACGTTCTGGTAGTGGAATGTGCCGAAAGCATTCTCGAACTTGGCCGTCTTGAGCGTTGTCACACTTGTTAACTACACAACTTCTTCGGGTATTATTCCATAGAAGCACAAAGCACTATGCAGGCTGATGTATGAGGGCTTATAGATGCGACTGGCCACATACCGCGCAGACTCAGGCACCTGCCGGAATTCCGGAAAGGCGTAATACTCGTTTCGCAGCTTCAGCAGTCGCCCCTTCCGGCACCACCGGGTCAGGTTGTTACGGTCGAAATCCTTCTCCCATAACAGCACCTGGTTGATGTTGAAACACCCCTTTTGGTGAATCCTGTCCCTGAATGTCAGAGAGTCCATTTAGCTATTATGTTTCCAATACTTAATATGGTGATTATTGGAAGCAAAACGAACTCTCCGGGTTCTTTTATGGTGTTTTTCAGAATCTTGCTCTTTGTCCTGCGGGGCAATCATTTTTCTCATATTGGGCTACTATCGATCCATTCTTTTTTTTAACTTTGTGAAAAGATGTAGTAGTATGATGTTGTTTGAAGAATTTACGCAAGCTCGCCCTTTTATTAAGTGGGTAGGGGGGAAGACGCAGTTGTTAGGCGAAGTGCAAGATTCGCTTCCTCGCGATTTTGCATCTCGTCAACACTTGACTTATGTGGAGCCGTTTGTTGGGGGCGGAGCAGTGTTATTCTGGATCCTTCAAACTTATCCGAACATTGAAAAGGCGGTAATAAACGACATTAACCCAGAGCTTATCTGCACTTACCGGGTAATTAAAGAGAACGTAGAAGAATTGATAACGTTACTGTCTCATTTACGCGATAAGTATCTTCCTATGTCGCCTGACGCCCGTAAAGCCTATTACTTAGAGAAACGCGCATTGTTTAATACGAAGATAACGCCCCCGGTAGAAACGGCAGCATTGTTTATCTTCCTCAATAGAACATGCTTTAATGGGTTGTATCGGGTCAATTCCAAGGGTGAGTTCAATGTTCCCCATGGTAAGTATTCTAATCCTCGTATATGTGACGAGGATAATCTTCGAGCTTGTTCAGCAGTCTTGCAAAGGGTTGAGATTCTTTGTGGAGACTTTGCTGAGACAGGTCGCTATGCGGGTCCGAACACGTTATTCTATTTTGACCCGCCTTATCGGCCTATCACGGAGACGTCGTCTTTTACTTCCTATTCTAAAGAAGGCTTTGATGACGAGGAACAAATTCGTTTACGTGATTTTTGTGACCAAATTAGCAGAGAAAAAGCCTTATTCGTTGCGAGTAACTCTGACCCTAGAAAAGTGAATCCCCAAGAGGATTTCTTTGACAACATATATGATAAATTCATCATTAAGAGAGTATCTGCTTCCAGGATGATAAATGCTGATGCCTCTGGACGTGGTGCGGTTTCTGAATTGATGATTTCCAACGTTGTGAACGTATAAATATGAGAAATTTTACTACTTGGCTGGCAGGCTTCCGCTCCGCCATAGCTGGCTATAAGTATTACACGGACTTTGAGAAAATCTATCGAAATGTGGATGCTATCAAAGTGGAGCTCAATATCATGAACTCGTTAATAGGTAGCGAAAGCATAGAAAAAGATTTCGTTGCATTATACAACCGATATCCCGAAATTCTGAAATGTATTCCTATATTGCTAGCCAAACGCGAATCTGAAATACTAACCGTCGATTTTGACGGAGAGCATTTTTTCAACTTCAAGCGTGCAAACTACCATATTGACGAATATGTTGTCTTCATGCGTGAAACGGGGTTATTCACTCTTATGCAGCAAAAGCATATTCATAGTCTTGTAGACTATGTTACTGGTGTAGAAACCGGTTTGGACTCCAACGCTAGAAAAAACAGAGGAGGTCACGTGATGGAGGATCTCGTGGAAAGTTATCTCGTCAAAGCCGGCCTGGTCAAGGACAAAACTTATTTCAAGGAGATGTATATTCACGAAATAGAACAAAAGTGGGGTGTTGATCTTTCGTGCATCTCCAATGAAGGTGGTACCGAAAAGCGTTTTGATTTTGTCATCAAGCGCCCCAAAATGATTTACGGAATCGAAACAAATTTCTATGCGAGCGGCGGTTCCAAACTGAATGAAACGGCTCGTAGTTACAAGACCATCGCACTAGAGACAAAAGGACACAAGGATTTCACATTTGTCTGGATAACCGATGGTCAAGGTTGGGGTTCCGCTCGTAATAACCTCAGAGAGACTTTCGACGTCTTGGAGAATCTCTACAATATTATGGATCTTGATGAAGGCGTTATTGAAAGGAGGCTAGTGTAATGGTTAAAAACAAATACGCTCATGCGATTGATTTACAGCGTATTCGCGTTAAGAATACCAACAAGGATTCTTTCGCTAAGACACTGATAGCTTTGCCATATCGTGGCTATGAGGTGGAGGACATCTCTGATGGCCGAAAGATTGTTATTACGAAACCCGGGGGAAAGATGAGTTTTGGGCGGCTTAGCAAAGAGGATTTCTTGGTTTTTATCTATTCTCCAGACACACAAATCCTTTGGCAGATTTCTCATAAGCAAATTCTTGATGACTTAAAAGGCAAAGCTGGCGAAGATAAAGTACAGACTAAACGATTAATCGATGTCTTTGAGAAGGTTCTGAATGGAGCGGATCCAGAAGATATTCTAGAAGACATTTCTAGTTTTTCTTTTTCTTCAGGGGAGTTACCGGAAGCTATTATTAAGGCATATAAATGGATTTGGGGTCAAGAAGACGTGAACTATCCGGACGGCAAAGGTCGTATGATGTCATGGGAGGCAATCGCTGATTTAAGAGATAGCTTATGATTTTGCCATACTACAAGTCTTCAGATAGAAGTTTTACCCTTTTGCAAGGTGATTGTATCGAGCTTTTGAATTCATTTGACTTCCAGTTCGATATGATTTTCGCGGATCCTCCATATCATCTCTCAAATGGGGGTGTTAGCATCCAGAGCGGCGTCCCTGTTTCCGTGAATAAAGGGAAATGGGATAAGTCCCAAGGTTTTGAAGAAGACTATAAGTTCGATAAGACATGGCTGGCTGCTTGTAGGGAGCATCTAAAATCCGACGGAACGATTTGGGTTAGCGGGACATATCATAACATCTTCTCCGTTGCTCGCTGTCTCTCGGAGCTTGATTTCAAGATCCTGAACTGTATTACTTGGGTAAAGACAAACCCTCCACCTAATCTCTCATGTCGCTACTTCACTTACTCTGCCGAGTATATACTTTGGGCTCGTCGAGAGCAGAAAACAGCTCATTACTACAATTATGAGTTGATGAAGGAAATCAACGGGGGCACTCAGATGCGTGATGTCTGGACGCTACCGGCAATAGCACCATGGGAAAAATCATGTGGCAAACATCCAACTCAGAAGCCACTTTGTGTTCTGTCGAGGATAATCCAGGCGTCTACCAGGCCAGGTGCTTGGATTCTTGACCCTTTTACCGGCAGCAGTACAACAGGAATAGCTGCAAACTTGCTAGGACGCCGGTTTCTTGGGATAGACCAGGAAGAAAAGTTTCTCGCGATGAGCAAGGCTCGTCGCGAAGAACTGGAGAGCATTGATCGCCGTGAAGAACTATTGGAAAAGTTGGAAAAACAAGCGAAACTCTTTCAAGACAGAGATATTCGTGTCTTGAATGATCCCGCCGTCAATTACGGCCCAGAGCTTCCATTTTGAGGATTAAAAGCCCCTTGAGGCACATTCTCTATCCAGGACTTTCCAAAATGGAACGTTTTCCCCCAGGGCTTGCCATTGAGCAAGTTTCTGGGGATTCTTCTGCCACAAATACTTCTTACTATAGTTGGCTGCCTCGCGCGGCCTCATTCCTTCAAGAAGCACTTGATGCACTCCAAGTCGTTTTACGCGCTTTTTTAGTACAGTGTTTTTCTTATTGTTCTCAGCAACCATTCCCATATATAGAATAGCATAGAGGATTTCAATTTCTAAGGAATCATCCTCATATTTGCTGGCAATAGAATGAATGAAATCAAATACCGCCTCGTCAAGATCGGTATTTGCTCTTTCGTAGATTGAGACGAAATCATCATAGATGTTTTTTGCTCCATGAACATTGCCGAATTGAAGCAAGTCATAGAAATAAATCTCATCTCGAGGTGCATACCGTTCCTGATTGGGGCGAGTGAGGTAAACACACCAGTCATCGAATTTCCCGGGAGCGAATTCCAGGAAGCTTCCATCAGAAAAAGTTCTCGTAACGGCCATCGTTTTATTTTTATATTGGGAATGATGGTTGTAAATATACTGTTTTTTTTTAAAATAACGAAAAAAGGTATAACTCATTGTCCAAATAGGAGTTAGCAGTTTAGAAAGAAATAAACAATGGTGATGAACATTAAACAATCCATTCGCGTCCCTATATTTCTCTAAAAACACTTAACTTTACAAACTAGAAAGACAACGCGAATATGCACGAACTGAAATGCCCCAAGTGCGGAAGTGTCTTCACGGTCGACGAGGCCGATTACGCTTCCATCGTCTCCCAGGTCCGCGGGACCGAATTCAACGCCGAGGTCCAGCGCCGGCTGGTCGAGCTGCATGCGCAATATGAGGCCGAACAGAAGGCGAAGGCCGTGACGACGCAGCAGGCGTACCAGACGGAGCTGTTCAAGAAAGACCAGGCGATCCAGGCGAAGGAGGGGGAAATCTCTCGCCTCAAGGAGCAGATGGCTGCCCAGGAAGACCGTCAGAAACTGGCCGTCGGGAACGCCGTTGCTGACAAGGACAAGCAGATCGCGGACCTCAAGGCCGCGCTCTCCCAGAAAGAAAGCGAGATTCAGATTGCCGTTCTCCATGAGCAGCAGAAGGCCCAGCAGTCCCTGCAATCCAAGGATGCCGTCATTGCCAAGCTCCGTTCCGATGCCCAGTTGGCAGCCTCTGAGGCATCCCTCCGTGAATCCGGTATCCGTTCCGAACTGGAAGGGAAACTCCAGCTTGCCCAGTCCGAGGCCGCCCTCCAGAAAAAGAGCCTCCGCGAGGACTATGAGTCCAAGCTGAAAGTCGCCCAGGAGCAGGTGGACTATTACAAGGACCTCAAGGCGAAGATGTCCACCAAGATGGTCGGCGAGACGCTTGAGGCACATTGCAGCACTGTCTTCAATGGAACCCTTCGGCCGCTGTTCCCGGACGCGTACTTCGAGAAGGACAACGACGCCTCCGGCGGAACCAAGGGGGACTTCATCTTCCGCGACATGGTGGACGGTATGGAGTACATCTCCATCATGTTCGAGATGAAGAACGAGGCCGATGAGACCGCTACCAAGCACAAGAACGAGGACTTCTTCAAGAAGCTTGACGCTGACCGCACAGCCAAGGGCTGCGAGTACGCCGTGCTAGTCTCGCTCCTGGAGCCGGACAGCGACCTTTACAACGGCGGCATTGTGGACGTTTCCTACCGCTACCCGAAGATGTATGTCATCCGCCCGCAGTTCTTCGCGTCGATGATCACCCTGCTGGTCAACGCCGCCAAGAACACGGTCGGTGTCAAGAAGGAACTCGCCCTGGCCCGCCAGCAGAGCATCGATGTGACTCATTTCGAAGAGCAACTCCTTGATTTCAAGGACAAGTTCTCGAACAATTACCGCCTTGCTAGCGAGAAGTTCGCGAAAGCAATCGATGAAATTGACAAGTCCATTGATCATCTTCAGAAGATCAAGGACGCCTTGATTGGTTCTGAGCGGAACCTCCGTCTTGCCAATGACAAAGCCGACGCCCTCAGCATCAAGAAGCTCACCCGTGGAAATCCCACGATGAAAGCGAAGTTCGATGAAGCGCGAAAGGCTCAGGAGGAGCAAGGAGTAGACGAGCAGGAGCAGGAATAAGAGGCATACTATAAAACAGGCCGATGGACGAGTCCTACAACGCCCTGAAGTAGGGCTCGTCTCCGGTACTTCCTGCTCTTGCGCTCTTCGCGGATAGATGCTATCTTTGGATATGACTAACCAAGACACCAAGTCCGGCAAAACCTACCTCCAATTCCACGTCCCGCTGGACCGCCGGGCGGGGTGGTATCGTGCGCTGAAGGCGGCCCTGGGCGGGGTTCGGGGAACAAGATGGCAGGATGGACATTTCCATGTGACGGTGGCGTTCGTCAATGACGGGGTCGATGTGGCCGGGGCGGGTAAGTTGGCGGAAGTCATGGACGGGGAACTTGCGGGGATGGCCGCGCCGGTCCTGACTTTCGATACGCTGGAGGCCTTCACGACGCAAGGGGGAGGAATGCACATCGTCTATCTGACGGCATCCCAGGTGCCCGATGAATGGGCGGCATTCGTCGACCGGCTGCGGGCGAAACTCGTTGGCCTAGGCTATCATCTGGGCCCTTTCCAGCTCCATGTGACGCTTGCGCGTGTGCCTGCGGGAAGCATCGACCTTAACGCTCTCCGGCGCTGGATCGGCCGTGTCGATGTGCCGCGGATTCCATCGACCTTGACGAAGGCCGACTACCGTTTCTATCGGGAGTTCAAGCGGGCCGTCCGGGAATGGACCTTGCTGGACAAAGGTCACAATTTGTGACCTTGTATTGATTATCAGCTGGTTGGAAGTCGGGCCCTTGCCCGCCAATTTGGCATGATCCGTTTTATGCGTTTTTTCTCAAATCGGCCTTTGAGGGCCCTGGAATGGGCCTTTTCACGCGAAAATCTCGGAATTTTGCGTGAAATGCCCCTTTGGGCGCCCGTGATGGACCTTTAAAATCGGCCTCCCAACCACCTGGGGACGCATTTTGGAACTTAAACGTTTAATCTTTTTTTGAAACGGCTCTTTTTCCGAGGTTTGCGGAAAAAAGACGTTATGCAGAACAAACCCATCATCGGGCGGTACGCCCGCATCTTGCTGGACGATTGGTTCAAGCGTTCTTTCGGGCAGGAGAACAGCAAGCGCTTGCTCCAGCTCTTCCTGGAGGCGCTGATTCCCGAGCATCGGATCGTCGAGTTGACTTATGCGAATACGGAGCATACGAATCCTTCCGAGGGGAAGAAAGATGTACGGATTGACGTGGAATGCACGGACGCGGACGGGACGCGCTTCGTCGTGGAGGTTCAGGTGGCCGACCAGTTCCATTTCTATGAACGGGCAGTGTTCAATTCCTCGTTTGCCATTCTGCAACAGAAGGCGAAAGGGGAACTGGACTATGATTTTCCAACCGTGTATTTCATTGGCATCATGGATTTCTCATACCATGTCGGATCGGACCAGGTGGATTTCCGATATACGATTCGCGAGAATAGAACGAACGAGTTGATGACTCCGCGAGTGCAGTACATTTTCCTTGAGTTGCCGAACAGCCTGCAAAAAGGGTTGAAACCTGGCGCAACCGTGTTGGAGAACATCTGCTATGCGCTGCATCAGATGGAACATCTCACCGAACGGCCGGCGGGTCTTAAGCAGGAAATCTTCAAGTTGTTGTTTGAATCGGCTGAAATTGCTACATTTACACCCGAAGAACGAATTAAGTACCAAAACGACATGACTACGGAAAGGGATCGATACAACCAACTGGTCTTCGCCGAGGCGAAAGGCCGTGAACAGGGCCGCGAGGAAGGTCGTGAAGACGCAATCCGCAAAATGGCGGAGCAATTGCGTGCGCGTGGTATGTCCGAGGCAGAAATCGAGGCGATTGTCCGGTCGGCACAGGATTAGGGGCGTAAATAAGGAATCCCTGATGACGTTTTAGACCGTGCGGTTGGCGCCGCGAAGTGAACTCACTTAAGAACGAGGTGTTCGGCTAAGATGCTGATTTTCAACTTGATACCAAAAACTCCCTGGTACATTTGCACCAGGGAGTTTTGTGTAAGTGATTGACTGTCAATGGGAAAGGTGCCACGCGCCCGCGAGCATCAGCCGCCCGCGAGCATCAGCCGCCCGCGAGCCTCGGCCCCTCAGCAAGCCTCAGAACCCCGACCCGAACTGCACCCAGTACTTGTCCTCGAGAGCCTTCCAGGCGCGGACGCTTTCCTGGTAGATGTATTCGGTGTAGGCGTTCAGGGCGGCGGGGGAGACGGGGCCCGTGGGGGCGCCGTCCAGGGCCAGTTTTTCGAGTCGGAGGATTTCCTCGTTGAAGCCGGCCTTGGTGCTCTGCCACGAGAGGGTGGCGAGCTTGTTGGCCCGGCGGAATTGCCAGAGGGCGCAATCCTCGACATACTGCCTCTGTCCGCAGGTCTCATAGGCCTTGGGGAGCGCCGTGGTACCGCAGAAGACGGGGATGCGGGGGCTCTGGCCGGGGTTGTCCAGCGACAGCCAGCACACGCCGCCCACCTCGTCGGGAAGCCACGCGCGGAGCTGGGTCACGTGCGAGTAAGCGCACCAGGCCACGGCCACCGTCCGTCGGAATTCGACGGTCCCGGGGGCGATGGTGTTCAGGGTGTTCCGCATCGTGGTCGTCAGCCACGGGTTCGCGACGGGGCTCACGACCGTATCGGCCGGATGCTGCTTGTTGGCAGCCCGGGCGATCTTGACGTCCTTGGTCATGTCGAAGTCCGTCCCCTCGTAGGTCTCCCGGTAGAGGGCCATCACTTCGCGGATGTCGACCGGCTTCTCGGGCTTGACGGAGAAGGGGAGCTCGTCCATGTCGTAGGTGAGGCCGAGCGAAGGCGCGAAGTGGTTCAGGATGAAGTACTCGCGGTCGTTGAAGTTCTTGCCCTTGGCATAGTCGGTATTGAAATGCTTCCAGAAGACGAAGTCGCCCTTCCCGTCCCAGAGGCCGTTGTCGATGGCGACCTGCTCCACATTGGCGGAAGCCATCATATCCTTGCTTTTCCGGTCGATCTTGCCGATCCGGGGGATGTTGGCCGATACGGCGACGTGGTCGTCGGGAACGCGCTTCGCCACCCAGGCGGCGCCGATCCGGTCCTTGCCGACGCCGACGATCTCGAACTGCCAGACCTCGTTCTTGTCGGCGACCGTGAGGCACTCGCCGCTGTCGCCGTAGCCGTATTGCTCGGCCAGGGCGCCCATCAGGCGGATGGCGTCCCGGGCGTTGTCGCACCGTTGCAGGGCGACTCGCTCGAGCTCTTCGATCGTGAACCAGCCCGCTGCGTTCACGAGGGTGTCCGGGCCGCCGAAGGTGGTTTCACCGATGGCCAGCTGCTTCTCGTTGAGGCAGGGATAGGCCGTGTTGAGGTAGGCATAAGTATGGGCCACCTCCGGGATTTCGCCCATGAGCTTGACGCCGGTGGTGTCCCCGCGGAAGTTCGTGTGCATAGTGCCCCGGAGGACCGGATGCATCGTGCCTGGCGCGTGGTCCGCCGCGGGCTCCATCTGGGCCCATGTCCGGTATCGACCGTCACAAGTATGGGAAGTCATCACGGAACCGTCGGTGGAGGCCTTCCGGCCCACCATGATGGATGTGCAGCTCTGGCCGTCGAATTCCTGGGCGGAGAGCAGACCGCTGAGAGCCAGCGCGGCCACGAGGGAGAAGAATCGTTTCATGGAAAAATCGTTTGTCCAAAGGTACGGAAAATCCCCGGATAAATAACCGTTTTACGCTTCGCGCCGGAAATCGTCCCCTGGCGGCCCTGCGAGGGCCCTTTTCACGCAAAAACCCGGAAATTTTGCGTGAAATGCCCCTTGAGGCGGTTCCTCCGGCCTCCCAAAATCGGCCTTCCAGCCCCCTGGAACCCCCTTTTGGAACTTAAACGTTTAATCTTTTTTTAAAACGGCTCTTTTTCCGATGTTTGCTGGAGAAACTGTAAGATTTGTGCGTATGAACCGGCACCCGGAGCCACAAAAAAACGCACCCTTACGGATGCGTTTATGTCCCTTTGTTTACCTGCAGTTTGCCTTGATCGGCAACTGAAACATCAGGCTCGCACTGCAAAAGTACGTATTCTTTTAGTTTTTGGCAAGTGTTGATTCGGTAAGAATGGCAATTACTGCGAAATATGCTTGTGATGTACTGTCGAATAGAATCCCTTTGACCGCGAATTATGATGAAAGAAAAGTATCATACATCTCTGCCTGTGGGGTGTTTGAAGCAAAGGATGGGAGAATAGTTATCGTCCGGGAGGCAGATCACAGCACATACCTTTTCCATTGGACGGACAGGAATGAAGGGGTCGATTTGTCTCGATCAGCGAACTATGCAATCACTGTTAAGGATCACATAGATGTCACCCATAAAACGGAAATACGAGGGGTCTGTCCACCGGTATTTGTTGTCAGGCAGTATGTCTATGCCTGTTCGTTGCTTGAAGACAGAGATGTGCAGACCATAGCGGAGGCGATTATGAAGCTCATCGACGACGGGGTCAATACAGACCCATTCATCAACACCGCCAAACATGCGGTCATATGGAGATAGGAAACGAATAAACCGCCTGTGGATATAACCATAAAAGTGGCCAAGCAAAAGAGAAGAAGAGAACGAAGAACTATGGACAAAGGTCCGGATAATACTTCTGATTGTTAACAGTAAAAGATTTGTGCGTATGAAGAAAATTCTTGAAGTCGTCCGCTATGGACAAGATGACATCCGTTTCCACACGGACATCGATCCGCTCCAGGATCCTGACGTCATTCACCAGACGGTCACCGAGCTGGCGATGGCGATGATGACCACCCTCTGGGGCGGGAACGAGCAGGCCGTCCTGGCGATGATCCGCGCCCTCGCCATCGCCGACCTCGGAGTCAGCGTGAACCGCCGGCAGATGGTCGGCTTCCTCGACGATGCCTCCGGCATGCTGGAAGCCTCCATCCGGGACGCCCGCCAAGCCTACGAGCGCTCCGGCGGCAAAGTGATGGTCTTCGGCCCCGGCGTCGCCCCGCCCAAATCCCGAAGCTAGGCGCTAGAGCGCCGCGCCGCCTCGCACGAAGACGGGGATGGTGGCCAAATCCACCGCGGTTTCGACCCATTGGCCGCCTTCGTAGGTAGTGCCGGTCCAGTAGTCGCGCCAGCCGTCATCGGAGACGGGCAGATAGGTGCGCCAGGTGGTGACGCCCGGGGCGGTGACGGGATGGACGAGGTAGGCGGGGCCGAACATGTAGGTTTCGTCCTGCCGCAGGGCCTCGGGATCGTCCGGGAAGTCGAAGACGAGCGGGCGCATCATCGTGTAGCCCTCCTTGGACACGCGTTTGGCGCAGTCCAGGATGTAGGGCTCCAGCCGCTTGCGGAGGTCCATGTAGGAGGCGATGATCTCGTAGGTCTCGGGGAAGTAGCGCCAGGGCTCGGTCTGACTCATATATCCGTGCACGCGCATGAAGGGCAGGAAGGTCGCCGCCTGGACCCAGCGGACGAGCCGCTCCTGGTATTCGGCCGAGGTGTACTGGTCGCCGGGGCGGAAGAAGCCGCCGGCGTCGAAGGTCCACCAGGGCAGGCCGGTGGCCATCTGGCCGAGGCCACCCGCGATCTGCCGCCGCAGTGTCCCGAAGTCGTTGCCCACGTCGCCGGACCAGGTGACCACGCCGTAGCGCTGGGCGCCCGGGAAGGCGCTCCGGGTGAGGATGACAGGCGAGAGCCCTTCGGCGGTAAGCGCCTGATACATCGTCCGGTTGACCATCAGCGGGTACACGTTCCGGTACCATTCGCCCGGAATCCGGTCCTTGCCGATGCGCCGGCCCTCGAGGTCGTCGTTCTCCGGCTCCGTCGCGTCAAACCACCAGGCGTCGATGCCGTACGGCCGGGCCAGGCTGTCCACGAAGTTCTGCGCGTAGAACGCCGCGACATCGGGATTGAAGAAGTCGATCCAGTCGGTCCCCTCGATGTAACTGCCCCGCTCCTCCAGCCGCTTCCCGAGGTTCGAGTTCTTGTCCACCTTGGACCAGACGGAGATCATGAAGCGCGTGCCCATCTCGTGCAGGGTGTCGGTCAGGGCCTTCGGGTCGGGATAGTGCTCCCGGTCGAACTCCATCGAGTTCCAGCCGGTGGGGCCCCACCACTGCCAGTCCTGGACGATGACGTCCAGCGGCAGGCCGCGGTCCTTGAACTCCCGCGCATTGGCCAGGATCTCCTCCGACGAGTGGTAGCGCTCGCGGCAGTGGATGTAGCCGAACATCCAGTCCGGCATCTCGGGGACGGGCCCCGTCAGGGTGCGGTAAGCGCCGATGACCGCATCGGCCTTGCCGGCGAACACCGTGTAGTCCAGCGCAGCGGCGACGGGGGAGTGGAAGGTGGTCGCATCGTCGACCTTCTTCCAATAGAGGGCGGGGTTGTCGGTCCGGACCCCCTCGACCGTGATGGCGTGCGTACCGGCGGTCAGGTCCACGAGGGCTGACGTCGTCGGCGGCAGCCACGTGTTGGAAACGTCCACCACAGGCTCGCCGTCGAGGGCGAGATAGTGCCGACGCGCCATCTTCTGGCCCACGTCCAGCAGGAGTGCGTAGGTGCCGTCCTCGGGGACGTCCAGGCTGCCGGCGAAGGTCCGGGAGAAGCGGCGCTCCCGGCGGTTGCCGGCGGTGCCGGTGGCGTTCACCGTCTGGCCCTCGCCGTCTTCGCCGGCCGGCGCCAGCGCGACGCACTGGTCCGCCGGGTTGAAGTCGGTGAGGCCGTAATTGTTCCAGAGCAGGCCGTAACCCTTGCTGGACAGGACGAAGGGCAGGGCGATCTGCGTGTTCACCTGCGTGAGCCGGCGCGAGACGCCCCGGATGTTCAAGAAGCCGTCCTGGAACTGGCCGGTTCCATAGAGGAACTCGTCCTCGGGCGAGGCGAGCCGCAGGGTGGCGTCGTAGGTGGGTTCTCCCTGGACGGTGGCGGGAACAAGGCTGTGGCTGTCCTCCTGGAGGAGCACGTTGCCATCGGCATCAAAGAAGGTCAGGACGCCGTTCTCGTAGCGGGCCGCCATCGCCGCCGTCCGCACTTCCACGACGCCGCCCTTGCGAGTGACGGAGAACTTGGGCGCGGCCACTTTCTCCACATAGACAAGCTCGTCCAGCGGTTTGTAATCGGCGGGCTCCAGGCGCACCCGGATGGCGTTGTCCACGAGGGGCTGGAGCACCAAAGTGCCATCGTCCGTCTTGATGCGGACCTCTTTCCGCGCGCAGCCGGCGAGCAAGAGGAGGCCCGCCAGCAGGATCAGGATTCTTTTCATGGTCAGAAGGCTTTCGTAAGGGTCAGGACGCCGGCGGAGAGGGGCTCGACGTGGAGGGTTACCGCATTGTCCTTCGCGGAAGGCGCGGCGTGCTGGAGCGCGACGGCATGCTTGTCCGCCATGCTGTTCGCGGCGGTCAGGGAGCCGGGGGCGTAGAAGTCATAGGCCGTGCCGGCGATGCCTTTCCAGTCGCCGGAGACGGTCAGGTCGCAGGCGTTCTCGGTGGGATTCACGACCTTCACGATG
>JAEEGG010016694.1_pt1 | contig 15213 bp, 10 predicted proteins | sample 9134161 | NCBI WGS metagenome assembly JAEEGG01 (sample SAMN16246543, study PRJNA631951) | gut metagenome | biome: gut microbiome; feature: rumen; material: CR-attached | host: Bos | place: Iran: Karaj | collected 2018-10
TACATGAAAATTCTGCCTCCTGAAAAAAGAGGAAAGGAGGGCGGATTCATCATTCCTCCGCTCGAAAGTTCAGACGGCGAGGTTCCGGCAATAAAGGCATTGCACCTGACAAAGAAATTCGGCGGTTTTACCGCGGTGAACGACGTAAGTTTTGAAATTTCCCGCGGCGAAATATTCGGTTTTCTCGGCTCCAACGGATGCGGCAAATCAACAACCATGAAAATGCTTACCGGGCTTCTGGAGCCGACCGGCGGTGAAGCTCTGATCATGGGGGAAACATTTACCGCCGGCGACAGTGCGGTTAAACGTAAAGTCGGTTATATGTCCCAGGCATTCTCACTGTACGAGGAGCTTACCGTCACTGAAAATCTGTTTCTGCATGCCAAACTGTATCACATTCCGATCCTGGAGCGGTACAGAGCCATCAGAAGCGTTTTGGAACGATTCGGCCTTTACGAATACCGCCACACCACTCCTAAATCACTTTCTCTGGGTATAAAACAGCGCCTTCAGCTGGCTGCGGCATGTCTGCACAATCCGGAAATTTTAATTCTTGATGAGCCGACATCCGGTGTCGATCCGGCTGCCAGAGATCTGTTCTGGGAATATCTGATAAAACTGTCCCGTGAGGAGCATGTAACCATTTTCGTCTCAACACACTTCATGAACGAGGCTGAACGATGTGACCGCATTTCACTGATGCACCGCGGCAGGGTTCTGGCTATCGGGTCCCCGGATCAGCTCAGGCGGAATAAAAACGAGAAAGATCTGGAACAGGCTTTCATCCGCTATCTTGAAGAGCAGAGTGATGCCGTTCAGGACATTCCGGACAGTTGCGTAACCGAGACTCAACATGTTGCGCCGCTGACCGGACTTTTGTATTCACTGGCAATCATCCGTGCTTTTGCAGTGCGCGAATACCGGGAACTGTCACGGGATCTGGTCCGGCTGTTTTTCGTAATCTTCGGTTCACTGATTTTTGAAATCTGCGCATCCTTCGGGATCTCCTTCGATATGACGCAGATGCCCTTCGGAGTCATCGATCATGATCAAAGTGCACAAAGCCGCGCCCTGCTGCAGGAATTCACCGGTTCAGCATATTTCAAACAGCGGCAGATTGAACCGTCGGATCCTGTAATCAAATCATTCCAGAAACACCACATCAAACTGCTGATCGAAATTCCGCCCCGATACGGTGAAAAACTTCTGCGGGGAGAAAAACCGGAAATCGGATTCTTTGTCGACGGGGCATTCCCGACCATTTCCAGCAATGTCCGCAATTATGTAAACGGAATTATGGACCGTTACAACGCAGTTTTGCGTGATCCATCCGGGCATCCGTTATCCATGGAGCAGAATCCCCTTGAGATCCGATTCATGTACAACGAAATCTTCAAAAGTGTCTATGTAATGGTTCCGGGTCTGATTATGATGGTTCTGGTAATGTTCCCGGCCATGATGACTGCACTCGGCGTGGTACGGGAGAAGGATCTCGGTACAATCAGCAACCTCAACACCTCTCCGGCCCGGGTTTATCAGTTTCTGCTCGGTAAACAGCTGCCCTATGTGGCTCTTTCCCTGCTTAGTTTCATGAGTCTGGTGTTCTGTGCCGTGTTCGTACTTGGAGTTCCGATCCGCGGATCATTTCCGGCACTGCTGCTCGGAGCTGTACTCATGATCCTGGCATCAACCGCTTTCGGTCTGCTGGTTTCCTGCTTTGTGGAAACACAGATCGCGGCAATTTTCGCCTCCGCCATATTTTCCATGCTGCCGGCAATCAACTTTTCAGGATTTCTGTTTCCGATCTCCACCCTTGAAGGCGCCGCCTATTATTTCGGGAAACTGTTCCCCTGCTCCTGGTTTGAAACAATCAGCCTTGGATGTTTCACCAAGGGACTGTCCTTCGACAGTTTCGGCAGAATGTATCTGTGCATAACACTGATGGGACTTACCTATCTGACACTGTCGTGCTTAATTCTCAGAAAACAGGAGAAATAGAGGAAATGTACACCTGGATTTCAAATATTTTCGTACTGTGTCTCAAGGAGATTAAAAGTCTGTTCAGCGATCTGGTGCTGGTTGCACTCATGATCTACTTTTTCACCGTCGCGGTGGTGGTGGCATCACGGGGAGCCGGAATGGAGGTGAAAAACGCCCCGGTGGCAGTTGTGGATCATGACCGTTCAGAACTGTCCCGCGCCATCGTTCAATCGGTACGGCCGCCGTTCTTCAAGCTCCCGGAATATATAGAAACCGATGAAGTTCAGCGGCATATGGATCTTGGTGACTACTACTTTGTCATTGATATTCCTCCTAATTATCAGGAAAAGATGCTCAGAGGTGACAACCCGAAAATACAGCTGCTGGTGGATGCAACCGCCATGACTCTTGCCGGAAGCGGCACCGGATATATAACCAGGATGATCTCCGACGGGATCGTCGATTTTCTTACAGATAAACACCCGGTTCAGCGCAGTGACCTGATTCAGGCGGGATCCGCCGTCAATGTTCTGTTCAATCCCAACTCCTCTGCAATCTGGCAGATGAGTGTAATACAGATCGTGGGAAATCTTACCCTGCTCACCCTAATGCTGTCGGGGGCGGCGGTAATCAGAGAAAAGGAACGGGGTACCATCGAGCATCTGCTGGTTATGCCGGTATCCGCATCAGAAATCGCCATCTCTAAAATCATTGCCAACGGTCTGGTTATAGTGATCATGGCACTGCTGTCACTGTGGCTGATCGTAAACACCTATCTGCAGGTGCCGGTCCGCGGCAGCTTTGCTCTGCTCTCGGCAGGCATGATGATCTATGTTATGAGTTTCGCCTCTCTGGGAATTCTTCTGGCAGTGCTGGCTCCGTCCATGCCGCAGTTCGGACTGCTGTGCATTCCGGTCTATATGCTGGTATACCTTTTATCAGGAGGGACCAGTCCGGTTGAAAGTATGCCTGAGTATATGCAGTCGGCAATTCAGATCTCTCCGACCGCCCACATGGTGTCCTTTATCCAGGATGTGGTTCACCGGGGTTCAACCATCCGTGATGTATACCAGCACCTGATTGTCCTTACCGTTCTAGGTCTGGTTTTCATTATAATAGCCGTATCACGGTTCAAATCTATGCTGTCCAAACAGTGATGTTCAAGGAGTTGTTTCAATGTTGCAAATACCACTGAAAAGAAAAATTCAAACAGGATCTATTGCAGCTGTTACAGCAGTTGTGCTTGCCGGCTGCGGCACCGTGGATGTCGAATACAGCCGTAATCTTCCGATGCCGGACAACTATTCCATGGAAACGTCGGTAAAGACACAGGTGCAGGACTTAACCGGATGGTGGAAACATTTCAACGATCCTCTTCTTTCAGAATTGATCAACGCCGCAATCAAAAACAACCCTGATCTTGAAACCGCCCGTCTGCATCTGCAGAAAGCTGTGCATGAGGCTGAATACGCAGGAGCGGATCTCGGTCCCTCCGCAGCGGCAGGGGTGATGATGGCAGGAGCAAAAAGCAATGCTGATCTTCCGGTTACCCTTCCCGGCATCAGCACCAGCCGCAGTAATTTAGCAGCGGGAGGTTCTGTTACCGCCAGCTGGGAGCTGGATCTGTTCGGCCGGAAGCAGAGTAATCTTGATGCAGCAAAATACAAGTTGCTCTCTGCCGAAGATCAGATGTATGCTGCAAGAGCTGCCGTGGCGGCTCAAACAGCTCTGAGCTACTACGATGTACTGGCTGCCGAGGAGCAGACCGCGGTATTAAACAGCAGCATCAGCAACCTTGAGGATACTCTCAGGTATGTTAAAGGCCGTTTTAATTCCGGTGAAGCAACTGCCGGTGATGTGCAGAATACAGAAAACATGATAACCGATCTCAAATCCCGTCTTTCGCTGCTCAGAGCAAAATCCGAGGCAGGGATCAGGGGACTGGCCGTACTTACGGGAAATACACCGCAGACTTTCAGACTGCAGGAACTTCCGAAAAAAATGCCGGATGAGCTTCCTCCCGCACCGAACGGCGGACAGCCCGGAGAACTGATGCTGCGCAGACCGGATATACGCGCAAAAGATAATGAAATCAGCGCCAGAGCGGCACTCGTAGCCAGTGCCAAAGCCGATCTTTATCCAAGATTCGAAATTGTCTTTCTTGGAGGCCTAGGCCGCATTGAAATGAATGGCAGAACAGACCATATCAGCGGATGGGGGTCGGTTCTTTCCGGATCTCTGACGGTTCCTGTTTTTACCAACGGACGGATCAGAGCCAATATCGGGATCAAAAATGCAGAACTTGAAATAGCCCTGGCGGAATATCAAAGTCTGATCCTCAATGCACTTAAGGAGGTGGATGACAGTTACGGGAATCTCCACCACCTGCAGGAACAGAAAAAGTTCCTGGAAAAGGGTTTGCAGGAAAGCCGCAGACTTGAAAAAACCTCCGCACGCCTTTTTGAATTCGGGAAAAACAATTTTGACAGTATAACCTCCGCCAGAAACCGCAGTCTGGAATTCGAAAACCGGCTGGTAAAAAACAGACTTGGCAGGATCAAATCTCTCATCAGTCTGTACAAATCACTGGGTGGAGGCTGGAATTTTGAGCAGGCAGAAACAGCAGCGGAAAAAGCTTCGGCGAAACAGCCCGGCAAGTACTTTGCAGGGAACGGCTCAGATAACAGCAGATGAGAACCGTAAATCAATCTGTTTTGTGATCACAGCTACAAAGTTCAATTATTGTACAGTATGTATTGTTGACTTGATACATGAGATGCTTATTATAAACTACAGTCATCTGCGTTTTGTATGTATGCTTTCTCCTTTTTCTTTAAATTACAGGGTGCAGGTGACCTTCTTGTTTTTGGATTATCTAAATTTCGCCTTATCCCAATTTTCCCTGAATAATGTTTGTCAATCCGTATGATGCAGGCGTTTATCTGCTGGGACAGTTCAACCCGCAGCAGAATGTTTCAATCAATACAGCAAAGCCGGGGAAATCCCCGGCTTGAAATGCCTACGTACAGAACTGTACAAACTATACAGCCCCACGCAAAATATTACGAAAGCAGATCCAGCAGTTCTTCGGAAGAAAGGCTCATCAGAGACTGGTTGTTTCCTTCCAGAATCGACTCTGCCAGATCCTTCTTGGTTTTCTGCAGTTCCAGGATCTTCTCTTCAATTGTTCCCTTGAGGATCAGACGGTAAACGGTAACATTCTTGGTCTGACCTATACGGTGGGCACGGTCGGTAGCCTGATTCTGTACTGCGAGATTCCACCACGGATCGTAATGAATCACAGTATCGGCACCGACAAGATTAAGACCGGTACCGCCGGCCTTGAGGGAAATCAGGAATACCGGTGTGTCACCTTCATTGAAATCATGAACCATGGTGATACGTTTCTCCTTCGGAGTACTTCCGGTAATCTTGAAATAGGATATATTTCGATCTTTAAGTTCCTTTTCCAGCAGTTCCAGCATTGAGGTGAACTGTGAAAATACCAGCATGCGGTGACCGCCGTCGATTGCTGTTTCAATAAGATCCATACAGGCTTCTCTCTTGGCACTTTCTTTGGAGTAACCTTCATAAACCAGGGAAGGATCACAGCAGATCTGGCGGATCCTGGTAAGTTCTGCCAGGATCTTGATCTTATCCTCTCCGCTGTTTCCTGACATCTGCAGGATCTGTTTCATATGCAGAACCTGGGCATCATACAGTTTCTGCTGTTCTCCGGAAATTCTGGTGAAACGAACCTCTTCAATTTTTGACGGCAGATTCTTGAGTACATCAGCTTTCTTTCTGCGCAGAATAAACGGAGATGTCATATTCTTGAGTTTTTCGATTGCCTGCTCATCCTTACCTTTGGTTATAGGAGTTTCAAACTTCTTGTTGAAATCGCTGTAACTGTAAAGGAATCCAGGCATTACATAATCAAAAATACTCCACAGCTCTGAAAGTCTGTTTTCAATCGGTGTACCGGTAAGCGCAAAACGGACATTGGCATTCAAAGCCTTCACCGCCTTGGAATGACCTGCCTTCGGATTCTTGATGTACTGAGCCTCATCGATAACCACCAGTTCAAATTTAAGATCTTTGTACAGGGCAATATCTCTTGTCAGAAGATCATAGGAGGTAATCAGCACGTCCTTATCCGACAGATCACCGAGACACTGCTTTCTGACGGACAGAGTACCGGCTACCGTACACGCTCTAATCCCCGGAGTGAAACGGGACAGTTCTTCAGCCCAGTTGAACACCAGCGAGGCAGGACAAACCACCAGGCAAGGATCCTTGGCACCTGAATCCAGTGACGACTTAATAACAGAAATCATCTGAAGAGTTTTACCCAGACCCATGTCATCGGCAAGAATACCGCCAAATCCTGCATTTTTCACGGTTTCCAGCCATTTGAAACCGTGTTTCTGGTACTCGCGCAGAACCTCCTTGAGTTCATCTGCAGGTTCATAGTCAGAATCTCTTATGGAGTTGAAACTGCGGATCAGTCTGCGGTAGGTATTGTCGCGGCTCATGGCAAGGCTTTCATGCTCCTGCATCAGACGGTCAAGATACAGAGCCCTGAACAGTGGAAGTTTAGCTTTCTGCTGGATTACATCAGCCGGAACCAGATCGATCTTATCCAGGAAGTCGGTAATTTCCTCCAGCATATCATTGTTTGTCAGATCAACAAACTCACCTGATTTGAGGCGGAACCATTTCTTCTTCAGCTTGTAACTGTTCAAAACCTCAAGAAGTTCTTTCTTGTCAAGTTCAGCAGAGGTGACGGTAATATCCATCATATTGCTGTCAACCGAAACACCGATCTTGATCACCGGAGGTTTCTTTATTTTCAGGTTGTTGAATGCCTGTGTTCCTCTTACAGTTCCGTAATGTTCAAGCCTTTCCAGACTGGATGAAAGGAAGTTGAACAGAAGTTCATCATCCACTTCGCGTTCCCAGAGGTTTTTTCTCCCCTCCGGTCTTTCGAAGAATTTCTCCACTTCACGGATAATACGTTCCTCCTGCCGGTAATCATGATATCCAGTGTTCTTGCTGTCATTGCCATTGAGAATATAGGATTTGTCCTCATAACTTACCTGCACTTTCATGGAAATAACGTTTCCGCTGTAATCCATAAAAAATTCAAACACCGGCTCCGGTTTCAGGTACTGCTCAAGCATTCCCTCGCAGTTGTCTGAAACATCGACAAACGGATTATCCAGAAGCACCGGCAGAACCCGGTAATAGAATTCGTTCAGATTAGGAATACCGACAAAAAGATGGAAGCTTCCACTGTTGTCAGCTATCGAGGAAAACGGAGCCAGCAGCTGTTCCTCGCGCTTTGAAATTTTTTTCAGAGTATTTTTGTCAAGAATGTACGAAGCGACAGATCCTTTCTTTATTTTAGGAATAACGCCCGTGAGACTTATTCCTGTAATATTATCTCTGGCATCCTTGGTAGTATTCAAATTAAGCTTGAACTTAATATCAGCATCAGATCCAACCTCTATGACACCGTCAATATTATTGTCATTGTCCTCATAATCCACCTTATGCCCTACTGCCGAATCATAAAAATTATCCAAATCATGTCCCGACAGCTGCATTTTGTGAGGAATTTTGGCATCAATGTCATAATATCTAGATCTGCTGTTTACCTCGCTGTAGACATCAACGATGGAATCGACTCTTTTAGTGATGAACTGAAAAATTTTCATACTGGAGTCTGTAAACGTTTCTTTACTGAAATCAATGGATGCTGTTTTAGAAAGACTGTACGTGGATTTCTTACGGTAGGCGGCGAGCAGATTTCTAAAATTTTTCAGGACATAACTCTTTGTACCTGTAGAACCGATCTTAAACTCCACGGTTGTATCAACATAATCAGTGACAATCTTCGGATAAAGCTCCACATCACGTTTGATTTCATCACTGTCGCCGTTTGAGCTGTCATTATCCAGTTCCATTTCACAGAACGATTCAATTTTGCCGAAAAATGCGGTTGCATTTTCATCGGTTGAATCCTCTAGAAAATCCCTTGAATTTATATCCTGCCACAGTTTAAGCAGTGCAATTAACTTATATTCATCCAGAAATTCCTTGCCGGAAAACTTTGCTCCTTTTTTTATCTTGTACGGAATTGCACCCGGTACGAGATAATAACCGTCGCATTCCATATTGTCGATTCTCCAGGTAACAGATGTACCGCCGGACATGCTGGCTCTAAAGGAGAATTTATCCGGATAACCGTTAAAATAAAATTCTGCATTAAGAGTGCGCTCATTAGTTCGCGTATAGCGTTCATATTTAACAGAAACGGTCATAATTGACTCTGATTCAGCCAGAAAATCCCTGGCTAAATTCATTGCCGCCTGGTTTGTAATACAATTCTTTAGGTAGCCGTAAACATCATAGAACACTATTCCGTCTTTATACAGATTCAAATCTTTAAAGAAGCTGTAAGCTTCAACCAGTTCCTGATCGCAGGATTGGCGGTACTCCTCCACATCGTTCATATACGAGCGGAACTGTTCGAGTTTAAGACGTTTATGATATGAAACCTCACCCTCTCTTACGGTATATGTGTCAGTTCCAAGGTTTTTCAACAGTTTCTGAAAAACTGCTACACCATGTACACAGAGTTTGCCCAGTTTGACACCGCCGCAGATATTACATTTATTAACAATATCTTTTGTAGAACTTGTAATCAAATAAGGAAGATTGCTGACTGTGCAATCATAATAATTATAATAGCTCCGGCGTTTTTTCGAATTCGCTTTAAGTGAATCAAAAGATCCGTTTATGATACGGGGAAGTCTTTCCCCTTCTTTTGAGTATGAGTGCTGGTGATACTCATAGCCGACGTCATATTCAGAAACAACCAGGTCTGATGCGGCCTTCAAATCATCCTCAGAGCACAACTCAGATAAAGGAAACGCCTTTACAATTGGGGGTAGCTCTTTTTCAGTAAGCTTTTCAATAATCATAACAGTACATCTCAAAAAGAAATCTTAACAAAAATCAAACACAGACAGCACCATTGAACAAACCAGTTCATATTTTAATCTGTATTAAATCGATAGCGCGTCAGACAAATTCTTTAATCCTTAATCTACATAATAATCTTTAAGCAGACGTATTTCACTTCTGTATCCTTCCAGATCATTAGGAGTTTCCAGATAAAACGGCAGTTCTCTCAGGGACGGGTGGTTGATAATTCTGACGATGGCATCAAGCCCCAGTTCACCCTCTCCGATTTTGGCATGGCGATCCTTGTGACTGTCAAGACCGTACCTGGAATCGTTCAGATGCACCGCTTTAAGTCTGTCAAGTCCGATAATACTGTCAAACCGGGTAAGGACACCGTCAAGATCGTTTTTCAGATCGTACCCGCCGTCATATACATGACAGGTATCCATACAGACTCCGATCCTTGCAGAATCCTCAACACCGTCAATCAGAAATCTGATCTCCTCGAAGGTTCTTCCTACCTCGGTACCCTTGCCGGCCATTGTTTCAAGAAGGATCAGTGTGTCGGAGTCGGTTTTCACCAGCTGGTTCAGAAGTTCAATAATTTTCTGTGAAGCCACCTCCACCCCCTGTTTTACGTGATTGCCGGGGTGAAAATTGTACATTGAGCCAGGAATATGGCTCAGCCGCATCAAATCGTCCGACATGGTATCAACCGCAAAGCGGCGCAGTGAGTCGTCAACCGCTGAAGGATTCATGGTGTACGGCGCATGGGCTATAACCGGTCCGATCCCGTTCTTAACCGCCAGCCCGTTGAACTGGGCCAGATCATCAGGATCAAGTGCCTTGGCCCTGCCTCCGCGGGGATTTCTGGTAAAAAACTGAAAAACATTCGCACCGATATCAATGGCCTCCTCAGCCATTGCGGTGTATCCTTTGCTGAAAGACAGATGACAGCCGATCTTGAACATAAAATTCCCCTACAGCACCGTAATGAGCACTGATTACACGGCGCCGTACCGGCACCTGATTATTTACTTCAGGAGCACCCAGTCTCCTGCACTGTTATTTAAGAAACGGAGTAGGATCACCCTCGCCGACACGGGTCACTTCGTAACCATCCGCCATCAGATCAACCACGGTGGTCGGTTTTTCCTGCAGGTATCCGCCGTCAACAATCGCATCTACCGCATGGCCGAGCAGATCATTGATTTCATAGGGATCATGAAGAAACTCTTCATGATCTGGAAGAATGAGAGAGGTTGACATTATCGGTTCTCCCAGTTCCGAGATGAGACACTCACAGATCCGGTTGTCCGGAACACGGATCCCGATAGTTCTTCTCTTTTCATTCATCACGCGGCGTGGCACCTCCTTGCTTGCCCGCAGAATGAAGGTATACGGACCCGGGGTATAGCGTTTAAGCAGTTTGAACTGCTGGTTGTCAAAGCTGGCATACTGGGAAAGATTGGAAATGTCTGAACATACCAGAGTGAAATTATGATTTTTATCAACAGCCCTGATGCGGCAGATACGTTCCATTCCCGATTTATTGTCGAGCATGCAGCCGAGAGCATACCCGGAATCGGTAGGATAGACGATCACGCCCTGATTTCTTAAAATTTCCACCACCTGACGGATCAGTCTTTCCTGTGGATTTTCGGGATGAATGGTAATGAAGGAGGAACTCATTGTTTGAAATAATCCTTTATCTGATCATGTTCCCAGATCGGTTTGGAAGGGGCGGCAAGCCACAAATCTCTTCCCATGGCACGTTCCGGAACATTGCGTTCATGAAAATCCGAACCGTAGGACGAATACAGATCGTGACTGCTGGCATAATCTCTTGCCATTTTCTTCTCCTCAGACTTCATCATCGGATGAGCAGTCTCAATTGCAACTCCGCCCTGTTCGGTGTAATAATCAACCAGACGGTCACGATACTTGGTTTTCTTGTTAAGTTCCTTATAGCGCATCGGATGAGCCAGCACCGGCACTCCGCCTGCATCCTTGATAACTTTTACAGCCTCAGGAATGGAGCCCCATTCAACCTTGCAGTAGGCCAGACCGCCTTTGGTAAGATATTTGTCAAATGCAGCACTGTTGTCGGGAACTATATGATTCTTGATCAGATAATCCGCAAAGTGCTTCCTGGTTATAAATGTGCCCGCTTGCTGGTAGACACTGAGATAATCAGCCAGATCTTTTGCATCTACTCCGTTTTTTACCAGTTTCGCGGAAATAACTTCAACCCGGTAGTCTCTTTTCTCCTTGTTGATTCTGATTATTTCCTGAAGTCTGGCATTTGACGGATCGCAGTTAAGACCGACTATATGGATCTGATAGGGGCAGGTACCCTCCATCCAGGTGGTCGAAAGCTCGATCCCGGGAATAATTCTGATAGGAAGATCCTTATCCTTTACATATTTCAGTACCGGTTCAAGAGCATTCATATTGTCATGATCAGTCAAAGCCAGCACCCTGATTTCTCTTGCAACAGCATAGTCAATATATTCCACCGGAGACAGTTTTCCGTCAGAACAGGCGGTATGACTGTGCAGATCCGATTTCAGCGGCGGATAGACCGGGATTAAATCCATATAACCAACTCCTTTTTCTAAACCGATAACGCAGAACATCTGGAAACGGAATTCCGGACATTCAAGGCGCCGCCGCGGCAGTCTGTCTGTTCCGGCAGACGGGCGGCTTACTTTTCTACCGTAGTCTTCCCTGCAGAATTACGGAAGTTTTTTCAAAGCTTCTATTCTTCTTTCAATGCTAGGATGAGAGGCAAAAAGTTCTCTGATATTGCTTGGAACAGAAATGCACAGAGCATTCATGTTTGCAGATTTTCTTCTGTAACGGCTGTTTGCCTCCCTTGCAGACATTGAAGCTGCGCGACGGGAGTTGTTCTGTAATGCCAGCAGAGCATTAATCATTGCCTGAGAACCGTATACCTTGGCAGCACCTGCATCAGCATGAAACTCTCTCCAGCGGGAGAACCACATAACAACCGCAGTGGCTAAAAAACCGAATACAACCTGAAACACACTGGAAAATAAATAGAAAGAACTGTTTGAACTGCTTCTGCTGTTACCTGCTTTTGCGCTCAGAACCGAAGCGAGCACATATGACAGAGCATAAACGAAGGTGTTGGTGATACCCTGAACCAGCCCCATGGTAACCATATCCCCGTTTGATACGTGGGACATTTCATGACCAAGCACTGCGGCAATCTCCTCCTGGGACATCTGGCTGAACAGACCGGTACTAACAGCAACCAGGGCGGCATCCTTGTTCCAGCCGGTGGCAAAAGCGTTCATTTCCTCGGCAGGATAAATGCCGACTTCAGGCATTTTCACCCCTTTCTGCTTTGCAAGATAGGCTACAGTTTCAACCAGCCATTTTTCATTATCATTGGACGGATTGGTTATTACCCTGACCCCCATCTGCTTCTTAACCAGTGTCTTGGACATCAGAATACTGATAATGGAACCGCCGAATCCCATCACGGCGCATACACCCAGCAGTGAGAAGAAGGACATCTGGTCAACTTCAACACCGGAGACGGCAAAAATAATATTTGACACCACGCCGACAACAACCAGAACTCCGAACATTGTCAATACATAAAAAATTCCACGAGTTACCACTTTTTTCTCCTAATAACCTAACTCAAAACCGCAAAACTCCGGAAGTTGCACAATTCTACCACAAAACCACCTGTAGTCTAACAGCATAATACCGGTATTTCAGTGCTATTCTACATGAGTTTTACCGCATGCTCCGCCGTCAAAAGTGATGAAGTTACCAAATATTGAAAAAAGTAGCCTTTACAAGCTTAAATACAGCAAAATATTTGTCTAAAGGCTTGTTTTTTTTGCTAAAATAACAGCCATAAAGGAAATTAATAGAATTTATAATTAATAGAATTTATCAGAGCATATAGAGATAAATAATAATATAACTAAGGGTGAATTATAAAAATGGCAGAAGAAAGTTTGCTAGCGCTCAATAATGATATTTGGTTAAGTTTGACTGAAGACGGGTACATGGATCGTTTCCTCAAAGCCCTGCTTAACGACTTGCCTGGACATCAGGTTAAAAGCATAGAAAACATTCAGGTGAGTGAAATTTCATCTTCCCTGATAGCAGACAGAACAATCAAGAAAGGCGAATTCAAGAACATCACCGGATTCTGCATCAGTGCACAGCTTGACGGCAAATTATCCGAAATAATTCTTCTCGACGAGGAAATCCCATATCTTCAGTGGTGGCACGACAAGAGTTTCTTCACACTGAACTACTTCAATGAGCACACCCGTGCCGTTGCTGAGGGATATGATGACGTCAAGGTGAGAATGGTGGTATCATTCATTCTGGACAAACATGTGAACCTCGATAAGTTTCATACCTGCAAGCATTTCAACAAGATCAATCCGGATGGAACTGCCAGCGATCAGCCTGACAAGTCATTCTACATCCACGATCTTAACTTCCTCTGCATTCCTACCCTGCAGTCGGATGAAACTCCGCTGTCTCTCTGGGCGTCACTGCTTATAGCGACGGACATCAATGAAATCCAGAGAATAGCACAGAAACAGCTTTAATTTTAACGTCGCTCAACCGTACATGGTTGAGCGTTTTTGTTTTTACACGGCTCAGGCCGTGTCTTTGTTTCCATCAGCATTTTTATCTTAATCTAGGATCCCGTTATGTATAAAAGAACAAAAATTGTAGCAACTCTGGGCCCGGCAACAGATGATCCGGCAGTTCTGGAACAGATGATCAAATCCGGCGTTAACATGGTAAGACTGAACTTTTCCCATTCTGTTCCGGAAGATCACATTAAACGAGCCAAGACAGTAAGAGAAATAGCAGCAAAACTCGGCTGCTACGTTGCCGTTATGGGCGATCTGCAGGGTCCTAAAATCCGCGTTTCCACCTTCAAGGACGGCAAGGTTCAACTGAAAAAAGGCCAGTCATTTGCCCTTGACGCCGATCTGGAGCCACTGGCAGGAGATGAAACTGCCGTCGGGATCGACTACAAGGATCTTCCTAACGATGTTAAATCAGGAGATATTCTTCTGCTTGACGACGGCAAAGTGCAGCTTGTAGTGACCGATATCAAGGGAAACCGCATCAATACCACAGTAACCGTTGCCAACTGGCTTTCTAACAATAAGGGGATCAACAAAAAAGGCGGCGGTCTTTCAGCCAAGGCTCTTACTGAAAAGGATAAAAAGGATATCATTCTGGCTGCTCAAATCGATGTTGACTATCTGGCGGTTTCATTCCCGCGTAACGGCGATGACATCAGGTATGCAAGAAAACTGCTCACCCAGGCGGGCTCAAATGCAAAAATCGTTGCTAAAATCGAACGCGCAGAAACCGTAAGTTCAGACGAGAACATGGTTGAGATTATTCAGGCCACCGATGTGATAATGGTTGCCCGCGGAGATCTCGGAATCGAGATCGGGGATCCAAATCTCATGGGCGTACAGAAGCGACTGATCAAACTGGCCCGCCGCAACAACAGAGTTGTTATCACAGCAACCCAGATGATGGAATCCATGATCAACGCACCTCTGCCAACCCGTGCGGAGGTAATGGATGTTTCAAATGCAGTTCTCGACTGCACCGATGCCGTGATGCTGTCTGCAGAATCCGCTGTAGGAAAATATCCGGTGGAGACCGTTGCAGCCATGGCCGAAGTTCTGGCCGGTGCTGAAATGGATCCTTCCATGACCGTTTCAAGCTACCGTGTGGACCGTCAGTTCACAAGTCCGGAGGAAACCATCGCCATGTCCGCCATGTACGCGGCAAACCATCTCGACGGGATCAAAGGTATTGTGGCACTGACCCAGACCGGCGGAACACCGAAACTGATGTCACGTCTGCGTTCCAATATTCCAATCTACGCACTTTCAGGAAACGAGAAAACCCTGAAATGGGCTGCTCTGTACCGCGGCGTAACACCAATCTTCTTTACCGGCGACAGTCCTAACTTCACCCGCCGTGAAATCAGCCAGAATGCGCTGGATAAATGCAAGGAGCTCGGCTACCTCAGCAGCGGAGACAAGGTGATTATCACCTTCGGTGACAACACCGGCGAAGAGGGTTCGACCAACTCCCTTAAGATCCTGACTGTAAAATAATACAACAACAATAATAACAGGAAGTAAAATGCCTCACTTTTTTTCTGTTTCAACCGGAGTGATCAACACCATTCCGGTGGATTTGGATCATAATGTTTCACTG
>JAEEGG010016697.1_pt1 | contig 15211 bp, 13 predicted proteins | sample 9134161 | NCBI WGS metagenome assembly JAEEGG01 (sample SAMN16246543, study PRJNA631951) | gut metagenome | biome: gut microbiome; feature: rumen; material: CR-attached | host: Bos | place: Iran: Karaj | collected 2018-10
GCAGGCGGCCCTGATCCGGGGCCTTGCGGACGCGGCCCTCTATCCCTCGCCCCACGCCGAGGAAGCGCTGGCCAAGGCCGAAGCCTGCTTCGGCATCCCCAGGGAGCGGCTCTGCTTCGGCAACGGCTCCGCGGAGCTCATCCACGCCCTCTGCCGGGCGCTCAAGCGCCGGGGATGCCCTCTTGCCCTCATTCCCGAGCCTGCCTTCAGCGAATACGAAGAGGGCTGCCGGCTGGCAGGCCTTCCCGTGCGCCGGGTCTTTGCCAGCCATGCCGTCGCCGGCGACGGCGAGATCGACTGGACGCTGCCGGAAGAGGCGCTGCTGGCAGGTCCCGAAGGCGCGGCCGTCTTTCTGGCCAATCCCGGCAATCCCGCCGGCACCTTCCTTGACCGGGAGCGCTTCAAAGCCCTCGCCCTCGCCCGTCCCGACATGACCTGGGTGCTGGACGAGGCCTTCATCCGCTATCTCGGCCCCGACGGCGAGGTGTCCGCCCTGGGCTGGCTTGCCGGCAGGCGCCCTGCGCTCGGCAATGCCGCGGTGCTGCGCTCGCTCACCAAGTTCGAAGCGCTGGCCGGCGCGCGCATCGGCCTGCTGGCGACCGCAGGGTCGCTGGCCAGCGAAGTCCGCAGGCTCCTCTGCGCCTGGAACCTCAACGGCTTCGCCATCCGGGCCGCCTGCGCCGTGCTGGACGAATCAGCCGAAGGCAGGGACGAAGCGGAGGCTGTCCGGCGGCACTGCCGGGAAAGCCTTGCCGACTTGAAGGAACGCCTTGCGCCGCTTCCCCTCGCCTTTGCCCGCACCGTTGCCAACTACCTGCTCGTGCGCCTCGACAGGCCCTTTCCCGATCTCAACGCCCGGCTGCTTGCCGGGTTCGGCATAAGCCTGCGCGACTGCGCCAACTACCCCGGCCTTGAAGGCGGACGGTGGTTCCGCATCGCCGTGCGGGAGCCGGAAGACCATGCCAGGCTGGCGGAGGCGCTCTCGGCGTTGCTGGCCGAGCCTGGACGGACGCCTGCGGTCAGGCGGAGCAGGCCCACGCCTGCCCTCATGATCCAGGGCACCTGCTCCAATGCCGGCAAGTCCATGCTGGCTGCCGCCTTCTGCCGCATCTTCCGCGAGGACGGCTTCGACGTCTGCCCCTTCAAGGCCCAGAACATGTCCCTCAACTCAGGGGTTGCGCCCAGCGGAGGGGAGCTTGGCCGCGCCCAGATTTTCCAGGCCCAGGCCGCCTGCCTCGACGCCGACGTGCGCATGAACCCCGTGCTCCTCAAGCCGCACTCGGACAAGGGATCCCAGGTCATCCTCCTCGGCCGGCCCCAGGGGCGCATCGGCGCCAAGGACTTCCTCAAGGCCAAGGCGTCGCTCTGGCAGCCCGTCTGCCAGGCCTACCGGGAGCTGGCCCAGGAGCACGAGCTCATGGTGCTCGAGGGCGCGGGCTCGCCCGGCGAAATCAACCTCAAGCAGGGCGACATCGTCAACATGGCCATGGCCAGGCAGGCCCAGGCCTCGGTGCTGCTGGCAGGCGACATCGACCGGGGCGGCGTCTACGCCTCCTTCCTCGGCACCTGGGCCACCTTCAGCCAGGCCGAGCGAAGGCTGCTCAAGGGCTTCGTGGTCAACCGCTTCCGCGGCGACGAAAGCCTGCTGGCGCCTGCCCACGACTGGCTCTGCAAGGCAACGGGCACGCCCGTCGTCGGCGTCGTGCCCTATCTCAAGGATCTCGGCCTGCCGGCTGAGGACAGCCTCGCCTGGGACGGCACCCTCGAGACCGGGGCAAGCCTGCCCGACCCCCTCGACGTGCTCCTCGTCCTGCCGGCCCACGCCTCCAACTGCACAGACTTTGCGCCGCTGGCCATGGAACCGGACGTGCGGCTCAGGACAGCCCGCCGGCCCTCGGCATGGGGATCGCCGGATCTCGTGATCCTGCCGGGATCCAAGAACACGGCAGGGGACCTCGCCGAGCTCAGGCGCTCCGGTCTGGCAGACCTTGTCCTGGCGCACGCGGCCCGGGGCGGCTGGATAGCCGGCGTCTGCGGCGGCATGCAGATGCTGGGGCTCGCCATCCGCGATCCCGGCGCCGTGGAAGCTTGCGCAGGCACGCCCCTGGCCATCGAAGGCCTCGGCGTGCTTCCCATCGAAACGACCATGTCCCCCTCCAAGACCCTCAGGCTGCGCGAGGGCCTAGCCACGCCGCTTGGCGTTCCCGCCAGCGGCTACGAGATCCACCACGGCGTTACCCGCCTTGCCGGCGAAGGCGCGGAACAGGCCGGCACCTTTGGCACCGATGCGGAAGGCGGGCTTGCCGGCATCGCCCTGCATCACGCCTGGGGCACCTACCTGCACGGCATCTTCGACAGCGACGCCTTCCGCAGGGCCTTTCTGGACCATGTCCGGACAAGCCTCGGCAAGAAGCCCCAGGGCCGCATCCTCGTCAGCTGCGACGTCGAGCGGGGCCTCCAGCGCCTTGCCGCGGCCGTCAGGGCCAGCGTGGACATGGATGCCATCTACGCCATGCTGGGGCTCGGGAGGCCACGGTGACGGCCGATCTGGCTGGCCTGCTCGTCCTGCCGCTGGCGCTCCTGCTCGACAGGCTTCTTTCCGAGCCGCCGGAGCGCATCCATCCCGTGGTGTGGATGGGAGGTCTGGCCGTGTGCGCCGAGCGCTTCCTCCGGTTCTGCTTTGCCTGTCCCGCAAGGCTGCCGCAAGAAGCGCCAGCAGCAGGCCCAGCCGCCCGCCGGGAGCGGACGGCAGGCATGCTGGCAGGCCTGGCCGTCGCGTGCCCGTGGACTCTGGGCGCCTGGATGCTGGGCAGTTTTGCCGGAGGCCTTGGCGCCAGCGCAGGCATGCTGGCGGCAAGCCTCTGCGCCTGGCTGTGCATGGCGCCCGAATCTTTGACGCGGCATGCTCTGCGCGTGCAGGAGCCCCTGAGGCGGGGTGATCTGGCAGGGGCGCGACAGGCGCTTTCCGCCATCGTCGGCCGCGAGACCGCCAGCCTCGACGAGGCCGGCATTGCCAGAGCCTGCATCGAGAGCGTTGCCGAAAACCTCGCCGACGGCGTGCTGGCAACGCTGTTCTGGAGCATGGCGGGCTGGATTGCCTTGGGCGCCCCCGGCGCCTGCGCCATGCCCGTGCTCCACAGGGCGGCCAACACCCTTGATGCCATGTGGGGCAAGAAGAATGGCCGCTACCGGCACTTCGGCACCTTTGCAGCCCGCCTCGACGATGCGCTGGGCTTTGTTCCGGCCAGGCTTTCCCTGCCGGCCATAGCGACCGCGGCCCTCCTGCTGCCCGGAACCTGCGCCGGCCGAGCCCTTGACGAGGGCTGGACCTTCCGCCATGCCCATGAGAGCCCCAACAGCGCCTGGAGCGAAGCGCCCTTTGCTGGCGCGCTCGCGCTCAGGCTCGGCGGACCCGCCGTCTACCAGGGCGTTCCCGTCAGCCATCCCTGGCTCGGCTGGGGCCGCCCCCATGCCTCCTGGAGGGACGTCGCTTTCTCCCTGCGGCTCATGTGGACGGCAACCGTGCTGGCCATGATCGCTTCGGCTATCGCCATGGGCCTTGGCTAACGCCCATGATGAAGAGCTGGGCGTCCGCGTCATTCCATTTGACCTTCCAGACCACGCCGTTCTCGCGGGAATGAAGGTCGTCGGACACGTACTGCCCGGAGACAAGGTCAAGCGTATCCATGTCCAGATTGGCAACGAAGTCCAGCCCGACAAAGTCCTGCAGGTAGCCTGCGACCATTTGCGGGAACCCAAAGATGCGCTTGTAGAAGCCGTCGTGGTAGTTCATGCAGCGGCCCTCCTTCGATGCCAAAATACGGAGAGGGCCGCTCCTCGGCAAGCAAAGCGCGAAAAGCTGCGTGTTCTGCTCCTCTTCCTCCGGCGAACCACCTCGCGACCCTGAATATTCCATCATATGGACGCCGCTCCCGCAAACGTCCGGATGAAGACGTGAATCGCCCTTTGCCGGAGCTTGCCCGCTGGCCCAGCGCCCCCGCATGCCTTGGCGACTCAGCCCCTCAGGCCGGCCTGGGAACGCCCCGGCAGCGCAGATGACGCCCCAGCGCAATTCAGGCTGCGCCAAGCTGGAGACGGCAGTTCTGCTCCCGGGAGTCCTGAACCCGCCGTCGACGGTCCGCCGCTGCCCCACGGCCTTCGGCAAAGGCCTGCCCCTTTTCCGTCACAATGTCGGCCTGTGCGCCTGCGCCTCCGGCCTTGCCTGCCTGACGCGTCCACGATAGCATTCGCTGTACTGGGCAGCTGCAGCCTTGGAGGACTTCATGCCGCAAATCAACGTCAGCTTTGGCGACAACTTCAGAGATATCCGCGACGATAAATGCTACTACGTCGACAAAACAGGCCTGATAGAAGAGCTACTCCAGCGGGTTCCGCCAACGGTATCGCTCTTTACCCGACCGAGACGCTTCGGCAAGACGCTGACGCTGAGCATGCTCCGCGAATTTTTCGACATTAGCAAAGACAGCGGAAGTCTGTTCGATGGACTTTGTGTTGCAAACAATACTGATATTTGCAATAATTGGATGAATAAATATCCAGTTATTTCAATATCTTTCAAAGATATCGATGGAAGTAGCCACGAAGAAGCCATTAAGTCTCTTGTCAATATTGTTCAAGAAATAATGTTTCAGCATGCATACTTGTTGCATAGCGACAAGGTAAGTCCATTTGATAAAGAAACGATTTTTGAATTTAGCAAAGGCAACTCGCAGATACCACAATTTAAGATTTTTATTCGCGTGATTTGTCGAGCACTAGAGTGTCACTGGAATAAAAAAGTAATAGTTTTGATTGACGAATATGACTCTCCTATCAATAAATCTTCTGAAACAAACAGTTACGATGAAATCACTGTTATTTTTCGGACATTGCTTAGCTCTTCGCTAAAAGACAATCCATCTTTGAAATTCGCCATACTGACTGGATGTTTATACATTGCAAAAGAAAGTTTTTTTAGCGGAGTAAATAATTTTAAATGCTTTAGTATTTCAAATTATTCTTTTTCTGATAAATTTGGATTTACTTCATCTGAGGTCGATAAATTTTTACAAGTTGCTGGTTTTCAAGATAAAAAAAATATTATCAAAGAATGGTTTGATGGATATATTTTTGGAAAAACAACAGAAGTGTTTTGCCCTTGGGATGTTGTACAATATATATATGATCTACAAGGAAATAGCGATGCTATTCCTATAGCATATTGGAAAAATTCTAGTGATAATGCTATTATAAGATCAATATTAGAACAGTCTACGTTTGATATAAGGTCTAAAATCGAAGAACTTATACATGGAAATTCTATTGAAGTTGAGATATCAGAAAATTTATCTTTTAGCGAATTGCAAACAAATACAAATAGTATATGGACTATTTTTTATTCTTCTGGATATTTGACAAAGGCTCTTTCCAAAATAGAAAGCACGGCCACATCGCTCATCATTCCCAATAAAGAAGTCAAAACAATATTTATCGAAACCATCACCTCCTGGTTCAAGGTTGTTGTGCATGCAAACATTTTGCCTCTGCTTGATGCGCTCTGGAAAGGCGATGTCAAGACAGTTCATGAAAAGCTCAACGACATTCTTGTGAAAGCAATCAGCTATTACGACAGCGCAGAGAAATTCTATCATGGCTTCATGACGGGACTGTTCAGCGCGACCGATCTGCAGGTACGCTCAAACCGCGAGAGCGGAGACGGTCGTCCCGACGTCGTCGTGACGGACAGGAAGGGGCGCAGCCTCGTTTTTGAATTGAAGCGTGCCGAAACAGAAGCCGCACTGGATGCAGAAGCCAGGGATGCGCTCGCCCAGGCGTCTGGAAAACGCTACGCAGAGGGGCTGTACGCCACGCAGGAGACGCTGCGCTACGGCATTTCCTTCTGGAAGAAGCGCTGCGCCGTCAGGCTGCTCGGCAAAGCTGGCATAGGCGCGTAGTCCTGGCTGCAACAAGAACGCCCCGTCACAAAGGCTCTGTCACGAAACGTGGGGGGACGGGCTCTCCGGCGCCGGCCCCAGCCTCCGGACTTAGGTTCCGTGCCAGGGAAACGCTGAGCTGTTTTGCGTTGCACTGTCGCCTGCCGGCCACGCCGACCCGCGAGAGGTACAGTTCAGGCGGGGCATGTCCCCCCATGATCCGGCTTCCGGAACAGCCGCCGGGCATGGCGCAGATCACGGCCCCGCCCCTGGAAAACAGCCCTCCGGCTTGCTATGCTCTCTGATGCGCCAGGGCCACCCGGCGCGCTCTGCCCAGACTGCCTGCAGACGTGTGCAAGCCCGGAACGCAAAAGGCGCATCCGAACCGGACTGCCGCTTGGAGAAAGCCAGCTCCGGCGCTACTTGAGACCGTCGACGATGTCCTGGGGCATGGAGAAGCTGTGCGCGACATCGGGGAAGACGCCCCGGCGCACCTCGTCGCAGTAGGCGCCGACGCCCTGCTTCACGAGCTCGCCCACCTGAGCGTAGTGCTTGACGAACTTCGGCTTGAAGTCCGAGTACATGGCAAGCAGGTCCTGCCCCACGAGCACCTGGCCGTCGCAGTCCGGGCCTGCACCTATGCCGATGGTGAGGCAGGAGACGGACTCGGTGACCCTTTTCGCCAGTTCCGAGGGCACGCACTCGAGCACGACGGCAAAGCAGCCAGCCCTATCCAGGGCTCTGGCATCGTCGAGGAGCTTCTGCGCCTTGGCCTGATCCCTGCCCTGCACATGGAAGCCGCCGAAGGCGTTGACGGACTGCGGCGTGAGCCCGACGTGGCCACAGACCGGAATGCCAGCCTGGACCATGGCCTGAACCTTGGCGCAGATCTCCTGTCCGCCCTCGAGCTTGACGGCGTTGGCCCGGCCCTCCTGCATGAGGCGGCCGGCGTTGAGCATGGCCTGCTCGAAGCCTGCCTGGTAGGACATGAAGGGCATGTCCACGACGAGCAGGGGTCCCTGGCAGCCGCGCGACACGGCGCGGGCATGATGGATCATGTCCTCCATGGTCACGGAGACCGTGTCCTCCAGTCCCATCATGACCATGCCGAGGGAGTCGCCGACAAGGATCATGTCCGCGCCGGCGACGCTGACCAGCCGCGCCATGGTATAGTCGTAGGCCGTCACCATGCAGGCCTTGCGGCCCGCCTTCTTCATTTCAGCCAGCGTGGCAACCGTCTGCTTCATGGACCTTCCTCCGCATTTCCTGGCCAGGGCCTTTGCCGAAGGCCAGCTAGTGGGTGTAGTCGAAAACCTTGACCCCGGGCACGCTCTTCTCGATGAGTTCCTTCATCTTTTCCGCATGCGGACAGGGGAAGTTGAGGGGCAGTCCCTTGCCAATGCAGGAGGCCATGAAGACGGCTTCGGCGCCGCGCGCCTGGAGCAGCCTCGCCCTGGAGCCGGCCCGCTTGCCGGGACAGCCGCCACAGTTGGCAAAGCCCACGAGTTCGATGTCGCCCTCGATTGCCACAAAGGCGCCCTTGCGACCCGCAATGGCCTTAAAGTCGGACGTGCCGGGACAGATGTCTTCAGTCTGCATGCAGCGGATGATGCCTATTTTCATGATGCGCCCCTCCTGATGTGTTCCTTTCTGGTTCTGCTTTCCGGTCCTGCCGAACGGGCTGGCTGGCCTGGCGAAGGCCTTGGCAGGGAACAGTCCCCTCGAGGCCAGTGCCGGCGCCTCCCGGGCCTTGGCGCCTTCTGGCGGACAAGCCCGTCCATTACATAGCCACTCTCGGCAGAACTGGCAAGGCAATTCAAAAAAACCATTGAATTTACTAGAAAAATTTTGTCTCTCCCCCTATTTGCCAAGGTCCTCGTGCACGAGCAGGGCACGTCTCTGGCCCGGCCTGAGGGGACGCGCAGCCGGGCAGAAGGCCTGACAAGCAATGTTCTTGACATGCAGCGCCGTTGCCCTATGCTTGTCTCATCTACAACAGCATCGGAGGAAAAAGGATGAAACGAGTTTTAACTATACAGGACATCTCTTGCCTTGGCAAATGCTCCATTACTATAGCACTTCCCGTGCTATCTGCCCTTGGTTCGGAAGCTGTCATTCTTCCCACAGCCCTTCTTTCGACCCATACGATGTTTAGTGGCTTTACCTGCAAGGATCTCTCCGACCAGATCGAGCCAATAACGGCGCACTGGAAAAGTGAAGGCGTCGAATTTGACGCCATCTATACGGGATATCTTGGATCGATTGGACAGATAGATCAAGTTAAAGCAATTATCCGCGACTTCAAAGGACCCTACACCAAGGTTGTGGTCGATCCGGTGATGGCGGACAACGGCAAGCTCTATCCGGCCTTCGACATGGACTACGTCAGGAAGAACACTGAGCTCTGCGCTGTAGCCGACATCATCGTGCCGAACATCACCGAGGCGGCACTGATGACCGGCATGGAATACCGGGAGCGCCACGACAGGGTCTACATTCAGGAGCTGCTAGCTCGGCTCAACAAGCTTGGCGCCGGCGTCAGCGTGCTGACGGGCGTGTCGCTGGAGGAGGGAAAGACGGGCGTCATGGGCTACGATCGCGCCGCGGGCGACTACTACCTCTACCAGAACAGGCACATCGACGGCGCCTACCACGGCACGGGCGACCTCTTCTCCAGCACCTGCGTCGGCTGCCTCATGCGGGGTCTGGACTGGCGCGACGCCATGCGCATCGCTGCCGACTACACGGCGCACACCATCGAAGAGACCATGAAGAACCCCAAAAAGCCCTGGTACGGCGTCGACTTCGAGACGACGCTGCCGGACCTCATGCGCATGGCCTCATCAGTCTAGCCCGGCTGCGGGCGCAGTGACGAGTCTCTGCCCTGCCCCTGCGCCAAGGCCACCAAGACGCCTTCCGGAAGCCCGCATGCCAGCCATCGTCCTCGGCGATCTCGAACTGCACTACGAAGCCTGCGGCCAAGGGGAGCCCCTGCTCCTGCTGCACGGCAGCTTCTCCACGGCTCGGCATTCCTTCGGCACCCTCATGCCCATGCTGGCCCGGGAGCGCCTTGTCCTTGCCCCCGACTTCCGGGGCCACGGCCAGACGCGCTGCCCGAGCCTTGCCTGGGACGTGCCCCAGCTTGCCGTGGACATGCTGGACTTCCTCTCAGCGCTCGGGATTGCGTCCTGCCCCGTTGCCGGACACAGCATGGGCGGCGACTGCGCCATGATCATGGCCACCCTCGCCCCCTCCCGCGTGGCCAGCCTCCTCGCCATCGGGACGGCAGGGGCCCGCAATCCAGGACTTGTGCCCTACCTTGAGAAGTTCGCGCCGCACAACGCTCCCGAAACGCGCTACCCGCGCTTCATCCGGGCTCTCAAGGAACGCCATGCCCAGGCCCACCGCGGGGACTGGCAGGCCCTCGTCAGGGCAACCATCCAGACCTGCATGCGCTATCCCGACTTTTCGGACCAGGATCTGGCGCGCCTAGCCATGCCCTTCCTGCTCCTGCATGGCGACCAGGATCCCTTCGTCAGCGAAGGCGAAGTCGAACGCCTCTCCCGCCTCTGCCCCCGCTTCGAACGCGTCCTCCTTGCCGGCCAAGGCCACAGCCCCCATCAGGGGGCTGGCGCGGAAGCGGCGGCCGGCATCATGCTACGCTTTCTGGCGGACGCGACAGGCTCAGGCAAGCTTTCGGCACGATCCGCCACTTCAGCTTGAAGCGCCTTTGTGCTATCGGAACACCTTCTGCCGGCAGACCCTGCCGGCGCATCCCCTTTCCTGCAGGAGACCTCGTGGAACGTTCCGCCCCCCCCGATGCCGCTGACGACGCCCAGCGCCTCGACCACGGCATACTCTTCGACCACGCCCGCACGGCCCGCATCGGCCTGCCTGAGGCCGTGTTCTGCGAGGGCAAGCCGGCAGAGGCGCTCGCCGACCTGCTCGCCCGCTTCGGCAGGGGATCGGGACGCCCCGTGCTCTTCACGCGCCTTGCACCCGAGATCTTCGAAGCCCAGCCGCAGGCCGTGCGCCAGGCCTACAGCTACCATGCCCTTTCCCGCACGGCCTGGGGCGACGTCCTGCCTGCGAAGCCGAAGGGACGGGTCGCCGTGGTGTCGGCCGGCACGGCAGACGGCGCCGTCGTCTGGGAGGCCACGCGCACGCTCGAGTACCTCGGCATCCAGCGCAGCGTCTACGAAGACTGCGGGGTGGCAGGCCTCTGGCGCATCGCTCGCAGGCTGGACGAAATCAACGCCCACGACGCCGTCATCGTCGTCGCCGGCCTCGATGCCGCGCTCGCGAGCGTCCTCGGCGGCCTCACGCCCAAGCCCGTCTTCGCCGTCCCCACCTCCATCGGCTACGGCATGGCCAAGGCAGGCGTGACGGCACTTTCGAGCATGCTCGTCTCCTGTGCGCCGGGCGTCGGCGTCTTCAACATCGACAACGGCTACGGCGCGGCCTGCGCGGCCGCCCGCGTCGTCAATCTTCTGCAACAGACTTAAGGGCGCCCCGCGGGCTTGGCCGCAGGAAGAGAGGAAAACTCCATGCCGGAACAGGAATACGATCACGACCACGGGCACCATCACGGACACGGGCTCGAACACGAGCACGAGCACAAGCCAAGCCACGGGGCCTCCCTGCGCGTCCTGACCGTCCGGGCCCTTTCCGGCGTCTCAGGCGACATCCTGCTGGCCGGCCTCGCCCGCATGCTCGAGCTGGACAGCGCGGCCCTCAACGCACGCGCCAAACTCATCATGCCGGAACTCGACGGCGTCGTCTCCCTCCATCCCCACAGCGTCAACGCCATCGCCGGCTGGCAGGCCAGCATAGCTCTGCCCCGCCAGCACGCGCACAGGACGCTGGAGGACGTGCTGGCCATCGTCGGTGGCTGCGGGGCGCCCCCCTCGGCCAAGGCCCTCGCCGCGAAGGTCTTCACCCTTCTGGCCCAGGCCGAGAGCGAGGTGCACGGCGTGCCGAAGGAGGAGGTCCGCTTCCACGAGGTCGGCGCCCTTGACAGCATACTCGACACGGTGCTCAACTGCATGCTGTTCGACGAGCTGAAGCCGGACGTCTTCACCGCAAGCCCCCTGCCTGTGGCCGACGGCGCCATCGTCTGCGCCCACGGCGTGCTGCCGAGTCCCGCGCCAGCCGTGCTGCGCCTGCTGGCAGGCATTCCCGTGGCGCCCTTCCAAGGCGAGGGGGAGACCGTCACGCCCACGGGCGCGGCCCTGCTCAAGGGCCTTGGCGCCAGCTTCGGCCCCTGGCCGGCCATGACGGTGGAGCGCTGCGCCATCGCCTACGGCACCCGCGTCTTCCCCGGCGCTCCCAACGGCGCCATCTTCGCCCTGGGCTCGGCGGAGCGCGGCTCGTCCGGTCCGTCCAGGTAAGCCGCACCCATACCTTCGGACACCCGCAAGCCGAAGCCGCCCCTGCTGCTTCGGCTTGCGCCACATCACCCGAACAGCGGGATCACATCTTGAGGAGCACATCATGAAGACCGTCGACTGCAGAGGCCTGCCGCACCCCCAGCCGCTCGAACTCGCCCGCAAGGCCGTCGCCGAGCAGCCAGACAAGCTGGAAGTGCTGGTGGACAGCCCTGAAGCAGTGAAGGAAATTGCCCGCTTCCTCGCCGCGCAGGGCTACGCCGCCCAGAGCGTGCTGGACGGCGAGCAGGTCTACCATATCCGCGCAGGACGGCCCGGCTTCAAGCAGGCCGACGGCGACGCCGCCATACCGGCCGGACAGCCCGAAGACCTCGGCCAGCGCCCCCGCACCTTCCTGATCCTGACCAGCGAAATGCTGGGCGAGGAGAACGGCGGCCTCGGGCGCGGCATTCTGGAAAGCTTCCTTGCCACCCTGCCCGGCCGTCGCGGACTCTGGCGCCTGGCCCTGCTCAACGGCGCCGTCAAGCTGGCCACCGAACCCGGTCCCGCCCTCGGCATGCTGCAGAAGCTCGCGGATCAGGGCATAGGGCTCCTCGTCCACGATGCCAGCCTCGCCCACTTCGGGCTGGCGCACGCCCTGCAGGCAGGACGCTCTTCCGGCATGGGCGAGATAGCCTCCAGTGCCGAAGAGGCCGACAAGGTCGTCCGCCTCTAGCCGGGACCATCCTCCAGCCTCCGCCCCAGTCCATGCGCACCTTCAGGGGATACGCCTCCCGCGCAAGCGCCGGCATTCTGGCCGACGACCCGCGCGGCGCGGACTTCAGCCGGACAGATCAGCCGGACGGCCGGACTTCCGGCGCCCCCCTTGCTTCACCTGGCCTCGCTGGTAGCCTCTCCGCCGCAGCGCCAGACCGCCCAGGCTACCAAGACAGCCAGGACAGCCTTCAGGGCTGGGACGAAGAAGATCTTTCGCCGGCCCTCCCGCCCGCAGACAGGCCGGGCCTTGTCGCGCGGCTTGGCGAAACCCTCCTCCCCCGCATTTCCTTCAGGGCCCTTGCCCTGGCCCTCGCCGTGAACGCGACGCTGGTCCTGGGCTTTGCCAAGCTTGTCGAGGAAGATATCCTGCGCCAGCCGAAGCCCGTCTTCTGGATTAGCATGGAAGGCCCTGCACCCGCGCCCCCTGCTGCCGACACTGCCGCGGATGGAACTGCCGCGGAGGGCACGCGCAAGGACGGTACTGCCACGAACCCAGGGCAGGCGACCAAGGTGCCCGCAGCCAGGGCCGGCGCCTTTGCCGGCAGGGCCGCAGGGCGCCTTGCCGGCAGGACTGAAGACAGCCAGGCTCGCTGAGCGACAATTGCCAGAGGCGCCGCTTTCGTCCTATTCTGAGAGACGCGGGCGCGTCTGGCCTTGCTGCATCTGCCCAGGGCCTGCCCCGACGCCGTTCCCAAGGAGGTTCCATGTCCCGCCGCATGACCCAGCTTTCCGCCCTTCTGGCGCAGGGCCTTGCAGCCTGCGCGCTCTGCATGGCAGCCCCCTGCCAGGCCGAGACGCTGGAATTTCCCGGCAGTCCCCTCAAGCGTTCCTTCGACGGCATCTTCTCCTCGCTCATCCCGGACGCCCCCTCCTCCAACACGGTCATCGTCAGGGAGGGCGCCATCCCCGGTCGCGTCTACGGCGGCAGCGCCAAGGGCGAAGGCACGGTCTCGGGCAACACGGTCATCGTCCAGAGCGGCTCGGCGACCCGGGGCGTCTTCGGCGGCTTCAACTCCCCCTCGGAGAATCCGGCCCTGCCCAAGGAAAAGCTCGAGGACGCCGAGGGGCTCGGCACGGCCCAGGCCAACACCGTCATCCTGCTCTCAGGCACCATTTCCGGTGCCGTGGGCGGCTGGGCCAACGGCTTTGCCCAGCGCAACGGCATCGTCGTCTCCGGCGGCACCCTGACGGGCCTGCTGGCGGGCGGGCTGTCCTACGCTCCGGTCACCGGCAACATGGTGACCATCAACGCCGGCACGGTCAAAACCAACGCCTGCGGTGGCGTCTCCCGGACCGGCATGGCCTTCCAGAACCGCGTGAGCATAGGCGGCGAGGCCGTCGTCCTCGAGGCCACGGGCGGCGAGGGCTCGGGCGGCGCCGTGCGCAACGCCGTCTTCCTCTGGGGCGGCGCCGTCGAGGGAGGCGTGGCAGGCGGCCATTCGGACAGCGGCACGGCCGTGGGCAACGAGGTCGCCTTCCATGCCGGCACGGTGGGAGGGCACGTGGCAGGCGGCATTGCCGAAGACCTTCTGGCCTCGCGCAACATCGTCGTGCTGGGCTCTCCCGTCAAGGCGGATCCGCCCGACTGCCATGGCTTCGTCACCGGCGGCCAGAGCGGCGAAGGCCCTGCCGAGCACAACGCCGTCATCATGCACCGCGGCTTCGTGGCCGGAAACCTCCGCGGGGGCGCAGGCGCCAGCTTCGCCTCTGGCAACAAGGCAGCCGTGCGCGGAGGCGCCGTGGCCGGCGAAGTGGCGGGCGGCGTTTCCCTGCACCAGGCCAGCGACAACAGCGTGGCCATTGACGGCGGCGACGTGGCCGATGCCGTGGGCGGCCGCATTGCCGACGACGTCGAAGCGCCAGGCGATGTCGCGCGCATGCTCGGCGTGGACAAGGCCGCCAGCGTCGCCCAGGACAAGGCAGCCCCCGAAGAGAAGGCGGCACGAGCCCGGGAGGAGGCCCGCGAGCGCAAACTGCGCGAGGCGCATCCCGAGCCCGGCGCGACAAGCTCTGCCAAGGCTGCGCCACGCCAGCCAAAGCCGAAGAAAAAGGACAAGTCCAGAGCGCCAGGTTCTCCGGGTGCGCAGGAGACGGAGCACAAGGGCCCTGCCAGAGCCTGCGGCAACACGGTTGCCGTCACCGGCGGCCGCGTCCTTGGCAGCGTCACGGGCGGCATCAGCGAAAAAGGCGTTGCCACGGGCAATACCGTCGAGCTGGGATCCAAGGCGTCCTTTGGCGAGGCCTGCGTCCTCCAGGGCGGCGTCGGCAAGGAGGCCTTCGAGGGCAACGCGCTTGAGGTGGAGGGGCAGGTCAAGGCGGGCTCGGCCCGGGCCTTCGAGCGCTGGCGCTTCGACAGGCCGCCGGCCGCCGAAGCCTGCCTTCAGCTTGCCGGCAAGGCCGTCCTTGGCGAAAAGGGCCGGACTACCCAGATAGCCATCCTTGACGTCGATCCCGCCACGCCCTTGCCCGAGCGCTTCGTGCTCGTCCGCGCCGAAGGCGGCATCGATCTCGCCGGCGGCAGCCTTCAGGCCTCCCAGGAGGGCATAGTGCACGGTGCCGAGCTCTTCGACTGCGACTTTGCCGTGGAGGGCAACGAGCTCGTGGCCAGGGTCAGGAACGTGCGCAAGGCAGCAGGCGCCAAGTAGACGGATTTGCCGGCCGCCGGCCCCGTTCCGGCCCTCTTCCGCCTTCCCCGCCGCAGGCAGGCAGGCGGGCGGGGCGGAGGCGGAGCGCAGACGGGGCTAAAAGGCTTGCTTTTTTTCCGCAATGGCCTAGACAGAAGCTGTCGGGCACTGCTGTCTCGCCGGCATCTTTCGGGCTAACATCTAGCAAGGACGGAACACATGCGCAGACTGCTTCTCCTTTGCTGCCTCGCCATGTCGCTTTTGGCCTTCGGCTGCCACCACAGCGGCGGCTACTACGGCGACGACTACTACGACGGGCCGTATCCGCACCGCGGCTACCACCGCCCGCCTCCCCCTCCGCGCGACTACCACAGGCCGCCTCCGCCTCCGAGAGGTCCCAGGCCCGGCTACGGCGGACCGCCGAGAGGTCCCAAGCCCGGCTACGGCGGACCTGGCAGAGGTCCTCGCCGCTACTAGCGCGCAGGCTTCCCGAAGCTGACCTTCCCTTTGA
>JAEEGG010016700.1_pt1 | contig 15209 bp, 13 predicted proteins | sample 9134161 | NCBI WGS metagenome assembly JAEEGG01 (sample SAMN16246543, study PRJNA631951) | gut metagenome | biome: gut microbiome; feature: rumen; material: CR-attached | host: Bos | place: Iran: Karaj | collected 2018-10
AAGTTCTATCTTATTAGTTTGCAATAAATTGGGTAACTTCCATAATTGCAGCTTACAAAGAATTTTGAAAAAGGAACAGGGGCAATTATGGAAGTTACACAATTTATTGCAAACAAAGAAGATAGAACTTTTTTTGATAGTCTTGTAGAAAATTTAAGAAAATGTTCAGAATTCAAAATGAGTGTAGCTTTCATTTCTTGGGGTGGTATTCAGAACTTCTTCCCCCTATTTGAAGAATTACAAAAAAGAAATATAAAAGGTCAAATATTAACAACAACTTATGAAGATTTTACTACTCCAGAAGTATTACAAAAGATTCATTCTTTTACGAATATTGAATTAAAAGTTTATGTCCCTAAATCAGAAAGAGATGGCTTTCATACAAAAGGTTATCTATTCCAGCAAAACGAACAGTGGACAATTATTATTGGTAGTTCAAATATCACTCAACGGGCTCTAAAAACAAATCAAGAATGGAACTTATTACAATCAGAAAACTGTTTACCAGAAAACCATGAACCTGGTACTTTTGCAAAATCTGTTTTAGACGAATTTAACGAATTATGGAATAGTCCTTTTGCAACTGAATATAGTGACGATTTCTTAATTGCATATCGAGATTATTTAGTAAAGAATAGAGCTGCTCAAAATCAGATTCGAGAAGCTAGAAAACATAACTTCTTTGCATATAAAAACAATAAAAAAACAAATGACGAAGTTATAAAACCAAACAGAATGCAACAGGAAGCAATTGCTAATCTTGCCAAATTACGTGAATCAGGAGTAGATAAGGCTCTTGCAGTTGCAGCTACAGGTTCTGGAAAAACATATATGGCCGCATTTGATGTAATGCAGTTTAAACCAAAACATATGTTATTTATTGTTCACCGAGATAATATTCTTGAAAAATCATGTGAATCATTTAAACAATTACTATTAGAAGATGATTCACATTTTGGATTTTATAATGGTTCGGAAAAAGTTTCGGATTGTAAATATGTTTTTGCTTCAACAAATACATTAATACGTCATTACGAAGAATTCAAAAAAGATGAATTTGATTACATCATTCTTGATGAAGCGCATCATGCTGTAGCACCTGGAAATCAAAAGGTTTTGAATTGGTTTAAACCTAAGTTTTTATTAGGACTTACTGCAACTCCAGAGCGTATGAATGGAGATGTTTTTTCTGTTTTTGATAATCACGTAGCTGTTGAAATAAGACTTAGAGATGCTTTGAAATATGAACTTGTATGTCCATTTAACTATTTTGCACTCTCCGATGTAGAAGGTGTAGATTATACAAAACTAAAAAAGAAACCAGGCGAAGAAGGGTATCTTGATGAAGTTGCTAAGATGCTGGCAATTGGAAATCGTGTAGATTATGTCATAGAAAAAATGCAGTACTATGGTCATGATGGTAAAAAAGCAAAGGTTCTTGGTTTCTGTGCCACCGTTGAACATGCCGATTATATGGCAGAAGAGTTTAATAAAAGACTTGGAAAAGGTAAAGCAATTTCCTTAAATGGAACTGATGATGATTCAGAAAGAAGACAATTCTTTATAGATAAACTTGAAAATGATAATGATGAATTAAGTTATATTTTTACAGTTAATATCTTTAATGAAGGTGTTGATATTCCTTCTGTTAATACAATTCTTATGCTTCGTCCAACTCAGTCTGCAATCGTATTTATTCAACAGTTAGGTCGAGGTTTAAGAAAATTGGAGAATAAAGAATTTCTTACAGTTTTGGATTTTGTCGGCAATTATCAAAAATCTTTCTTGCTGGCAGTTGCATTTAATGGTAAAGCTGGAACTAATAAGAGAAAACTTCAGAAACAGGTAAAAGAAGATTTTAAAGATTTACCAAATGCATTTATTCATATGGATCCAATTATCAAAGAACAGATTCTTAAACAGTTGGAAAAAGAGAGATTTATGACAATGGTTAATATGTCAGAAGAGTATTTTACTTTCAAACGATTAAACTGTGACAATAAGGTTCCGTTTCTTACAGATTTCTTAAAACCTGGATTAAATATTGAGCCTATGAATTTCTGTAAAATCAAAAGTCGAAAGACACATAATTTAATTCCAAGTTATATTCATTTTATAACAGAAGTTGATACAGAAAACACACAAGATTTAATACAAGTTTTGCAAGTTGAAGCTTTTAATCAATTTATAAAGTTTATTTCAACTTTGCTACCTGCCATACGAATTGATGAATGGTGTATTTTGAATACGCTTTTAAATTCAAAAGATTATTCAACAACAACAATCAAAATCTTTGAAGAAATTCGTAAATATGTAGATATAGAGCATTCAAATAATTTGATACATGCGTGTGAAATACTAAGTGGAAAACATTCTGATCCTGCGGATACACAGAAATATCAAAAAGGATTTTGTGTATTTGAGAATAATAAGATTTCATTTAATAAAGAATTTATTACTGAGTTGGAAACAAATACAAAGTCTCAAATCTTTAAATTATGGGTAAACGATATTATTCATTATGCCCAGGTTAGATATACAGAAGAATTTGGACGAGAAGATTATGGATTCCCTTTCCTTAAACTATATCATGGTTATACAATGAAACAGCAAGCATTTACTTCAAATTATAAAAATTCAATAAGTGCGTTTAGAGGTAATGGTCTTATAACAAATTGTAAACCAGATTATTTTATTTTTGTTGATTTATATAAAGATGAAAATATTCGTGAAGAAATCAACTACAAAGACAAATTTAAGACAAGAAAAGAATTCCAATGGCAAAGCCCTAATGATTCGATTAAAGAACGGGGATCAGGTTATGAAATTATTCATAATATCGAGCTTCATAATAATCTTCATCTATTTGTTCGTAAGTACAGCGAAATAGAAAAGATCCCTCAGCCATATATTTATTTAGGAAAAGTTTATACTCATCCAGAATCAGCAGAAGGTGAAAAACCTATAACAATGGTTTTTGCATTGGAAAATGAATTACCACAAGATTTATTTGAAGATTTTATGACTAATGAAAAATTTGTAGAAATAGAGGATAATGAATAAATATGAAAACAATAAACGTAGTAGCCGCAATAATCTTAAAAGATTCACCTGATGGAACAAAACAAGTTTTTGCAACACAACGCGGGTATGGGGATTTTAAAGATGGTTGGGAATTCCCTGGTGGTAAAGTAGAAGAGGGGGAAGCTCCAGAAGCAGCTCTCGCCAGAGAAATCCGTGAAGAACTTGCAACAGAAATTAAAGTTGGAGATTATGTTGGTACAATAGAATACGACTATCCAAACTTTCATCTTTCTATGCGTTGTTATGCATGCACAGTGATTAGTGGCAAACTTGAATTACTTGAACACGAAAACGCAGCATGGCTCACTAAAGAAAATCTTATGTCTGTAAACTGGCTGCCGGCTGATGTTACTATTTTGGATAAGGTTTTAGAATTACTGTAAAATAAAAAATCTTCTACTGAAAAATCAATCTTCAATAATGTAATTACGTGAGGATTGGGTTGATTGTCAAAATCCTCACGTAATATCTAAAGGAATGCTTCATAATCATCGCGGAGTGATGGGGTCTTAGGGGCAGCGCCCCTAGGCGAGGGGGTAGCGTAAAACGGCGAAAGCCGGTTGAAGCGAGGGGCATGCGCCCCTTTTTTTTATTCCTTAATCTTCCCCACAGCAATTTTAATATAATTCCATCTTGTAGCCTTCAAAAGAAGGAATCCAAAAACACACCACAACATAAAGGTAATAAGAATAATAAGTTCAAACATAAAAGTCTCCCTGCAGTTTCTGCATCTTCTGGGGTTTATTATATAAGGTCAAAGTGTCAGAGAATGGCATTGTAAAAAAAATATTTAAGAATTTTTAAGATGTATCATATTAAGTAATATGCAATTATTATATTACCGATTACTACATATTAACTTGACAATTTATAAAACTGCACTTATATTATAACCATATGGGTAATAAGGTAAAAACAAATCTAAAACCATTTTACAATGTTGGAGCCGGCGAATTTATTCTGGATTTTCTGGATGCGTTGGGATGGTCTCAAAATGATCTGGCGGATGTGACGGGATTCAGTTTGAAAACAATTAATCTGCTCATTAACAACAAGCAGGGGATTACTCCAGAAACTGCAGTTACTCTTGAAAAGGTTTTTGGGTCGCCGGCTGATTTTTGGATTGAGGTTGATGCTAAATATCAGATAAGAAAGCGCCAGGAACAGAACGTAAATAAAAATGAACTGACTGCGAAAAAAGCAATGCTTCGAAAATATATGCCTGTTGCCGAAATGAAAAAGAAGGGCTGGTTTTTATATGATGTTGAAACTCTTGAAGGCATTGAAAATGAATGTATGAGGGTTTTTAATCAAAAGACTATTCCGGAAGATGACTATAAGGGTGACTATAAGTTCTGTGCACGCCAGAAAAAGTTTGATTATGATTATACTTTGTGGTACAGCAAGACCTGGTTTGAATATGCAAAATTAAATGCCGGAACCTTTAATCTGCCTGAATATAATAAGAAAAAGTTGTCTAATCTTGCAGCCAATCTTTATGATTATACACGTCGCGAAAATGGCGTTACTCAGTTTATTGCTGATTTGAATTCCTGCGGGGTTGGTTTTTTTGTTCTGAGCCATTTGCAGAAAACTTATCTTGACGGGGCTGCTTTTGTCTGCAATAAGAATCCTTTTGTAGTTTATACCGGACGCTATGACAGGATTGATAATTTTTGGTTTGTTGTTGCTCATGAAATTGCGCATATTCTTAAACATTATAAATTCCTAAAGCAGCCTATTCTTGATAATCTTGATGAAAAGGCGGAATCGGACAGAGAAAAAGAAGCCGATGAACTGGCGGGAGTTTATCTTAATCAGGAAATTGTTCTTTTGCTGGGGCAGCAGTTTGGAAATTATTTGAATGCAGCTCGTCTTTCCATTTTGAGCGAAAAATCTGGTGTTTCTGTTCCTGTTGCACTTGGAATGCTTCAGCATTTTGGAATGTTAGACTGGCGTCAGTTTGCCAAATATAAAAAGCACGCAAAGGATTTTATTCCTGTTGAGTTTATAAGGGGGTAATGTAAAATGAAAATTATATCTTACCAGATCCTAGATTTACCGCTTTCGTTCAAATTTGAATCTGTTGCGATTTTCAAGCAGCTTACTCTTGCTTCTCGTGCACTTGCTGAGTTGAAAGGTGTTGCTAAAACGATTCCGAATGAGACTATTTTGCTGAATACGCTTGTCTTGCAGGAAGCTAAAGATAGTTCCGAAGTTGAAAATATTGTAACAACGCAGGATGAACTCTACAAGGCTGACTTGGACTTAAAGGAAACTGTAACAAAAACTGCTCAAAAAGAAGTTATCCGTTACAGACAAGCCATGCATACAGGTTTTGATTTAGTTCGCAAGAATAAGCTTTTGACAAATGCTGTAATAAAACAGATTCAGCAGGAACTTGAAGAAAATACTGCCGGATTTCGTGCTGTACCGGGAACTGCATTGAAAAATAGTAAAAATGAAACTGTGTACACTCCGCCACAGACAAAAGATGAAATTGAGCGATTGATGACTAATCTGGAACGGTTTATTAATGATAGTACAATCTGCGACTTAGACCCTCTTGTAAAACTTCCGATTATTCATCATCAGTTTGAAAGTATTCATCCTTTTTATGATGGAAACGGTAGGACTGGCCGTATAATCAACATTTTGTATCTTGTTGCAAACGATTTACTTGATTTGCCAATTCTCTATCTTAGCCGTTATATAAATCATAACAAAGGCGAATATTATAAGTTGATTCAGAAGATAAGAGATAATTCACCAGATAATGAAACTGATTGGGAAAACTGGATTTTATTCATGCTGAAAGGTATTGAACTAACTGCGAAGGAAACTGTTGTTTTGATTAATGAAATAAATAAGCTTATGCAGGAGTACAAAAAGAAGCTAAAACCTTTGTTTGGCTCAAAATATAATCATGAGCTTTTAAATAATCTTTTCCGTCATCCATATACTAAGATTGAATACATTATGCGTGATTTGGATGTTTCAAGGCTTACTGCTACAAAGTATCTTGAAGAACTTGTTTCTTTGAAGCTTGTTGAAAAGGTTAAAATTTGGAAAAGCAACTATTATATAAATAAGCAATTAGTGGATTTATTCATAAATCAAGCTGATTTATATAAATGATATGTATAAAAAATTCAAATTTTTATATATGAGATGTTTATCATGTATAAAAATATTGAAAAAATATACATGACAAGATTATTATGATAAAAAAATCGTATTTTTTAACATAATTTCTAACATTGTCGTATCTGTTTAAACAAAAATGAATGTTGGGAGATCCGTTAATGAAAAATCAAGATTCTATAACCTACGCCATCACTCTTTATTTTGACGATGCCGTTACTAAACAAATCCGCACGCTCACTTCCGACCTTGCTGCCGTTACCGCCAATGACTATATGATTGCAAACTCTGTGCCTCCGCATCTTACGCTGGGGATGTTTCATGCAGAGGATGCCCAGCTGCAAAAGCTTGAGGCGTTGTTTGGGGATTTTGTGGGCGCTGTAAAAGATGAACTTGCCGGACAGGATTTTCCAATTAGCTTTGCCGGGCCGGATAACTTTTTGGATAAGGTGATTTTCTTAAAACCGGAGGATGAGTGCCGTGCTGCGCTTTGCCATTTGAACGAGCAGCTGCACGAGTTGTTCCTGCCGCATTTTGAACCGGCTGATAACCGTAACTACCTTCCGGGAAACTGGGTGCCGCATGTGGCGCTGGGGGTAAAACTTACGCATGAAGGATTTGAAAAAGGGATGGAGTTTTTGAAAAATGCAAAAAGGATTACACCGGGGTTCGCTGTGCAGATTGGGCTGGCCAGGTGTAATCCTTATAATCCGGTTTTGGATCTTACTTTATAATGCCTTATTAATCTCCCGGGTTTTCTTTTTGTAGTACATTGTAAAGCAAATCCAGATGATGACGTAAGCGACTACAAAGACGCCGAACCAGATTAAGGTGCTGCTAACAGTGTGGGGGAACCAGCCGCAGAGGAAGCCGGAAACGTACATCACTATGGAATTGATTACAAAGTGAAGGGCGGTCTGGGCTATGATGCTCCAGCTGTCCATTTCGAATATTACGGTGGTAGCGGCAAAGCTAAGACCTATGAAGCCGGTGATAAAATATTGGGCGATTACTGCAGCGAGTCTTGTGCTGGTGTGATTTACAAGGTAGGTGCTTACTGCGTAAAAGTTGCCGTCGCCGGCTATGAGGCTTTCCAGGATAAGGATTGTCTGGCCTATAAATACGCCGTAGATAAAGCCAAGAATGGCGCGTTTGATTATCTTATTAATTGTTTTCATTGTTCTTTCTCCTTACCAGATTGAGCTGGTCTTTGATTTTGTTCATGTATCTTCGCGATACCATTGTGTCTTTTCCGTTTGTAAAGTTTACCTTGACAATGCCGCTAAAGGACATGTCCAGTCTGGTAACTTTGGAAAAGTTTACAATGTCTGTGTTTGATATTCTTATAAAGTCGGTCCAGCCGCAGTTTGCAGCCAGTTCTTCAAACTCGTAGAGCCGCATTTTTACAAGCAGGGTTTCTTCCTGGCCGTCTGCAGCTGCATCCATGTACACTTTTTTGTCCATGCTGTAGATGCGGTAGATGTCTGCCTGCTTTACCTGGATGCAGTAGTCGCCGTCCCATCCGTTAAGGATTGTGTTGCGTCCGGTTTGGTCCATCCGGCTGATTTTTTCTGCGATGTCCTTTATGCCCTGTGTTTCGCTTGCTGTGTGAATGACGCAGTAAGGAGTTTCGCAGCTTTCTATTTTGATTTGTGTTTTCATTAACGCATGCTCCTGTATCCTATTGTAAGCACTGGGCTTGATCTTGAAAAGTCCTTGAGGGCCTGTTTGTTTTTTCCTGCAGGTAGTCTGCTGTCGCCTCCAAATTCGACAAAGTTTGTACCTCCGCTTCCCTGGCAGTAAATGCAGTCGCGCAAAACAAAGTTTTTTTCCTCCGGCAGACAGTTAATTCCAAACTCGCCAAAGCCTCCGCAAAAGTCCTGTCCACTTGTCCAGAAACCTCCGTTTGTTATGCGGTATTTAATTTTAGAAGTATCAGTTTCTTCTGCAAACCCAACACTGCAAATAATTGCGACCAAAACTAAAGCTATTACTGTTCTTTTCATGGTTGTGACTATAGCACAGGGCGTGGCGCAAGTGTTATTTTGGGGGATAAGTGGTAGATTTGAGCGATAAGTGGTGTGTTTTTGTGTATTCCAACATATTGAAAAGTATGATATTATAGATAGAATCAAATAATAAGGAAAAAAATATGAAACTTTGGGACACTGGTGCTATTTACCAAAATGGAAAGCTCACTCCGGCCGCGGCTGGAAGTGCAGATGGCAGCAAAAAGACAATTGCTTATTCAATCTTACAAAAGCATAATACAAGCGGCGATGATGCCAAACTCAAAATTAAGTTTGATAAAATTACTTCTCACGATATTACTTACGTAGGAATTATTCAGACTGCTCGTGCCAGCGGGCTCGAAAAATTCCCTATTCCTTACGTACTTACAAACTGCCATAACTCGCTTTGTGCGGTTGGCGGTACTATAAATGATGATGACCATATGTTTGGTCTTACCTGTGCCCAGAAATACGGTGGTGTTTATGTTCCGCCGCATCAGGCTGTAATTCACCAGTATGCGCGCGAAATGCTTGCAGAATGTGGAGCAATGATTTTGGGTTCCGACAGCCATACACGCTACGGTGCTCTTGGTACTATGGCCATTGGTGAAGGCGGTGGTGAACTTGCAAAACAGCTTTTGGGCAAGACTTATGATGTAAATTATCCTGGCGTTGTTGCAATTTATTTGACTGGTTCGCCGGTGCCTGGAGTTGGACCACAGGACGTTGCACTTGCAATTATTAAGGCTGTTTTTGACAAGGGCTATGTAAAAAACAAGGTAATGGAATTTATTGGTCCTGGTGTTGCAAATCTTTCTGCAGACTTCCGTATTGGTGTTGACGTTATGACAACAGAAACCACCTGTCTTTCTTCTATCTGGGAAACAGACGGCAAGGTAGAGGAGTGGTATGCAATTCACGGACGTCCTCAGGCTTACAAAGAACTCAAGCCTGCAGATGGTGCTTACTACGACGGTGTAATCGAGCTTGATCTTAGCGAGATTCGCCCTATGATTGCCATGCCGTTCCACCCAAGCTGCGCTTATACAATTGATGAAGTAAATGCAAACCTTGTAGACGTACTGCTCGAAGCAGAAAAACGTGCCAAGGTTAGCTTTGGTGACAAGGTAGACTTTAACCTGCGCAATAAGATTATTGACGGAAAGCTTTATGTAGACCAGGGAATTATTGCCGGTTGTGCAGGCGGCGGTTTTGAAAATATCTGTGCTGCTGCCGACATACTTAAGGGTAAGGACAGCGGAAACGGCAAGTTTGTTCTTAGTGTATATCCTGCTTCTATGCCGGTATACATGGAGCTCATGAAAAACGGTGCCTTTAGTGCACTTATTGATGCCGGTGCTGTTGTTAAGACAGCCTTCTGTGGTCCATGCTTTGGTGCAGGTGACACTCCTGCTAACGGAGCCTTTTCTATCCGTCATTCTACACGTAACTTTCCTAACCGCGAAGGTTCAAAAATCCAGAATGGTCAGCTTTCTTCTGTTGCACTTATGGATGCACGCTCAATTGCCGCAACTGCTGCAAACAAGGGCTTCCTTACTGCCGCTACAGAGTATGATACAGAGTTCAGCGGTAAAAAATATTTCTTTGATAAGGCAATTTACGAAAAACGCGTATATGACTCAAAGGGCGTAGCTCATCCGGAGGTAGAAATTCAGTTTGGTCCTAACATTAAGGACTGGCCTGCAATGAAGCCTCTTAGCGACGACCTTTTAATTAAGATTGTCAGCGAGATTCACGACCCGGTTACTACAACAGACGAGCTCATTCCTTCGGGAGAAACTTCTTCTTTCCGTTCAAATCCTCTTGGACTTGCAGAATTTACTCTTAGCCGCCGAGACCCGGCCTATGTTGGACGCGCAAAGGCTGTACGTGACGGTGCAGACGAAGTAAAAGCCGAAGTTGCCTCTGTAGAAGCTGCCCTTGCAAAAGCAAAACCGGAATTCAAAGGACGTGCAGCCGCTGCAGGTCTTGGTTCTTCTATCTTTGCCGTAAAACCTGGTGACGGTTCTGCCCGCGAACAGGCTGCAAGTTGTCAGAAGGTTCTTGGCGGTTGGGCAAACATTGCAAACGAATATGCAACCAAGCGCTACCGTTCAAACCTCATCAACTGGGGTATGCTGCCATTCCTTTACAAAGACGGCGACAAGAATCTTCCATTTGCAAACGGAGACTATGTATTCATTCCGGATGTAAAAAAGATGGTTAGCGAAAAACTTCCATCCTGCAAAGCCTATGCTGTTAAAGCCGATGGCACAATAAACGAGTTTGAGCTTAGCACCGGTGACCTTACCGATGACGAACGCAAAATCATCCTGGCCGGATGTTTGATAAACTACTACAAGGAATAAATGAAAAGACGCAGACTTTTTTTGACACTTCTTATTCTTCTTTCTCTTTTTGCAACCGGCTGTTCCAGACGTAATAAAGGTCCACGGCTGTATCTTGATGATAACTTTTACTGGGCACTGGGTAGTGGAGAAGACCAGATAGAAGATGCTCCAAAGTATGACTATAAAAAGCTCCCTAAACTGGCTTATAAAAATATTGTGCGGCTTAAGGAAGTCGGCAATACAGGAAAATATGTATGGCTAAGGGTGCAGTTTGAAATTCCTGAAGCGCTCAAGGGTGATGACCTTTCCATGCTCATTCCATATCTTCATTTTGCCGAAGAGCTTTACTTAAACGGTTACTATATTGATGACTATGGAGTTATGGGAGACGGTCCCGAAGATTCTGCCATTCAGGATGCAGGTCTTATGGCCCATCTGTTTGATTTTCCCGAAAGCTTTTTAATTCAGGATGGAATAAATACAGTTTATATAAAGCTTTTTGCTCTTGGAGATGCAAGCATTACTTCCGGAGTATTCCTTGGCGAACGACAGGATGCCTGGGCTACTTCGGATATTATGACCTTCTGGAGATCCCGTATCTATATCTTCCTGGAAGGCTTTATGTTATGCGTGTCCATTTTCTTCCTTCTGATATTTATTGCCTATAAAAAAGACCGGCTGTATTTTTATCTTTCGCTCATAAGTCTTATTTCCATGTTCTTCTTTTCAGGCTTTTTTGGCGGAGACCTTCCATGGGTTGGCTTTCATGGCGGAGTAACCTTTTTAACCTTCTTTAAATTTACCAAGTGCATCAGCTTTTTTATAATGGAATATCTTTTCTCCCTGTTTATCTTTGACTATCTGGAAATGAAGCACACACTTACAGAAAGAATTATACGCCATACCTGGCTTGCAGCTGTTATTCTTGTAATCTGCTTTGCTCCAACCTATCATTCTCTCATAACAATTTCTCACATTGTAATCTGGTTTTCTCTTGCAGATGTTTCCTTAGATATTGGAATTATAGTACACCATGTGCGCAAGGGCGAAAAAAGAGAAAAGGCCCGTATTCTGCTCATTGCTCTTTCTCCCTTCTTATCTTGTGTTCTCTTTGACTTTGTTGTTAAATCCTTTGTTAATAATATAACCCTGCCGTATTTTTCTATATTCGGATGGGAAATATCGGTTGTAATATGTTTCCTTTATTTCAGTACTCAGTATAACCGTATTGCCATCCGTCTGGACTACCTTAATAAGAATCTTAAGAACGAAGTAGAGGATCAGACCTCAAAGCTTACCGAAGCAAACCGCAAGCTTGAACACGAGCGCGACATTGCCCGCAAGGATATGCACATGGCCTCGGTTGTTCAGCAAAAGTTTTTCCATGCTCCGGACCAGAAATTTGCAAACTGGGATTATGCTGTATGCTACGAGCCTTTCTCTGAGGTTTCGGGCGACCTCTTTAATTTTTACTATGATAAAGAAGAACTGCAGGGTGTTTCGGTATTTGATGCTTCGGGCCATGGTGTAGCTGCCAGTCTTATTACCATGCTTTCAGAAAATGTTATAAAGACTATCTATGCCGAAAGCCGCAAAAAACACAAGCATCTTTCCGAGGTTCTTACAGATTTGAATAAGGGTCTTATAGAAGCCAAGGGAGATGTAGACAACTTCCTTACCGGTGTGCTTATAAGCATTACCGAAAAACAAAACGGCGACTGCAAGATTGACATTGCCGATGCGGGACATCCGTATCCAATTTTATACCGTGCCGACGCCAAAGAAATAGTTCACATTACTCCGCCGGCAGGCAAGGAATCTTACGGACCAATTGGAATTGCAGGAATAGAAACCCACTATACCGATTTTTCTTTTGAAATGAAAAAGGGTGATATTCTTGTTCTGTACACCGATGGTCTTATAGAAACAATGAATGCCCGCCGGGAAGAGTTTGGAAAAGAAAATGTTGGAAAGGTTTTAATAGACAACAGCAAGAAGAATGCAAATTCTATTCTTCAGCTTTTGATGGCCAATCTTGATATTCACACCGGCCAGGAAATGCGCAACGACGACGTTACAGTAATTGTTTTAAAAAGAAAATAGGGGCCCGAAGGCCCCCATCAATTATTTCTTTGCCTGTTTAGCAAATGTCTGAATACCTTCGATAACGAGGATAATAGCGAGCACTGCCATTGCAAGAGCAAAGATCAGCTGGAACCAGTTGCCCCAGAAGAAGGCACCGTCTGCTCCAATTGCCATAGCCTTAATCTTGTTTACGATTGTAAGTACAAGAGAGGTCAAGGTTGCAGCAAGCATAAAGATCATTGGAATAAAGAACATCTTGTTGTTCTTTCCTGCGTTTCCAAGCCATGCAGCAACTGCCATCAAAGCAATACCTGCAAGCAGCTGGTTTGCAGCACCAAAGAGACCCCAGATTGCGCTGAGCTTAAGTCCACCAAGAATACATCCAATCAATACCATGATAGCTGTACCAAAGAGTGGGTTAGCAAGAAGCTTGCGGATTCCCTTTGCGTCTTTCCAGGTAGCTTCGTCTTCCTTAAGGAAGAGTTCACTGAACATAAAGCGGCTCAAGCGTGTACCTGTATCCAAAGATGTAAGGGCGAATACAGAGACTGCAAGAGTGAGCAAAGCAAAGATTGTATTGTAAACTGTAGAACCTTCGGCTCCAAACAGAATTGCAAGACCTGCACCAAAGGCTGCAGAAGGAGAACCAAATCCGCCTGCCTTATATTTTTCGAATACCATACCAACAGCAATCAAAGAAATAATACCAAGTGCAGATTCAATAAGCATTGAACCGTAACCGATTGCCTTAGCATTTTTTTCGTTATCAAGCTGCTTAGAAGAAGTACCAGTAGAAATCAAAGAGTGGAAACCTGAACAGGCACCACAAGCTACTGTAATAAAGAGGGCAGGGAACATTGTTCCAATACCGGTTTTCCATCCTGTAAAGGCAGGAATATTAAAGGTAGCGTTGCCAGTGAAAGCTGAACCAACAATACCAATGATTGCGAGTAACATCATAGCATAAAGAAGGAATGATGAAAGATAATCACGTGGCTGGAGCAAAATCCAAACCGGAACCAGGGAAGCAACAGCAATGTAAATACCAATGAATACAATCCATGCAGTACGTGTCATTGCAAATCCAACCTTCAAACCAACGATTGTGATAGCAACAATTCCAACAATACCAATGATTGTAGCAGGAAGAGTCTTAAGACCACATTTGTTTGTAAGAATACCATATACTACTGCAAGTACAATGAAGAGGAGCGAAATCATAGCAGTAGACTGAGCACCTGTAGGGTTTGTTACAAATCCAAAGGTTTTTGCAGCGTTATCTGCTGTAAAGAAGGTTCCTGCAACTACGTTTACGAATGAAGCAATTACAAGAATAAGAACAAGGAGGGCAAAGATAATGAAAAGCTTCTTTGCTCTTGAACCCATAGAATCCTTAATGATTTCTCCTACAGATTTTCCGTCGTGGCGGATAGAAGCAAAGAGGGATCCAAAATCCTGAAGTCCACCAAAGAAGATTCCTCCAACTACACACCAGAGGAATACCGGAACCCAACCAAATACGGCAGCCTGAATAGGACCGTTAATTGGACCAGCTCCTGCAATTGATGAGAAGTGGTGTCCCATCAGTACGGCTGGTTTTGCCGGAACATAATCAACGCCGTCCTGCTTTTCGTAAGCCGGTGTTTTCTTTGTAGGGTCAATGCCCCACTGCTTTGCAAGCCATGAGCCGTAAAAGATGTAGCCAATTACGAGCAAAGCGACCGCAGCAAGAATGATTAATAATGCTGTCATTTTGTTGCATCTCCTTTATTAAAAATATTTTTTTCCAGCAGCTTGCGGTAATCCTTCCCCAGTCTGTTGGAATAAATGCCTTGATTTGTAAGTTCTGCCGCTGCAAGCTTAAAGTTGCTCCAGCCCCAGAAACTGAACTTATAGGATTTATAAAGCTTTGTCTTTTTGATAGTGATTTGCGTCTCTTCTGCAACTTTGTCTGCAAGAATGATTAGCGTAATGTCCGAGTTGCGGTGACCTTCGTGAGGATGAACCTTTTCAAGACCAGTAGCCCATGCCTTAGAAACCAGCTGCATGAGGGTTCCGTCATCCAAAACCGGTACTCCTGCAAAATAAACAAATTCATTAGAATCTATGTCGGCAATATGAGCCGAGCGGACAAGAAAATACTGTTCGTTATGTGAGCGGAATTCTGCTTCTGCCAGAAACGGCTGTACAGGAGCGTCTTTATTAATTGTATAATACTGCCTGAATGCCGGCAGCAACTTTTCTAATGCCTGGGATACGTCCATAGAACGACCTTGCCTTTATAAATTTAGTATAAGACAAGGTTTGTTTAGTGTCAATTAAAAAATTTAATATAATTAAAGAAAGTCTATTCTGATAACAGAGTTTCGTTCAGTTTTTCAACCGATTCTGTATTCTGGATAGCAATTGTTTTAACAGATTCCAGAGCTTCTTCTGCAGTAGAAAGCTTTTCCTTAAGGTTCTGTACCCGCACCTGCATTTCGTCCGTAAAATCAGAAATTGTAGCAATTGCATTGTCCTGTTCATTTATTTC
>JAEEGG010016702.1_pt1 | contig 15208 bp, 7 predicted proteins | sample 9134161 | NCBI WGS metagenome assembly JAEEGG01 (sample SAMN16246543, study PRJNA631951) | gut metagenome | biome: gut microbiome; feature: rumen; material: CR-attached | host: Bos | place: Iran: Karaj | collected 2018-10
GAGCCGCGGCGTTGTGGGGGCCCGTGACTGTGTGCTGATTGCTTCGCGGGGGGAGGGTGGGGGAGGGGGGTGTTTTGTTGTAGGCCGTGCCGATGTGCCGTCGGATGGCGAGGGCTTGCTGCGTCTGGGCGATGGGCTGGCGATGAGGTTCGGGGTGAGGACGGATGTGGTGTCGTGCAAGGTGCCTTGCGAGGTGGCGCTGTTCGATGCCGATGCGTTGCGGTGGCCGCTGGAGGTGAGGCACTGGCTGGTGGGCGACCGGTTTCGTCCGTTCGGGATGCGGGGGCGTCGGCTGGTGAGCGATTTGCTGACGGAGAGGAAGCTTTCGCGGCTGCAGAAGGAGCGTGTGTGGGTGGTGTGCGAGGCGGAGGGCGTGGTGCTGTGGGTGGCCGGGCTGCGGGCGTCGGGGCTTTGTGCGGTGGGGGAGGGGACTTCCAGAGTGCTGCGGCTGCGGCTTGAGGGGGTGATATAAAAGGTATATATACTATATATATAACAAGGGCGGCCCCGCCTCCGGCGGGGCCGCCCTTGTTGTGTGATGCCCCAAAGGGGCGAAAAAGCGTGTGTCAGTCGTTGTTGCGCGTCAGCCGCAGGTTGCGGTTCAGGAACACCATCTCCAGCACTTCGCCGCTCACAGTGAAGGGCGATGTCTCGATGACCTGGCTCATCGTATCGTCGTAGAAATTGATGGAGCCCGTGCCGCTCGAATAGGTGTAGTCGCCCGTAAATCTCCTGCTGTCACGCTCGCCGTCGGACGTCACCGACGTCACGCTGAGGTAGCATGCCGTGCCGAAAGTGAGGGAGTAGGTCAGCGATTCGCCATTGATGCTCTCGCGCAGCGTCCAGTGCGTGCCGCTCATCGACTCGGGATAGTCGTTCACATCGCCGTTGCCGCCACCACCGTTGCCGCCATCGTTGTGCGTCAGCGTGATGTCTTGGCCCTGGAAGTTCATGTGCAGCGTGTTGCCGTGAACCTCGAAGTTCGCCGAGCAGACCTGGTGGGTCATCTCCTCGTCGTAGAACACAATGTTGCCGTTGCCGTTCGAGCTCGAGTACGTGTAGCGGCCGTAGTAGTTGTCGTACGAATCGCCGGTCATGCTGGCCTTGGTGAACACACACATGTCGGCCGAGCCGAACGTCAGGTTGTACATCACCTGGCCGTCCTGGTACATCCACGAGCCCGTGTTCGCCATCGAGCTGGGATGGTCGCCGTTGCCGCCATTGTTGTTGCCGCCATTGCTGTTTTCCGTCGAGTAGGACAGGCGCACCTCCGTGCCGTCGTCCGTGCGGCCCGAGGCCTCGAGCGTACCCTTGTGGTCGCCCAAGATGTTCATCGTCACCTCGCCGCTCACCACCATGGTCAAGCCAGCCGGCGTCTGAATGGAACAGTACACAGGGCTCGACTTGCCGGCCGGGTTCGTGATAGTGTAGGAATGCGTGCCGTTGGAGCCGTTGAACGTGCCCGGGAACTCGAAGTACACCGACACCTGCTGGCTCACATTGTAGAGCCGCAGCGTCAGTACATCCTCGTCCTCGTCCACCTCCATGCCGTCGATAGCCAGCGTCCGTCCGCCCATCGTCATCTCATTTCTGACCGATCCCTGGTTGTCATTGTTATCGTCGCCGCCGCCGAAGAGGTCCTCCGTGCAGCCGTTCAGCAGCAGGGAGCCCCCCGCCACCATCAGCGCGAACATCGCGCCGAGAAAGAAACGCTTTGTTTTCATGGTCTTTATGTATTAAAAAGGTTAATATTGTCCGTCAACGCAATTGCAAAGATACAACAATATTTCCGTCCATGCAACCCCCGCCCGAAAAAAAATCCCGCCACTCCCCGTCGATCCTCCACCGCCCTGGCCACCAGTCCCTTCGCACCAACGTGGAAAAATATGTTGAAAACTTCGCCCCCGCCCGCCCGCCCGATTCACGAAAAGCAAGTACTTTCGTAACGATTTGGTCGCCGCGAGCAAGTTGTGCAAGCTATTGCAAACCAGTCGCTCCAAGCGTCAAAAGGGAATTGGGTGAGACCCCCAAACAGTCCCGCTGCTGTGAAATCCAGTCCAAAGCAGTCCTCCAGAAGCCACTGTGCCGCGCCATAGCCGCATGGGAAGGCGGACGACCGAGCAAGGAGAAGTCAGAAGACCTGCCAAATCACACATTCGAAAGCTTTCGAGGAAAAAGCCGTAGAAAAGCGGACAAGCCCGTCACCGAGCCGTCCTTTTCTCTGTCTCACCCCGACGCTTTCCCAAACTCCGCCCTGCAGGCAACCCAAGGTACAAAGCAGTTGTCGCGCAGCTCCGCGGCAAACCATCGTGAAAAGAAACATAAAAGCATACCTATGAGTGCAGACATACAGATAGTGAAACGCGACGGCAAACGCGAAGTGTTCTCAATCGAGAAGATAAAAAACGCCATCCGCAAGGCCTTCCTCAGCGTGGGCGCTTTTGCCAGCGAAGAGGACATGGTCAACATCCTCTCACGCCTCCACATCGGCAACCTCATGACCGTCGAAGAAATACAGAATCAGGTCGAGGTGGCCCTCATGGCCGAACACTATTTCAACGTCGCCAAGAGTTACATGCTCTACCGCCAGCAGCACACCGAGGATCGCGAGACGATGGAGAAACTCCAGTTTCTCATGGACTACTGCAACGCCAAGAACCCAGCCACCGGAAGCAAGTACGACGCCAACGCCAACGTGGAGCAGAAAAACATCGCCACCCTCATCGGCGAACTCCCCAAGAGCAACTTCATCCGCCTTAACCGCCGCCTGCTGACCGATCGGCTCAAGGATATGTACGGCAAAGAGCTATCGGACAAATATCTGCGTCTGCTGGAACAGCATTTCATCTACAAGAACGACGAGACGTCGCTGGCCAACTACTGTGCCAGCATCACCATGTACCCCTGGCTGCTCGAAGGCACAAAGAACATCGGTGGCAACAGCACTGCCCCCACCAATTTGAAGAGCTTCTGCGGCGGATTCATCAACATGGTATTTATTGTCTCCAGCATGTTGGCCGGTGCTTGCGCTACTCCTGAATTCCTGATGTACCTGAACTATTTCATTGAGAAGGAATATGGCGAGGACTACTACAAGCATCCCGACCGCCAGGCCGACATGAGTGTGCGCAAACGCACTGTCGACAAGGTCATCACCGACTGCTTTGAGCAGATAGTATACAGCTTAAACCAGCCCACTGGTGCACGTAATTTCCAAGCCGTGTTCTGGAACATCAGCTATTACGACCGCTACTATTTTGAGAGCTTATTCGGTGAGTTTGTCTTCCCCGACGGCAGCAAACCCCATTGGGAAGGACTCAGCTGGCTGCAGAAACGTTTCATGAAATGGTTCAACCAAGAACGCACGCGGACACCGCTTACCTTCCCCGTGGAGACGATGGCGTTGCTGAGCCAGGACGGTGACGTGCGTGACGAAGAGTGGGGCGACTTTACTGCCGAGATGTACAGCGAAGGTCATTCCTTCTTCACCTATCTGAGCGACAATGCCGACAGCTTGTCGTCATGCTGCCGTTTGCGCAATGAGATTAAAGACAACGGATTTTCCTATACTTTGGGTGCAGGAGGTGTGTCCACAGGCAGCAAGAGTGTGCTGACCATCAATCTGAATCGTTGCATACAGTATGCCGTGCGTGGCGGACAGGACTACATGACCTATCTGGCCGATGTTATCGATCTCTGCCACAAGGTGCAGCTGGGTTACAATGAGAACCTGAAAGAATTTCAGCAGAAAGGTATGTTGCCGCTGTTCGACGCAGGATATATCAACATCGGTCGTCAATATCTCACCATTGGTGTGAACGGACTGGTAGAGGCAGCAGAGTTTCTGGGCATCACCATCAACGACAATCCGCAATATGCGGAATTTGTCGGCAAAGTGCTTGGATTGGTGGAGAAATACAACAAACAGTATCATGACAAGGGCGTGATGTTCAACTGTGAGATGATACCTGCCGAGAATGTAGGTGTGAAGCATGCCAAGTGGGATAGGGAAGATGGTTATCAGGTGCCTCGCGACTGCTACAACAGTTATTTCTATGTTGTGGAGGACACCACGCTCAACGTTATTGACAAATTCCGTCTGCATGGCCGCCGCTATGTGGAACATCTTACTGGCGGCAGCGCCCTGCATTGCAACCTGGAAGACCATTTGAGCAAAGAGCAGTACCGCCAGTTGCTGCGTGTGGCTGCCAAGGAGGGCTGTAACTATTTTACCTTTAATATACCCAACACTATCTGTAACGACTGTGGGCATATCGACAAGCGCTACTTGAAAGAATGTCCTCACTGCCACAGCAAGAATGTGGACTATCTGACGCGTGTTATCGGCTACATGAAGCGCGTGTCCAATTTTTCCATGTCACGTCAGAAGGAGGCCGCCCGCAGATATTATATTCCGAAGGGAGGAAAATGCTGAAGATTGTCGATTGGGATATCGTCTTCGCCGAGGTGCCGGACGAGGTGACGCTGGCTTTCAATCTGTCGCGTTGCCCCAATCGGTGTGAGGGTTGCCATAGTCCCCAGTTGTGGAAAGATATAGGCGAACCGCTCACGACGGCACGTCTCACGAACTTGGTGGAGCGCTATCGCAGCGCCATCACTTGTATCTGTTTCATGGGTGGCGATGGCGATTTGCAGGGACTTGCAGAATTGTCGGAGTATGCCCGTCGCCAGTTCCCGGAATTGCGTAGGGCATGGTATAGCGGACGTCCCACTTTGCCCGATGGGATGCCGCTCCAAAATTGGGATTATATTAAGCTGGGACCATACATACCTTCACGTGGACCCCTGAACAAACTGACCACCAACCAGCACTTTTACCATGTGCTACCGTCAAAGAAATTAAAGGATATCACCTATCGGTTCCGTGCACGCATCTGAGGGGGATAGCGTTGATGGCAGGTGTCTATTCTAAGGATTTCTGTCCGATAGCATAGTTGCGCCATTTTTCAATGACTTGCTGCATATCAGAGGGGATTTGGCTTTCAAAATGAAGCCGTTGATGCGTTGTAGGGTGCTCGAATCCAAGGACTGCAGCATGTAGCGCTTGGCGTGGGAGGATTTGGAAGCAGTTGGCGATAAATTGTTTGTATTTTGTGAAGGTGGTTCCCTTTAAAATTTGGTCGCCACCGTATGCCTCATCGTTGAACAAGGGATGCCCGATATATTTCAGGTGAGCCCTGATTTGGTGTGTACGGCCTGTCTCCAACACGCAATCAATCCATGTGATATATCCGAATCGTTCGTGAACGTACCAGTGTGTCACAGCGTGTTTCCCATGGTCTCCGTCAGGGTATACTGCCATAACTTTTCGGTCGCGGACCGAACGGCCGATGTTGCCGGAAATGGTTCCGGAATCGTCAGCGAAATCACCCCACACCAGAGCATAGTATTTTCGTTCGGTGGTGTGGTCAAAGAACTGTTTGGCGAGATGGATTTGTGCCTCTTCATTCTTTGCTATCAGCAGCAATCCAGAGGTGTTTTTGTCAATACGGTGTACGAGATAGGGAGTGATGGGGGATCCGTTGCGGTTTTTTTTGTCGTTAAAGTAGTACAACAATCCATTGAGCAATGTTCCCGTGTAGTTGCCCACGCCGGGATGTACCACCAGCCCGGGTTGCTTGTCAATGACAAGGACGTCGTCATCTTCGTACACGATATTCAGAGGTATCTCTTCCGGCAAAACTTCACACTCATGCGGGGGTTCTGGAAGAAGTACCGAGATGATGTCGTTAGGTTTGACTTTGTAGTTGGATTTTGTGGGGGCTCCATTGATGAGAATGCAGTCGGCTTTGGCAGCTGCCTGTATTTTGGTGCGGGACACCCCCTCTATATGCATCAACAGGTATTTGTCCAACCGTAGCGGTGTTTGTCCTTTGTCGACAATAATGCGGTGACGTTCAAAAAGTTCACCTTCCTCTGGTTGTTCGGAACTATCGGTGGTATAGTTGGTCATCGAACGATAAATTTCTTAGTGATGTGTTGTGAATGCTTGGTGTCAATGACATGAAGAAGGTACATTCCTTGCGACAGTCCAGTCAGGGATATATTCTCGGTATAGGAACTCTGGTAAACCTGTCTTCCGTGCATGTCAAATATCTGAAGGGTTACATATTCAGGGCTGCATTCTTGCAGTTGGAGGTGTATTACCTCGTGTGCGGTAGAAGGATAGACGCGGACATCCATATTGTGTTTTGCCTGGTTTATGGCAAGTAGGGCAGACTGCCCAAAACATGGGCGTATCATAAGTGCTCCTTTCAGTATGCTTTGTTGCCATTGGCCGCTTGTCATTGCGAAAATATGCTGCCGTGCATCGTTGTTTCGGTCGAAGCCGAGATTGATATAATCTGTCCCGATTTGTTCAATACCCACATAAATGGTGCCTTCAACCACTGTGGGCAATGACAATGTGTATCGGATATATTGGTTCAGTCCTTGGAAAACAGTGCGCTGTCGTTGCGTGTCCTTGTACAGTAGTGTTCCTGGTTTTCCGTTGTCGTCCGACCAAATGCAGAGATAGAATTGAATGCCGATATTTTCGTTATTGCGAGTGCTGTTAAAGTAGAGATCAATGGCTGTGAGGGTGTCTGCTTCGTTGAGGGTGAATTGATACGCAATGTACATGCGGCTGCCGTTGGCGGTGAGGCCATAACCATTTTCGGCCACGCCATCGTCATAGGCGTAATAATTGTCAAATATTTGGGAAAAGCTAATGGTATCGTTCTCTGTGTGACTATCGCCGGCAACCCCTTCGGTGACGATATGTATGGTCTTGAAGGTGCAGGGACTGTCTCCTACAGGGTATGAGAAGTTAATGGGGGGACGGGCATGTGCCAAATGGGTTTGGTATGTATGATTCGGTAAGAAAACAGGGGCGTTTTCATAGCCGCCATTGTAGTCCGATATGGTGTTGCCTTGCTCGTCGCTGATGGAGTAGCCGTAATGGGTAGTTAAACTCTGGTTGTAAAGGTTGGTGATAGTTATTCCTATCGTGTCTTTCATCTCGTCGCTGCGAAATTGCTTGTATGGCATGGCTTGGTATCTCCGCAACATGGAAGGGGCACGGTCGACGAATGCCACATCCCGAAAAGAGGGGGTGGTCGAGGAACGTCCTTTGTCAAGAAGTATGTAATCAATGTTCCACTGGTCTGAGTTGCCAACGATGCCAGTTTTGGGATTGGCATCCATACTGCAATAATTGCGGAATCTGAACTGAAATTTGTCGTTAAAATAGCGGGAATCCTTGATGGGTATGCAGACGTACTGCCAGCGTGTTCCTGTTTGTGCCTGCAGTGTGTCGGAACTGACACCTCCCACCGACCAGACAAGAATCCAGCGGTTTTCAGATGCGCAGTAAAATTCGAGGATTAGGGAATCTTGCTCCTCTGGGGCATCGCCCAGGCGTTCCCACATGTTCCCATATCCTCCGCCAGGTAGATAGTAAAAACTAAGGCACACGGAGTCACCAGGAGTGAGCATGTGGGCGTAAGGGGATAACACGGAGTCGAGTCGCACAAAGAGGGATGTCAGGGTATCGGCCGAGAAGATGCTTGTGGAGGCAGATGCGTAGAGCTCTCCGTGAGCGTCTAATGCGTCCAGAGTGGCCATACCGATAGTGGGGGGGAGTGCTCCGTAACCGTCATTCACAAAGCATTGTTGCCCATGCCACCGGTGTATATCAGGAATACCTGAGTAATTTGAGAAATCATCTGCGAAAGGCAATTGAAGAGTGGTGGAGTCTCCGCTTTTGGACAGAACATATTCATGAGGACGGTTTTGTAGGGGTACAAGGTATTCCTGTGCTTGCATTAGAGGGCAAACAGCAAGGAATAGTATGGTTAGGAATATGTGTCTGTTCAACATAGCGTGAGGGTAGCTTGTGGGATTACCATTGCCAGCTGTCATCAACGGTGTTGTTCTCTTCGTACTCGTTGGTATATATGATTTTTGAAGAATCAACATGGAAATCATTGACCATCTTGTCAACGTCAATGTCAGAATCGCTGCTGTACCATAGTTCAACCTGCGTACCGTAGGGGTATCTTGATACGCCAGTATAATCGGGTTCCTGCCGTACAACAACGGCGTGGGAACGGTCAGTTACTCCATTGAAATGTTCCGCTCCGATGTTGAATGAGCTGGAGAGGATAGCGTTGCGGGCTTTGGTCGGTGATTTGCCGATGACGAAGGGTATAATATTGGTGTTATTGCCTTCTCCCATGCCGATGGTAAGGTCGATAACCGATCCTTTTTCCAATGGCGTTCCAGGTTGTACTACACGCCCTTTGTGGTTTTGTTCAAGTACTGCATTGCGGAAAGGACTCTCGACAAATTTAAGGTAACCTACGGTAAATCCAACACTGCTTAATTGTGAAATGGCTTGGCGTACAGTCATGTCTGTTAAATCTGGCATAACGGCCTCTTCTGCGGAGTATGCTGCGATGGTGACATAAACTTTTCGTCCACGTTTGACCATAGAACCTGGCTTGGGGTCTTGGGTCAGAATGGTGCCACCTGCTTGGTTTTCGTCGTATATGGAGTCGATGACAACATACCGTAGTCTTATGTCACTACTGTCGTTTATCTGATCGAACTTTTGGCCAATGAGGTCGTACATTTTGTATTCCTGTCCGACATGTGCATACATCTTTAGCAATATGAAGATGATAATTAATATGCACAAGGCGGTGAGCACCATCAGGAGCAGATGTTTGATGACAGGGTGCTGCCGGAAGAAATCTTTTGTATTCGCCATAATAGTTAATAACTGATTTTGCTCTGTTTTAGTGTGTAGATATTGCTTTTACTCTTCAGTGGAATTGACAACGATGCCTTTCAATGTGGCTGCAGTGCAGTCGGTGACTTTTACCTGAAGGTATTCTCCTGTATGGTGGTTGCCACGGTCAAACACGATGACCTTGTTTTGGCTGTTACGTCCAAATAATTGCTCTTTGGAGCGATGAGATGTTCCTTCTGTAAGCACTTCGAAGGTTTTCCCAATGTCGCGTCGATTGTTCTCCAGAGCTATCTCACCTTGCAGTGCTATAATCTCCTCCAGACGGTGTATTTTAACATCTTCGGGGATGTCATCTTGTAGATGTCGTTCAGCGTATGTGTTGGGGCGCATGGAGAATTTAAACATATATGCGTAATCGTAACGTACTTTGCGAAACATTTCCAGCGTGGCCTGGTGGTCTTCTTCTGTCTCAGAACAGAAACCGGCAATGACATCGGTGGTGATGGAGCAGTCGGGGAGAAATCGACGTATGGCATCAATGCGGTTTAGATACCAATCGGGCGTGTAGCGTCTGTTCATCAGTTTCAGTATTCGCTCGCTGCCAGACTGCACTGGGAGATGGATGCATCGGCAGATGTTGCGGCGCTCTGACATAACTTGAAGCAGTTCGTCGGATAAGTCTTTGGGGTGTGATGTGGCAAACCGAACACGGAGCAAGGGACTGATATCGGCTACACGGGCCATTAGTTGAGGAAATCCTGTGGTAGATACTTCATTGCCAGTATCTCCAGACCATCTGTAGGAGTTTACGTTCTGCCCCAGTAATGTCACTTCTCGGTATCCTTGTTCGAAGAGCATGCGGGCTTCATTGACAATGGTTTGCGGGTCGCGGCTGCGTTCTTTTCCTCTGGTGTATGGGACAACGCAGTAAGCGCAATAATTCTGACAGCCACGCATGATGGATATGTAGCCGGAGATGCCGTTGCCGTTCAGACGCACCGGTGTGATGTCTGCATAGGTCTCATCCTCACTCAATGTGGTCTCGGCGGTCTTTGCCCCATTGATTGTCTGTCGTAGAATGATGGGAAGTTTGCGGTAGGCATCTGGACCGACAACGAAACTTACGTTGTCTTCTTCTTCAAGGAGTTGTTTCTGTAAGCGTTCGGCCATACATCCAAGAATGCCGATTTTTACAGGGCGTTGCCGTTGCAGGGCTTTGAGTTCATGCAAGCGTTTGCGGATACGTTGTTCAGCATTGTCGCGTATGGCGCAGGTGTTGATAAGTATGAAGTCGGCAGCATTGACGTCTGGGGTAAGCTTATACCCTTCACGAATCAGTATGGCGTTAATCACCTCACTGTCGGCAAAGTTCATTTGGCAACCATAGGTTTCAATATAGACAAGGTTTGGTTGTGTATTGGCAATGGCTTGATTAGTCGCATTCATAACCCTATAGGTCTAAATATTAGATTTTGCAAAAATACACAAAAAAGCCGATAGGAGACATGTCGGATAACATCTATACTTCATTCGGTAGGGGTGGGAGAAGGACTCCCCCATTGAACTACCGTCCATCATCCGATGCTTTGTCCATATTTTTCATACTATATATTGGTGCATGAATATGGGATTCTGATGTTTTACCTATTCTAATTGTATTGTTTTGTTTTTGAATACTATAATGCGGTATAAGGTGAATTGTCTATCAATTGCTGACAAAATGACATGCCACATGTCAAAATTGCAGATATGTTCATAAGCCGATGAACATATGTTCCCGAAAGTGTCGTTTCTTGAAAAAGGTTGACTCCTTTTAATTGTTATTCCTGGGTTTGGTTTACCTTGTGTCAAAAAAAACGTGACATCCAAAAGAATGTCACGCAATGGAAAAGTTGTGGAATTTTTACTCTTCGCTAATGATTTTGAATTCAGTGCGGCGGTTAATGGCGCGGCCTTCCTCTGTAGCATTGGAAGCAATGGGTTGTGTGGCACCATAGCCATGGTAGGTAAGTCGATCAGCGGGTACTCCATAAGAAATAAGTCGATAGTAAACCGCTTTAGCTCGATTCCAGCTGAGCAGTATGTTGCGGTTCTCTCCACCGGTATTGTCGGTATGTCCCCCCACCTCTACTTTAATGGAGGGGTTGGCAATGATGATACTGGCTACTTTTTCTATATCAGGGGTATATTCATTCAGCAGGTCAGCACTTCCAATGCGGAAAAGTACGTTGTATACAGGATCCATAGTGATGCCGTTGGTTATTCTGCCTCCGTTGAAATAAGAGGACAGTTGTTCTGAAATGCTGATGGGTTTGCCGTTTGGCTTTTGGGAGACTTTGCTCATCATCACGATTCCCAACTCGTCGTCCTGGGTATTGACGTTGCCACCGACATTGACGGGTGTCCCCATTGCTTGATTCATTGAACTGAATGCAACGTAATAAATGTCGTACCCGCCTTGGCCGTCTCTGCCATTGGAGGCAAAGTAAAGACGGTTGTTGTAGAACACGGGGGTGCGTTCGTTACTCGAGGAATTGACAGCACTGCCGGCATTTTCGGCTGCACTCCATGTCATATCGTTCTGTAGGGTGGTAAACCAGATGTCGCTTCCTCCCAATCCGCCAGGACGGTCACTGACAAAGTAAAGGGTACGTCCATCCGATGCAAATGCCGGCTGGTCGTCAAGAGTGCGGCTGTTCACGTGGCTGCCTAAACTCCGGGGCTCGCTCCATTGGCTGTTGTTCAGAACAGAGTAGTATAGGTCCTTGTCGCCCATACCTCCGTCACCTTCCAATGCCATGATGGTAATCTTACCATCGGGAGAAACGGTATAACTGACGTTTTCTTGTTGACTTGGGTCACCCAATTGTAACATGGCTACAGCCGATGACCACTTGTCGTTAGTGCTGTAGGAACCATAGTATTGTTGTTGCCCGTTAGTCTTGCGGATAAACACCATTAAATCTTCTGCCTTGGGCGCCGTTTCAGTTGTCGATTTAGATTCAGAGGACTTCGTTTTTTTATCGTCACGGCTATTGCTCTTATCGTTACTGCCATACAACCCAGGTCCGAAGTCCAGGGTCATTTTGATACCGAAGGAGAAGTAGTGCATCTTCTGGACGAGATTGTTCTCCATGCATTTTTTATATCCCAACGTATTGGTTGTAGCTGCTACGGGCAGGTCTTTGTAGGTAAGCTGTTTCATGTTGGCATCGTGGGAGGTGGCACCATTGTTAAGTGCGTACTCAGCGTAGACGCTCGGTCGCAGACCAATGGATTTCATGTTGATGCGGCATCCGAGTTCAGCAGCACCCATAAACCAAATGGGTTGTTTGTAAGTGTAGCTCCCACTCTCGCTGTTGTATCGCTTGGCTCCGAGAAGTTGCGCATCAATATTAAGGTTGTCGGTAGGATCGATTTTGGTGATAGAAACATCTGTGGTTCCGGTCTTGTAATCAATACGCATGGGTCCTATAGGAATGGCAGTTTTCACACCAAAACTGGCTACAAACGTTCGCGTATCAATGCGAAGCATGAGAGGAATGTTTAAATGAGTGAAATGGGTGGTTTCCTCATGTCCATTAGAAACGTATTTATAATGAATTGTCCAGTCTGTTCCCATCGGGTTGGGATACACTATACTGGAGAAATATTCATAATTGTCGCCGGCGCAGAAGGTGCTTTTTCCCGACATCAGCGTTAATCCAGTCTGAACTCCCATTACTTTACTGAACAGATAGGTGTATTCGAAATTTACACCCCAGCCCAATCCCATCTTGTTGTAGGAAGTAGTAGTGCCTTGTTGTAGTAGCGATGTTCCTCCCAGAATCACCCCTCCTCCGAAATATGATTTAGAAGGATTGTTGCTAGAAGAGGTATCGTTCTGGGCCTGAACGCTACTTATAAGTATCAGAAGTGATAGTGCTATTGCTGAAAAATGTTTCATGTTTTGTATCATTCTTTTATTAGTTTCAATAAATACTATCTGACAACAATTTTGGTGGCCACGTGTCTTCCGTCGTTGGTGATGAGGTGGAGTGTGTAGAATCCTGCGCTGGTGTTGACGGGTATGTCAGTTTGGAAACCGTCAGGTCGTACGCTTGTCAGTAGACGTCCTTGCAGGTCATAGAGATAGAGCATGGCATTCTTGCATTCGTCAGGATTCAGCGATGTAGTCACGTGGAGAATGCCTTGGGTGGATACGGGATTCGGGACGGCCTTCAGCTCCATTGTTGTAGACATTTCGACACCATCGATGGAGGAGACATTCAAGTATATGGTATTGGAGCGGAACCAAGTCGAGCGAGCATAGCTGGTTGGGATTTCAACGTAAAAAGCTCCCTGGAGCCGACGGTCGGAGGAATAGACATCGCTGCCTTCGCTTACCAGCGAGTCATTGCAGTACCAGCGGTAGTCAATATAGTCAATGTATTCTGCAGTGCCATTGGGATGGTGATTTACCACCACTGCGAGGTCTGCAATATTGTTAATTATTGGTGCGGGATAAGGTGACAAAGTCAGATGCAGTTCCAGCACACTGTCACAGCCCTCGGCGTTGGGTATGCCGAGATTGAATCTGGGGGTCGTTGTGTTCTCTGTATAGGTGACGCTGTCGACCCAGGTGAATGAACGGTAAGCTACTTGGTTGTCGACGGTGACGGAACTGTTGCGGACGGTCAGGAAGAGTTTTATGGTGCTGTCACACCCTGAAACGTTGGCACCGCGCATGACATATTCAATGCTGTCGCTTTGGGTGTAGGTGTTGCCGTCGCCATTGACCCAGACGAACGTATCGCAGACATCCTGACGTTCGGCACTCATAGAACTGCGGGATACAGACAGATGGAGTGTGATGGTGCTGTCGCATCCGTATTGGTTGCCGCGATCAATCGTGAAGTGGTCGGTTGAGGATGCCTTGTAGGTAGAATCGTTAATCCAGCGGTAGCTGTCGCAGGCGGAGACAGAGGTGTCGCCGGTGTTGCGGTGATGGACGGTCAGGATGAGCTGTATGGTGCTGTCGCAGTCAAACCTGTTGGTGTAGCTGTCGTCCACCACAGTGTCGGTGTTGTAGGTGGTGCCTCTCCAGGTGAAAGTATCGCATGCCGTCGCAGGAATACGGATGGTATCAGCCGGGATGATGGCAAGGAATAACGTAACAGCACTGTCGCAGCCATGTATGGTTTCAATGGTATCCCTGTATATGCCACTGTTGTTGCGGTATTCACCAAGCCACATGTAGCGGGCGCAGGCAGTATCGTATAATATGCCGCTGTTGCGGTTGAACACCGTTAACTGGAGCGTGATGGTACTGTCGCACCCCATGGCGTTGCGGACGACAGTGTCGTAGATACCGCTCGTGATGTAGGTGCCAACAGTGAAGGGTCTCCGTCCGCTATTGTAGTGCGCTACAGACCATGTGTAGCTGTCGCATGCTGTGTCGGTCAGTGTGGCTGAGGATGCGTGTTTGACGGTGACGTTGAGGGTGACAATGCTATCGCAATTGCCGCGAACAGTGTGAAGTTGCTGCACGTATGGGCCGTCAGTAGTGTATATCCGACCGTTCCAATACATCGTGTCGCAGACAGTGGTGTCGTATGCTGTTTCCGTCCGTGAGGGGAGAATGGTGAGGTGGAGTTCCACCGTGCTGTCGCAGCCCTGGTTGGTTGTCTGGGGATATGTGCGGCGGGCAATGGTGTCTCGAGTGTAGTTGGTTTGTGATGGTCCCCAATAATATTGGTCACAGCTGGTTACGTTAATTGTAGAACTAACACTATAATTGACGGTCAAGTTCAGGTAACTATTGCTATCACATCCATATTGGTCATGTAGAGTAGGGCTGACAGCTCTGGGGGTAGAGGTATGGTATGTGGTTCCGTGCCAGATTAAACTATCGCATACGGTGAGTGTTTCATTTCCTGGATGTGGATTAATTACCATAACGTTAAGTGTAAGCGTGCTGTCGCATCCAGCCACAGTATGCAGATGGGTGGTAAATGTTGAATCATTGTAGGTAAGGTGGGTGCCTGCCTGATCGGTGAAGGTGAAGTATGAACAGGCAATGGTGTCTTGTGTACCTGCGCTATCACCGTTGATGGTTAAATGAAGGATTCCGATACTATCACATCCCACTCTGTTGCGCAATAACGTATCGCGATATGCCCCACTGGTGTTGTATGTGCAATTGTTGCCACCTGATGCAGCAGACCATGTGTAGGAGTAGCAGTTGGCAACTGTGTCGTGACGTTCGGAGCTACGACGTATCTGGAGTGCCAACCAGATTGTGCTATCACAGCTTGCCACATTTAGTGTGTGGATGGTATCATGTATCCGCGTAACAATCTGGTCATCGGTTGCATAGTATGTATTTATGGTGTCGTGGTTAACTATCCAGTCGTAACGGTCACAAACAGTTTGATTTACTATCCGGTATGGAGTACTGCTGTACTTTACGGT
>JAEEGG010016703.1_pt1 | contig 15207 bp, 16 predicted proteins | sample 9134161 | NCBI WGS metagenome assembly JAEEGG01 (sample SAMN16246543, study PRJNA631951) | gut metagenome | biome: gut microbiome; feature: rumen; material: CR-attached | host: Bos | place: Iran: Karaj | collected 2018-10
TACAGCGGGAATATCAGAAAAAAGTAGGGCTCATCTTTGAATAATACTTCCAATGTTACTATAATATCAATACTAACAACAAATAATAGGTAACGATATGAACGAATTAAGCAACAGAGAACTACAGCTGGCACTGAACAAGGTGTGCTACACACAGGACTTTAAGGCATTCTTTGTGTCCAAGCACCATACGTGCCCAAGTGGTATGACAATCAGTGTGGTGGGCGAGCCTCGTGGTGAGACGGAAGAGGCCAAGAAATGCTTCTATCTGGCTCTTGTCATCCGCCATTACGGTTATGAGAACTCATCGAACAGAGGCATCTCCAAGTATGATGACCTGCAGGACTTTCACCATGAGAAGTACGACTTCACGGAGGAACATCGGGCAACGGTGCTTGAGTACTTCAAAACTCACAAGCCTGAACTGTACGAAAACTATATGGATGGCGTAACGTTCTATCTCAGCGGAATCTAAACCTGTAGTATAAAGGTCTTGGGTACGCCGATTTTAATTGCAAAATGATGGAAAAGTTCAAAAGAGTTTCGTGCTTTTTTGAATTTTTCCTTTTTGGTGTCTATATTGGTGGCATAATGGGTAAAACAGGTTTGGTTAATAAAAATTATTCACAATTTAAATTTATACTATTATGACATCAACAATTAAAACATCTAACAACAAATTATTCACCAAAATCAAAAATTACCTCAAAAGACAAAAAGCCTTTTGTGTGTCGACATGCACCAATGGTATCTATGCTATCACCATCTTCCACACTGACGACCTCGAGCTATACTATCAGGTCGAGTGTGCTATCAGACATTTCAAACTAAACAAGCAGCAGGAGCCTTTGGCTCTTGACTCTGTCGAGTTCCGTCACGACTCGGCTATCCAAGCTAGCTTGACAGCTCTCGCTGTTCCGTCACTTGCTGCCTAAATTATGCGTTATGACCATTATTGAAACAATTATCTACATTGTGTGTTGGAGTACCATGATAGGTATCTTCAATTATCTTGAAAGCAAATGAATCCTCCGCAAACAACAGCCCGCCGAGCAATTTAAAGTTCGGCGGGCTGTTTGATTGATCATCGAGGATTCTTACTTCTTCTTGGCTTACGGACATGCAGCTCCACAGAAATCATTGTTGTATGATGAGTGCCTTGATAGTCTCATAAAATCTGGTATCATCTGTACCATAAAGTCCGTCGGCAATCTGTATTCCTTTTATCAAATCTTCTGTCATGGTTATACTTTTCAAAGCAGTACATTCTTCGAAAGGATTGCCTTGAAAGTTACTAGCCGCCCCTTTGGGGATGGAATGCCCAAAGTATTTGACTGAGGCAGGTATGACAATATTCTCCAAACTGGTACAGCCATAGAATGCATAACGTCCAATCTTAACCAATGTTTCAGGTAGGATAATCTCTTTTAAAGCTGTGCATCCACTGAATGTTAAATCCCCCAAAACTGTTACAGATTTAGGAATAGTGATACTGGTCAGTGATGTACATCCAGAAAATGCTCCCTTGACTGTTGCCACCCATGGTCTAAGACCCACTTCACCTCCGCCAATTTCTGTAACAGAATCCGGAATGGTTATGCTTATAAGTCCTGTACACCCTTGGAATGCACCACTGCCAATACTTGTCACAGAATTGGGTATTTCTATTTGCTTGAGTTCTGTACAATTGCGAAATGCGTTGTCAGCTATAGCTTTTGTTCTTTTTGAAATAACGCAAACTCCGTCCTTTATTTCATATTTTGCCATAAGCCAGTAAACGATTGCCTGTACATCGTGAGGTTTTAAGTTATTGTTTCAGTTTTACTCAGCAAAGATAGTGATTTAATTGTAAAAATTCGTTGCCCCCCCCATTAAAAAATGTCAAAAGACTGTTTTTTCGGTAAGAAATGACTATATTTGCAATTGATTTACCGCATGAGCAACTAAAGAGCAAGAATATGTATACAGTCGACTACCTTAAAACGCTGCACGCTGATTACGTGGAATGGAACACAGACCCGGGAAGCATGATCATGCCAAAAGACGTCTACAATCTAGATTATGCCTCCGATGATGAGATAAAAAGTCTCGCGGAAATAGAAGATGAGGATGACTTCGTAGATGCCATCCGAGAACTCATACAGGATTTCCTCGCCACCGGCACCGTGAAATCGTTTCAAGTCAAAGACCCCACCGGCAAGTTGGTTTGCGAGTATGATGACGAGTTTTGGGGATAGATAAGAAAAGAATAACTATAAACTAAAAATATAAACCTCGCGATGTATAGGGAATCGAGATTTCAAATATGAAAATCAATATTAAAGGCAACTGGAAACAAACATATATGAACCAGACTACATTTATTCAAGATTGGATTAAAAATAAGTCTGGACAGATTACTCCGGATATAGTTGATGGCAGTGAAATCACTTATAAAGACTTATTTTATCAGTTCTTGGGAGGGGAAAATGTGGCCGGAATAGGACAAGGACGTTTTTCAAACAATGCGAAATCAAAGTTGCAAGAAAAATGGGGTGACATCGTCCCAAGATTAGCTGAAATCCTTAAATCAGAGGGCAAGTCATTTGTTGAAAAAAAAGAGAAAGATACGATTGTTTACGAAATCAATAAAGACTTAACGCAACCATTATCTAAATTGCAAAACATGCTAATCTCATATTGCAAAAAACAGAAAGATGGTAAAGATGTAGAAGAACATAAACCTTGGGCAGCAATTCATGCTATGATAGCAGCTTTAAAACCCAGTATTTTCTGTACGATCGTGTCAGAGAATAATTTAAATGAATTGTATAAAAAACTTAATAAAGAGCATAAAAATATCAATGCCGAACAACAGCAAGAAAAGGAAGATACAATATTGAATAACGAATTTACGTTTATAGGTGGTAAGGCGTGGGACATTTTGCAAAAGCAGTGGAAACTGGCTTGTGATAAAGAAATAGTTAATAGTAAAATGTCATGGTACTACAAAAGCGCAGCTATTCAAAACTATTATAGAGCGTTGTTGCAAGAGACAGACAGTGAGTGGATATATAAGAACTATCCGTGGGAAACTCTTGTTGCATTCAGAGGAGAAGAAAACATAAAAGAACTTTGTGGTAAGCTTGCAAGGCAAAGAAACATTATTTTGACAGGTGCGCCAGGAACTGGCAAAACTTATTTGGCCCGCAAAATTGCAGCGATGCTTATTAACGTTAATGAAATAAAGGAATTAAATAATAACCCACAATATGATTTTGTACAATTTCACCCTTCATACGATTATACTGACTTTGTTGAGGGATTGCGACCAAAACAAGTAGGGAATAATGTTGTTTTCGAACGCAAAGATGGAATTTTTAAAGATTTTTGCAAAAATGCTGCAAAAGCAGAGAAAGAAGATGAAAATGCAATAGAAAAAAGAAAATTTGTGTTTGTAATTGATGAAATAAATCGTGGAGAGATATCCAAGATCTTTGGTGAGTTGTTTTTCTCTATTGATCCAGGATACAGGGGTGAAATCGATAAAGACGGGATAAGCAATAGAGTAAAAACACAGTATCAGAATCTTATAGAAGATGCTTCACAAAAAATACAATATCAGAATCTTGTAGAAGATGCTTCACAAAAAGTAAACGAACAGAGGCAGGGGAATAGTAATATATCTACAAATACAACTAACGACGTTTTTAACGAAGGATTCTACGTGCCAGATAACGTTTTTGTGATTGGCACGATGAATGACATTGATCGTAGTGTAGAAAGTATGGATTTTGCTTTCCGCCGTCGTTTTGCTTTTCATGAGGTGACAGCCGTAGATAGTGAGGCAATGATATATTCTGCAAAAGATGAAGATGGATGGACTCCTGATCATAGACAAGACGCTGTCGATAGAATGGAAAGTTTAAACAAAGCTTTAACAAAAAAATGTGATTTGCCAGATCAGTACCAAATAGGAGGTGCCTATTTTCTAAAATATAAAGAGGTTCGATTCAATCCTGATAGTCTTTGGAATGAATACTTACGAGGGACCTTATATGAGTATTTCCGAGGATTGCCTTCTAAAGAGATTGATGACAAATTAAAGATACTCAAAGATGCCTATGACAATGGTTCTGATGATTAATGAGATTATACAATGAGTATCATTCACCTCAAAGATAATTCATGGCATGTGGATGACTGGATTCTAAACGATTTCAGACAGGATTCGTATGGGAGAAAGCCTGAAAATTTGGAATTGGGAAGAGGTAATTCTGAAGTTCTCCGTACTCTTTCCTCATCTACCATTGGCGAACTAATGGCAGATGAAGGATGTGAGGTACTGGTATGGCCAAACTCGCTTAACGAAGGCGATGACGAAATGAAAGACCAATATATTTTCCAAATAACAGAAAAAGATGGAAAGACAATAGACACATTAACGACAAATAATGTGGTGGGCTTTATTGGGAAAGGCAATACTGACATCCGCATTCATTCACGCTTTGCGTCTTCCAATAATAATGACTACTTCCTCTACTATATGTTAGAGAAGGTAATGGCCATTAACACGTTCTCATTATCTTCAGCAGGCAAAGAGCCTAAAGTATTTGACTTCCTTTTGTTTTTCTTCCCTAGACTATTGAAGGACGCATTATCGCAGGGAATGTATAAGAAATATGTGTACCATGAATACAACAATGCCAACATTCGTGGTGTGGTGGATGTAAACCGTCATATACGACTCAACATTCCTGCTAACGGAAAGATTGCCTATCGCACTCGTGAGTTTAGTTATGACAACTCTGTGACACAACTTATCCGTCATACCATAGAGTTTATCCGTAGGAAGCAATTTGGAAAAGCGGTGCTGCATAACGATCCCGATACTGAGGATTGCGTTCAGCATGTTATTCAAGCTACCCCCACCTTCCAGCCACAACAACGTCAGGCAATCATCAATGAGAACCTGCGCCCTGTGGTTCATCCTTATTATACGAAATATGCCGCATTACAAAACCTCTGTCTACGTATTTTGCGATATGAGAAGTTGAGCTATGGCAACGATAGTAATAACAAGATTCACGGGTTGTTAATCGATGCTGCTTGGCTATGGGAGGAATACATCGGACAAGTATTATCGGAGGATACAGATATCAAGCACTATACTCGCAAGAATAGTCACTATCATCTGTTTAGAGATAAGGATGGGGCATTTCAGAAGATTATCCCAGACTATTATGATGGGGATAGGATTGTGGCTGATGCTAAATATATTCCATTAAACCGTTCACGCTATCTTGATGCAGACCGTGCTGCCCCCATTTATTACAAGACCATCATGTATATGTATCGTTTCAATACGAAAAAGGGATTCTTATTCCATCCAATTCATCAAAATGACTTTAATGAAGCAGATGCCGTTTCAGAAACTTACTTAATTGATGAGCGTACGGATTGTTCTTTTACAAAGATTGGCCTTGTAGTTGATGGAAATGCAAAGACTTATCCTGAGTTTCGAGATAATATGAAGAAAAAAGAATCTGATTTTAAACGCTTATGCAAGACTGGAGTAAATACATAGAACGACCGATAGTGGAGGTGCTGCCAGAACTGGAGGCAGAGAGTTATCGGGTGACGAGTGATGAGTGTGTCATCTTCGGACAGCGGAACATTGACATTGAAAAGGGCGATGTGGCTGCCGAGATAGTTTGCGTGCCATACGATTACGATGAGTATCAAGAGGGCAACATCAAGCCAGAAGATGTAGACTGGTGGGTGGATGATGTGTTTGAGAATGGAGAATCGTACCAAGAGACCATATGATAAAAAAGTCACCCTGATCTTTGAATTTTTCTCCGAATGTTACTATATTAACTCATCCAGAATAAAGAATTATGGCATTAAAAATAAATAGTAGAACAATAGTCCATCCAGATTTTGATTATGAAAAAGCAATAGAGAATCTGGAACGTGTATTCCTAAGTGGTAAGGTTTATGTTTTCAGAGACGAAGCATGGCCTGAGGATGTAGAGATCGGGTGGCGTTCGATTAATATGGACTCGATGCTGCTTTTTGATTTCAATTTCGGAAATGAAAGATTAATGTTGGATGATGAGTTGTTCTTAAAGGGTTTTGGCTTTGATTATTCTGAACAATCGCGGACGTATAGAAAGATATATGTTGTTCCCAAAGGAAAAGATATCGGTGACGGTACTTTTTCTAGTCTGTCCCCCAAGATGCAGAAAGCCTTCATAGATTTCATATGTCGTAATGATGTAGAACCTGTCATCAAAACTATCATTGAAAAATTATAACTGAAAAAAAGTTGATGTAAATTTTGAATTTTTCTCCGAATGTTACTATATTACTCAGACAAACATTAAAATTGAAGAAATATGAAACGAGTATTTATTGACATGGACAATGTGCTGGTGGACTTCCAGTCGGGACTCGACCAGGTGAGTGAGGAAGTAAAGGCTGAATATGCTGGTCGTCTGGACGAGATTCCTGGCTTGTTCGCCAAAATGAAGCCGATGCCAGGTGCCATCGAGGCTTGTGCATGAACTGCAGAAACGTTACGACCTGTTCATCCTCTCTACGGCCCCTTGGAAGAATCCGTCGGCTTGGTCGGACAAGGTCACGTGGGTAACGAATTACCTTGATGATGTGTTCCATAAGAAGATAATTATCACCCACCGCAAGGACCTCTGCCAGGGTGATTATCTGATAGATGACCGAGGGAAGAACGGCACGAGCGAATTCAGTGGGGAATGGATAGAGTTTGGCTCGGAGAAATTTCCTGATTGGGATAGCGTGCTAAAATACTTAGAGAGCGAGAGATTAGATGACTATCTTGTGGAAATTGGTCGTTCGGATTTGCTGACCATGGAAGAAGAGCAAGCACTGGCCAAGGCTATACAAGAGAAAGGCCCTAACTGTGAAGAAGCAGAACGACTGGTAAAGTGCAATCAACGATTTGTCGTCAGCGTGGCGGCACAGTATCAGAATCGCGGACTGACACTCGAAGAACTGATTGAGGCAGGAAACGAAGGACTGAAAAAGGCTGCTATTAAGTATGATGCCTCTCGTGGTTTCAAATTTATCGCTTATGCCGTCTGGTGGATTCGCCAATCTATTTTACAGGCAATTGAAGAAAAGAATAATGAATAGTTAATAAAAATCAGTTATGCATATCAATGAAGTAGAAAGAATCCTTAAGGATTCTATTGTAGGAAAAGAAAAACAATATGAGGTTAAGAGATATTGTGACCACGTCTGTTGCGAGTCTGATTTCGTGTTGCTTTCTGATGGTATGGAATTTGCCTATATCAAATTTGACGATAAAAGTAACATGAAAAAGAAGCAAATGAATATCCATGAAGAGAAAATGGGTACTGCTTCCTTCTATGTCCTACTTAACGACACTGATGCGTTTATTCCTACCAGTTTGTCGTGCAAGGTTTATCCGAGAAACAACATGAAGTCAGCCTTTGAATGTGATACAGACTGCCTGTTGGAAAAACTAGAGGGATATCACTCAACCTCAAGCATACCTATGACTATAGAAGATGTGGCTGATTTCTTCGAGAAGACCTATTCATCGCTGATAAGGGGAAGAATGCAGACATTTATGTCCAAGGTAAGAGAAGAAAAGAATCCTTCAGGCGTCATTGAAGATCATGGAACCTATTTCATGCTCACTCCGCAATACGAGCGCTTGTTTTTCTGCTCGCTGCTGGGCAGCACATCAGGAACGCCGAAGAGGCTATGTCGCTATACCAGTCTTGCCTCTTTGTTCCGTACATTGTCTGAGAAACAGCAGAGCATGTGCAGTACGGTATGCATGAACGACAAGACGGAGAACGACTATGCCCAAATGTTTATCAGCGAAGCCATGCCTCAGTCAAATGTTATCAGCAGACTGCAGATCAGAACGTCTTCTGTGAATGCTGACACCTTCAGTTTCATTCTTTCTGGAAGCAGGATGAGCAAGAAAGACGACCTAAACATGTGGCGGCTATATGGCGATGACTCTAAAGGCGTTTGCCTGTGGTATAAGGTTGACGATGAACTGCCTGAGCACTTCTTCTTAGCAAAGGTCAGCTATGCTAAGAATGAAGCTCATGCTGAATTGTCCTATCTCTCAAGCAAGATGGGTAAGGGCGTATGCGGGAGGAATTTTGAAATCCGCAACCTGAACAGCTGGCTGCATTTCTTTAAGCCTTCGGAATATGCAGTAGAAGAAGAGGTTCGGCTGCTGTACGAAATGAATGATGGCAGCCTGCTTGACACGACAAATGGGAAATGGATTTATAATACAGCCAATGGGATTATTGCCCCAATAGTCAGGTTCCCCATTACTAAGGCTGATAGCAATTTCCCACTTGTGCTTGAACGCATCGTACTCGGCCCTAATCTTAAAGAGCGCACCATTAACAAGGAACAGCTACAGCTCATGATTAAATATGGACAGATTAAAGTAGCTGATGACTTCGAAATCACTTTTACTGATATCAACAGTTACAGATAGATATGTATGCGTTGAATTTTTCTGGTGAAGTGACTATATTATTATCAGACTTTTAAAAACAACAGATTATGGATTCCAAACTTATCCTGGATTTTTACAAATTACCAGAATACCAAAAACTTAATGCATATTACATGCAGAGCACAGTTTTCAATGTTTTAGGTATACAGCGTAGTGAGAACAGACATAGTGCGTTTCTGGCTTGGTTGCTCAATCCTGATGCATCGCACTCGTTGAAGGAGATGCCACTAAGGAAATTCCTCGCCCTGATTGCTGCCAAGGCTGATGACCAGGATAAATGCTACTTCTACCAAGTGCGCCAGCATCTTTTGTCGGGCGACTACCTACTTAATGTGGATTGCGTCAAGACTGAGCAGTCTATCGTAGGTCTGGCAAACGAAAAACTTTCAGATTTGGAAGGCATTGTTGAAAAGACAAATAACGGCCAATTCAAGAAGGACGGTCAGAATCGCTTTGACATCTGGATGCTTGTCCACATTACATTTACCGATGAGCAGGATCGTGAACGGAACTGGACTGTGCCAATCATAGTGGAAAACAAGATTTACAGTTCGGAAGGCCATGCCGGCAATGAGGAAAAGGCCCAGACAATGCGTTATCACAGGGCTATGGGTGTTCTGCAGAATGTGGTCTGCAATGACAATTACTGTCAGCCACTGCTGGTCTATCTCACCCCTTCTGATGCGAAGAAGGGACCGACAGCACCTTCATTTGTCCATCTCACTTATCAAGATATGCTTGACTATGTCATTCAGCCCTGTGCCTCAGCCGAAAAAAACGACGCGGAAGCAGGCGTGCTGATAAACGGATATATCCGCAATCTGAGTTGTCCATCCAAAAATGATGGTGAGAGCAAGAGAGATTATTCCATTTTGGCTATCGCAGAAACGGAGAGTCAAGACTTGGAAGTGCTATTCAAATCGGTGATCTTCGAGACTGCACTTCGTTCTGTCTTCCCAGAGGAAGCTCAAACTCTGCTCGGACCAACCACAACAGAGATGCCAGACGACACCCCTTTGTTGGAACAGTTCTGGAATGCCAACGAGAGTCTCTTTAAAATCGTTTTATACAATCATTTCAAAAATGATAAAGATAAACTCGCCGTTGTTCAAAAGATTGTCAAGGTAAACAATCGTGATAACACTCGTTATTTCGTTGCTGTTAAACAAGGAGAGCCTTGGCTGAACAAAAAGGCTGCATCCAAGAGCGAAGCCTCATTCCTCATCTTTAAGGCATACTGCCTGTCAAGACGCGAAATGAATCCCTCTGCGGAACTTACCGTAGATGATTTGCGCAGTGAGTTCGACTGTAGTCTGAATTCATACTATCACAATCGCTTCCTGAAATATCTTTTCTATGACTTTGACGAGGACGTCACAATAGATGTCGAGGGGAACAAGCATTTTGGTAACATCCTCTGCCCCGAAAACGATGACTGGGATTTCTATTGGGACAACGACCATATTCTGCCTAACGTGAAAGGTCAAGTCCGGAGTGTGAAGATGTGGCGCAAGGACGACTTCGACCGACTTGTAGAAAAGGCCAAAAAGCTCGGTATTGTGGTAGAAGCAAAGGAATAAAGCAAGCTTTCTGTAATAAAGAAAAGACCGGCACTATGCAAGACTGGAGTCAATACATCGAAAAACCTTATCAAGAGGTTCTGGAAGAACTGAAGGCAGTAGGCTATCAGGTGGTGGGTGATGATTTCATTGCCTGTTATAGAAATGTCGATCTGCAAAAAGGTGACTTTAAAATCCGACTGGTGTGTGCACCTTTCGATTTGGACGACTTTGATGAGAAACTCAATGATAAAGAAAGGACCTACGAGTTGGATGATGTCGAGTGGTACACATATGAAATCTATGATGAAGAAGGGAAGTTATTAACAGATGATTGTGAATAATGTCATTTAACGAATACTGGAAAGAGAAGGCGCAGAAACGACGCAAGTCGTGGGCTGCAAAGGCCAAACGTTTTGCTGAACAGCATACGCAATTGGAGGACATCCGCAAGGAGGTGTATCTTCCACTAGATTTTGGCGTGAATTTCAGTTTTGAGGACTATAAGCCTGAGCATTTCATCAAGCAAGAGCAATTGCAAACCCGTCTCATCCGCGGTATTAAAGATGGCAGCATAGAGGTTAAAGTCAGCAAAAAAAGTGACAAAGGCTGAATTGGAAATAGTTATCGTCAGGTCGTTCCCCATATTCGAACTGCTTCAGATTCGCATCGAGGGACATCGGTATCCTCGCCGGCGAATCTGTCAGCTGCGGTTAGGTTTCTTCGACACGAAGGACCAACCCATCCTGTTCCTGAGAAAAATGTAGCCCAGCTAAGGGCGAATCTACCGCATGAACAACTAAAGAAAAAGTAGAATTGTTCTCAACGTCGTGGGGCTGCTTCATCAGGTCTCGGGAAAAAAGTTGAGTTTTTTTGAATTTTTTTTCGTTTGTGCCTATATTATGCATATCACGTTTTTAAATTCAAAGATTATGGCAACAACGAAGAAAAAGAAGAAGACAGAGAGTACAAGACTTCCGGAGAAAGGCTGCACCTTGCTACAGGCCATCGAGCGTGTGGTGGAGTTGTCGAAGAACTCGAAAATGAGCGATGAGTTCATGCTCGAAGCAGCGCCGGAGATTAGCTTGCTGGCCAACAGCTACGGCATCACCGAGCGCCAGGCCGTTCTGTTCTGCATCTGCATGGAAAAAGGACCGCGCCGCGTAGACTACGACGACCTTGCCTCGCATCTCGACATGAACAAGATCAGCGTGCTGGGCTATGCCGCCGACATCGACGCCCTGGTGCGCCGCCGCCTGCTGAAGTTCCGCGACGTGAAAGACGAAGACGACTTCGATGTCCCCACCGCCGTTATCCGCTGTCTGAAGCACAATGAGGTGTACGAACTGCCACGTCGCACGGGACTTGACTGTGCCGAACTCTTCGAACTGCTCGACCAGTGGTTCGAAGACCTGAACGACGATGCAATCTCGGCCACTGAGCTCCAGGAAGAGATGCGAACGCTGTTCGACGACAACAAGCAGATTGGCTTTGTGAGCAAGTTGCGCGATTACAATCTAACAAATCAGGAAGAGACGATGGTGGCATTCTTCTGCCACTGCCTGGTGAACGATGACGATAACGTCATCCGCTTCGGTCAGTTGGAGGACCTGTTCGACACGAAGGCCTACTTCAACAAGGCCAAAGCCAACCTGCGCAGTGGCGAGCATAGGCTGATGAAGAAAAAGCTGATAGAACACTGTTGTGAGGATGGAATAGCCGACACAGCTCGCTACAAACTGACGGAGGAAGCTAAACGCAGCCTGCTGGCAGAGTTGAAAATCAATGCTGCTGAAGAGAAACTGGCCGACGTCATCAAGGCCCGTGACCTGACAGAGAAAAAGATGTTCTATGTGAAGGAGAATGAGCAGCAGGTCAGCGAACTGCTGTCGTTCCTCATGCCCGATAAATACAGCGAGATACATGAGCGGATGCAGCAGACAGGCTTCCGTACAGGGTTTGCCTGCCTTTTCTATGGCGGACCGGGCACGGGCAAAACAGAGACGGCCTACCAACTGGCACGCCAGACGGGACGCGACATCATGGTAGTCGATGTGCCGCAGATCAAGAGCAAATGGGTGGGCGACTCCGAGAAAAACATCAAAGCCTTGTTCGACCGCTATCGCGAGCAGGTGAAGCGAGCCAAGCTGACACCCATCCTGCTGTTCAACGAGGCAGACGCCATCATTGGTATCCGCAAGCAGGGAGCACAGAGTGCGGTGGACAAGATGGAGAACTCCATCCAAAACATCATCCTGCAGGAGATGGAGCAGCTCGACGGCATTATGATTGCAACTACCAACCTGACGCAGAATCTCGACACGGCCTTTGAGCGCCGCTTCCTCTATAAGATTAAGTTCGAGAAACCCACCGAGGAAGCCCGTGCCCACATCTGGCACTCGATGATTCCCGACCTTAGCGAGCAGAACGTCCATACGTTGGCCTCAAAGTATGATTTCAGCGGTGGTCAGATTGAGAATATCGCCCGCCACTATGCCATCGATGTGATTCTGCACGGCCATAGCGAGGACGCGTTGCCGATGCTCATCCGCTATTGCGACAACGAACGGCTGGAGGGATCACGCTCGTCGAAGATCGGCTTTTAGATAAGACATCGGTAATCGGCAGGCCGCTCACTGCCTGGCCCTGAACTCATCCAGCTGGCGGAAGCAGTGGCGGTTGATGATTTCCTGTAGGCGGCGGTCGTGGTTATGGCGTAGGGTGGGGGCTGTGCCGCCAAACTCCATCAGACAGCCGTTGTCCTTGGTGTAGGGCTGCCACCCGGACAGACCGGGGTTGCCCGTGTGGGCAAACTGTGCCCATACCGTGCTCAACAGTTCGCCCCATTGCTTGTTGGCCTCAAGGGTTTCCGGCGCGAGCTGGTTGGCGTAGTGGTGGGCCACGTTGAAGCAGTATTTCAGCTCGGCACCGTGGGCAGAGCCTTTGGCGTTGCCGGCCTTGTCGTTCTCGGTGACGGTGTACATATAGACATAGGTGTCGGCCTGGCGATGTCCACCGATGGCATCGGCGGTGATGAGTGTCTTGGGACGGAACAGCCAGTCGATGCTCAGCAAGTCCTGGGGCGTGTGGATGGGGTAGGCCTCGCCGAAGGCGCTGACATAGGCGTCGGTCTCGTCGCCGAAGGTGCGCTGCAGTTCAGTACGGGCCTGTTCCAGCGTCATCGGCTGGCCGTAGCGCTGGCGCTGCAGTTCGTTGAACGTTGTTCCAATCATGATGGGGATGTTGTCGCTGAAACTGGGGAACGCAGGCTGGAACGGCTGCTGCACCATGTCGCTGCCGTCGGGCGTCGGACCGAAACCCCACATCATCGGCGTGCCGGGCCGGCGGGTGCCGATGCTGGCGGCCATGGCGCGCTGACCGGCGGCGTAGAGGTCCTTGTAAGGCACGTCCTTGATACGGTCGACGTTCGCCTTGTCGATATTCAGTTCCTTCAGCACGGCCTCGCCCAGCGCCTCGGTCATTGCCTTGGTGTTGACGTTGAGGATGGTGCCGCTCATGATGATGGCCTTGTGGAAGAGTCCCCGGGCGGGTGGCATGCAGAGCAGGGTGCCCACCTTGCCGCCGCCGCCCGACTCGCCGAAGATGGTGACGTTCGTCGGGTCGCCGCCGAACTTAGCGATATTGTCGCGCACCCACTCGAGGGCTGCCACGCAGTCGAGCATGCCCACATTGCCTGAGTGCCGGTATTTCTCGCCGCAGGTCGAGAGGTCGAGGAATCCGAGGATGTTCAGGCGGTGGTTGACGCTGACCACCACGACATCCTTCTGGGCCAGACACATGCCCGGGTCCCAGGCCGATGTGCCGCTGTCGAAGCCGCCGCCGTGGAACCAGACCATAACGGGGGACCCTCCTAAATCCTCCCTGTTTAGGGAGGACTTCTGTTCTCCCCCTAAACAGGGGGAGTCAGAGGGGGTCTTCCTTGTCCAGACGTTGAGCACGCAGCACTGCTCCGACATCTCAGCTTCCGTCATCGGGCGGCTGGTCTGCTGCATGGCCTGCGGTCCCCAGTGGTCGCAGGTACGGACGCCCTGCCACTTCACTACGGGCTGTGGCGGCATGAACCGCTCCACCCGGGCGTATGGAATGCCGAGGTATGCCATTGAGCCTTCCTGTACGATACCGCTTACCAGTCCGTTGGTGGTTCTGACCGTCGGAGCCTCGATGAAGCCGTCCATGATTGCTGTCGGGCGGGCCTTGCTGTCGAAGGCGCCGAGCTTGTAGCCGCCGGGCAGGCACTGCGGTTCCCAGTAGAAGACACCGCGGCAGTGGCCGTCGGTCTCGGTGCGGGCCTCGCTGACAACGCGCGCCAGCTGTCGGCGGCCTTCCTCCATCACTTCGGGGTGCTGCTCGTCCACCTCGAAGCCCGTCTCGACGATCATCACGTCGCACTTGTACTTACGGCTGACGTGGCGTATGTTGCGTATGCAGTCGGTGATGATGCTGTCGGGGTTCAGTTCGGGATGGTCTTGGCGTGCCCAGTAAGGGTAGAGCGACATGCCCACCATGTCCCACTTGCCGCCGTACTTGCGGACAATGTCGAGGTTCCAGTCGTAGAGCGACTGCTTGTGGCCACGGTCTAAGTGGACGATGACGATGGCCTCGGGGAAGACCTCCTTCACGGCGTCGTAGCCTGTACGGATGAAGCCTGCGTACTGCTTGGGATTCTTCTCGATATGTCCCATGGGCCAGAGCAGCCCGTTGGCCGTCTCGTTGCCCACCTGCACCCAGCGCGGTGTGACGCCGTTCTGCTTCAGCAGTGTCAGCACGTTGATGGTGTGGTCACGGAGGTCGCGCTTCATCTGCTTGAAGCTGTGACCCTGCCAGGCGGCGGGGATGGGCTGCTGACTGGGGTCGGCCCATGAGTCGGCATAGTGGAAGTCCACCATCAGGTCCATGCCCAGCTTCTTGGCCCTCAGCGCCATGGCAAGCAGTTCGTTCTTGTCGTTCGTACCGTTCTTGGGGTTCACCCAGACGCGCATGCGGATGGCCGACATCTGGTAGTCGGTCTTCAGCAGTTCCAGACACTCGCGCTCCTTGCCCTGACGGTCGTGGAACACGACGCCGCGCCGTTCCTGTCCGGTCAGGAATCCA
>JAEEGG010016705.1_pt1 | contig 15207 bp, 9 predicted proteins | sample 9134161 | NCBI WGS metagenome assembly JAEEGG01 (sample SAMN16246543, study PRJNA631951) | gut metagenome | biome: gut microbiome; feature: rumen; material: CR-attached | host: Bos | place: Iran: Karaj | collected 2018-10
TCCAAGTTATGCAACAGCACATTTATTACATCAAGTTTGCTCTGCGCTTCGCAGACATGCAGATTCCTGAGTTAGTAACAGTATTCAATGCCCAAGTGCAAAGCCGAGGCTGGTCCAGTATGCGAGCCTACCACGACCAGGCACTCATCGATGAGTTCCAACGTCGCGGCATCGATACTACTGCCGTTAGTGATGGCTGGGCTGTCTCCTTCGCCCACCCTGTCAGGTACGACCTGCCCAATAACAAATTAGTAGTTATCAACTGATCCTATACAAACGCCGCCTTTGCGGTCTGCTCTTGCAAGGGCGGCGATTGTCTTCGGATTAATAATAATCGATGCAGTTAGATATTTCTATTTTCCCTTTTTCAAGATATATTTATCTTCTACCGATTCAACATCCTTTAGCGTGCTAATGATTTCTTCCACATCATCTTCTGTGATAGGAGCACCCCAGGCCGTTCTGCTAATAGTTCTTGCAATGTCCCTAATCTTAGCCGGAAGTCTGAAATAGCCCATTGCACGAAGGAGAGCTTGTTTCCTTACTGCATATAGAGGATGCTTAATGATTTTCAGATAATCGTGATGTTGTTTAGGCAGCTCTTCGGTAGCACAATCACGCTTTGACGACTCAGATATCAAGTCCCCTTGATAATTATACCAAATTCCATTGACTTTTATCTTGCACTCTTCAAATATAGAGCCGTCAAATAAGTCCTCTATTGCTTCACTATAATCGTATGCTTCATCCATGATTCTGTACAACTCCGTCCAAGGATACGCTACAATCTTCTTATTCATTTTTTGCCACACCTTACCATTGAACTGCATATCCTTTATTGTGAAGCATTCTTTCTTCAGATTAAGTCGATATATCTTTCCGCCGATGATCTTCATTTTGCCATCAGTAGAGTAAACCTTCTCACCTTCCCTGTTTAGAATATAAGCTTTCGTAACCCCATTCTCTATTTGGAAATCGTCCGGATTGATAGGCACGGCGTTGGAAGTTGTATCATTTGATTCTTCTTGTCCATAAGTGTATTCTATCAGACCAAGCTTTGCCAGTCGAGCTTTTATAGCTACTTCTGTGCGTCCGACTCTTTCTGCTATGTCTGCTGTACTTATTCCTCGCTCGAAATAGTGTGTTATGCGTTCCTCTTCCTCTTGGGTCCAAGTTTTTCCCTTTCGACTTTCTTGGGGTTCTTCTTTTTCTGGTGCGTCTTTGAGCGAGGAAGTCGTAACTGTCTTAACGATGTTATAACTTGAGTCCAAATATACATGTTCGACCTCAAGGTCACTATTACCTTTCCATCTATCCTCTACGGGTTCAACCTCTTTTTCTTCACTATAGTCTTTGACATCTATATTTTCCTCTGTTTCAAGAGTATTGTCTACCACGTTGTTACCTCGCAGAATCTCAATGGCAGCTTCAATCTTGTTGATTAAATCCATCGACCCATTCTCGCTCATTAATGCAATTTTCAAGTCGCTTAAGAAATTGTCATAGATGAGCGCAAACGACGGTGAAATATCTGTTTTCTGAACAGGATTATTGGTAATGCAGTCATATAATGCGAACACATTGGGACAAACCTCTCTTAGCATATTTCTCTCGCTACGACGGTTCTTCAGGAAAGAAAAGTACTCATAGCTTAATGTTATCTGTAAATCGTCACTCAACTCTTTGAACTGTTTTTCCAATTCAGTCGAACTCTCTTTGGCAGATTCAGTGTCATTGCTATTCTTTGATGAGAGGATTTGCTCATATTCATCCATCGCAGAAAGGGAGTGGTCAACTACGTTATCCGCACTCTCAGCCATTCTGTCAATTTGGTATTCTGACAACTGTGTGTATGTTTCCAATAAAACCCGCTTCAACGAAGAGCGGCCAGATGGTAATGTCATCAAAAAGTAAAGGTCCTCATCAAGCTCTGCATATCTTACGGAATCGTTCAATTTGGCTTCTGAAGGTTTTATGTTAGTGTCTCGCATCAAGGACAGAATGTCCTCTTTGCCCCTATTGGGAACAACATGCCAGAAACTGTCGTTCTGAAGATACCAGAATGGCAGGTATGCATCTGGATGGAACAAAGGTTCTTTGGGCAGTACCCTGTTCCAAACTTTCAAGAACATAGACTTCAAATTCTCATCGTAGAAGATTTCATTATCCGTCAGTATGTTCTGCTCGTATAATTCGATGACTGTAAGCATCAGAATCGCCTTGTGCGGCGATTTCCTGCCATACTTATTGTTCGTCCTTAGATTCTTGAAAGCCTCAATGTAGTCCATACTTTCTTATTTTATTCGTGAGATACACACCTGCATAGTTCCAAGTTTCTTCCTGTCAAACGGTGTTTTCTTTTCCATGCGATAAACACGGGAATGTAGTCGCGGTAAAGAATCGCAGTCAAGAACAACTTCTCCAGAGTTATTCATTTTGAGGTAGTCAGAAGTAATGACTATCATTTGACCGCCTGTACTGTCAAACAAGCAGTTGCTCCACGATGTACCTAAACATGAATTAGAACCATCAAATATCAGAGGTAATTCGGTTGAATCTTTTTCTGATACGAGCTTTTTTATTGCCAGTATTACAGAAAAGAGATATGCTTTCGATAATGTACAGCCAGAGTAGAACAATCTTGAATGGTCATCGTTCATAAGAGCCACTTCTGCTTGACCATTCATCTTTTCAAGAATACGGATGATCCCCGTGTAACCATAAGGGTACAACCTTTTCAGATATTCGTTGGCCACATCCTCTATTTGACATAACAGTCGCTTTTTGTTCTCGTCTTTTGCAGCCTTGAAAGCATTCGAAATTTGACGAATTATCAATGATGTCTTAGCAAAGATAGCAGCAGAAGTCCCCTCTGACATTTTACTAATAGTCATCTGTGCATCGTCAAGAGCTATTCTGTGTTGGGCCTTCTGTCGTTTCAGCAGGTCGATTCTGTTCTCTGCCCGGCTCTTCTTATCCATCCAGTCAGAAATGTTCGCGTAGTTGGCCAACAGTTGCTCCTCTGAAATGCCATCTGCCTGAGATAGTAAGCGTTTCTTCTGTTCAAACTCTAGAGCAAGATTTGCATCTATCTTCTTGATGTCATCGTGTAGACGTTCATTGAAGACGATTGTTTTTTGAACATTTTGACGGAGTCCTCTAATCTCTTCGAGGCTGTGATCTAACATAGCGTCTTGTTGTAGTAGCGATGATACGTAATTATGTTCGTAAATAGGATTAGCATCGTTTGTTTCTCCTATTTCTACTATATTAGTCTGTTCCAATCTCCTGCGCTCCTTGCCAAGCTTATAGACTTTGTAGGAAAACTCATCAGCTATTTCCTCAAAGCCCATCAGCACCCACATATCTTGAAGCAATCTAAATGAATAATCTTCCCTTATACGTGAAGCAGTCTCTGCTCGTTTCTGTGACAAACTTTCTATTCGTCGATTTACAGCCATGAGTAATTTCGATGACTCATTGCTCTGCTCGATACTTCGCAGAAGATTGTCGAAGTTGATGGCTTCATTCTCTTTAATCTTAATCTCTCTTTCAATGTCTGCCAGAACAGCAATCTCAGAATCTATGGTTCTTTTCAATAGCCTATATCTTTCTTCATTCTTCTTGTCCATCTTTTGAGCGTTATCACGTGCTTGGTCTGCTTTCTTGGTTGCGTACTCCATAAAAGCGGAATAAGCATCAAACGCCTTAACATCACTAAAGTTGTCAACAAAAATTTTCAGCGCATTAGATGACCTAAGGACATCCAAATCCGCATCACCCTTAAACATGATGAACTTCCGTATATCAGAAGAAACGTCCTTGTCAAAGGAAAAGCCATCCTTAACAATCACCTCCTCTCCATTTTGTTCTGTTAATGTAAAGGTGTAGTTGGTTGTACCCACCTCATCATCAAACGACTTGGTAAATCGAAACGCCTTTTCAAGGACCTTAACCTTACCCTTATGCTCGTAGGTCATAGCAACTCTCACGTTGTCAGAGTCACCACTAAACAGTTCTTCTATGCGCTTCTTAGATATGTATTTGGTATCCATCTTGTTTGTTCCGTCAGTTCGGAACAGCCAGTCCAAGGCATCAAAGAAGGTGGTCTTTCCATCTCCATGCCAACCAAGAATAAGATTGAGCCCATCTAACAGCTCAAACGCATTATCCTTGTAGAAGATGCGAAAGTTACAAATCTCTATCTTTCTGATAACCATAGGTAATGAAACATTGTAAAACATTGTCACAGTTCTTCTGGCTCTTCATCAGATCCTGCATCTCCCCGCGGTTTGTCGGTCAATTGAAGGAAGATATCGAGGGATGCTCTGTGCGAGAAGAAATAGCCTGGATCTTCTTTCAGCTTTTCAGCCATAAAGGAGAATCCGTAGTTGGCATATTCCTCCATCGTCTTTATCAAGACACTAACAACTGCGCTCGCCTCTATTTCTCCTTTCTCCAGAGCAATCCAGTCAACATCTGATTTAGCGACCAATGCCATGAAAATATATGAGCGAAGATTGGGATAAGGCTTACGAAGATTCCTTGCTTCAACGTTGCCCCAGTTCTGTAGAGGCCAACGTAAATCTCTCGTGTCGTCCGACAAGGGTAGTCTTTTGCCCGAATACAAGCCTATAAAGAATGCAATGATGTAAGGTTCATATCCGTTTCCGAATATTTTTCCCTTTGCAGTTGTTGTCTCGTTTGCTTTTTTTCCAAATTCAGATAACACTTTGATGACGCTGTCTTCATACTTTTTCTCAAACTTTGGATTTCTTCGTCCCCAAATGTCAATAAGCTTTTCGTCCTTCTTGACGAGATCTTCTATGTTGTTGAGTTCCTCTGCCATAACTTACTTAATTTTTGAAATTACAGTTTGAATCGTTCCTAATTTCTTGTCATCGAATGGTTTTTTCTTCTCAATTCTGAAGACTCTTCCATTAATGCTCTTTATTCTATCGCTATCTAATAGCACCTCTCCATTACTGGCATCGCGCAAAAAGCTCTTTGTGACAATAATGACCTGTTTGTCAAGATCGCCGATAACATTAAAGAACTCATTCTCCTTGGCATCTGTAAAAGATGAAGTGGGCGCATCAAAAAGCAATGGCTGTTCTGTCTTATCCTTTTCGCTTGAAAGCTTTCCAATGGCAAATAAGACAGACATCAGATAGGTTGTCCTTAGTGCCGTGTTGGGGTTGAATATGCGTGCATGATCGTTGTTCATCAGCACAGCCTCTCCTTGCCCATTCATTTTCTCCAATATCCTTATTGTACCTTTGAAATCGTTGATATTCAACTTCTCCAAGAAATCATTAGCCGTATCTTCAATTGCGCTCAAAAGCCGTCTCTTGTTCTCATCTTTAGCTGCCTTGAAGGCTTCTGATATTTGTCGAATGATTAAAGCAGCCTTAGCATAGATGGCTGCCGATGTTCCTTCTGACAGTTTACTTAAAGCGACCTGGGCTTCTTCAAGAGCTATTCTATGCTGAGCATTCTGCCTCTTAAGTATGTCTACTCTATTCTCTGCATTGTTCTTTTTGTCCATCCAATTGGAAATGTTCTCATAATTGGCAAGCAACTGTTCTTCGGACAAACCATCTGTTTGGGACAATATTCGCTTTTTCTGTTCAAATTCCATCGCTAGATTGGCATCGATTTTCTTAATGTCATCGTGTAGACGGTTGTTGAAAGAAATAGCCTCGTTTATTCTGTGACGAAGCGTAGTAATACTTGACAGATTATCGTTCAAGATTGTATCCCGCTTTTGCAATTCAACTACATAATTGTTTTTATAGTAAGGCTCAATGTCATCATCCTCTTTGGTCGCTTTCAGCGACTCCTCATATTCTTTCAACCTACGTAGCATAAATTCCCATTCAGGCGTATGCATTTTTGCAGGTCTGCCACATATCTTACAGACCTCCTCATCAAGCATTTCTTGCATAATCTTCCGACCAGGGATGTGGACAGGAAGAGGAGTAAAGTCTGTCTGCATTTTCTTGATGACCTTCTCTGCACCAGAAGTTAATAGATATTCTTTTTCCTGCTTTCTGCGTTTTTTGTCTACAGAACTTACCTTGGAAGAATACTCTTCCGCAATATCTGAAAAGCCCATCAGGACCCATAAGTCATCCAGCAAATTGATGGTGTAGTCTTCTTTTATGCGAGATGCGGTTTCCGAACGTTTTTGTGACAAACTCTCAATTCTTCGGTTCACGGCAACAAGTAGCTTTGAAGCCTCCTTGCTCTGTTCTATGTTCTTTAATAGACTGTCAAAATTTACAGCTTCGTTTTCCTTAATCTTTATTTCCCTACTGATATCTGCAAGGGTCGCACTCTCAAGCTCTATAGTTCGATTAAGCTTCTTTATTTGATCATTATTTTTCTTGTCGTTTTTCTGTGCGTTATCTCTGGCTTGATCTGCCTTTTTCATAGCATACTCCATGAAAGCGAAATAAGCATCAAAATCTTTCACGTCGCTGAAATTTTCTACAAGAATTTTTAGTGCGTTAGAACTCTGTAGGACATCCAGGTCACCTTCACCCTTAAACATAATAAATTTACGCATCTCAGAAGGAATATCCCTGTCGAAAGTTACACCATCTTTCACAATACGTTCCACACCATTTGTCTCGATTAAAGAGTGAGTGTAGTTGGATGTACCGACTTCTCCATCAAACGACTTTGTGAATCGAAATGTCTTTTCTAGGACCTTAACCTTGCCTTTATGCTCGTAAGTCATTGCAACTCTCACGTTGTCAGAGTCTCCACTAAACAGTTCTTCTATGCGCTTCTTAGAGATGTATTTGGTATCCATCTTGTTTGTTCCGTCAGTTCGGAACAGCCAGTCTAAGGCATCATAGAACGTGGTCTTGCCATCGCCATTGGAACCAATTATCAAGTTCAGCCCATTGATTAACTCAAACGAGTTTTCCTTATAATAGCTCCTGAAGTTCTGAATTTCTATCTTCTGTATAATCATAGGAGCAAGTTATCGTTTAGGTAGTTAAAAACAGTCATATAGACTTTCTTTTGGTCGCTCTCATCAGTTGAGCCATCAAGGTTCTTGATGATGCGAGCCACCGTGGCCACTACGACATTTTCAGAGTTCATTGCTGTGTACAAATCTTCATACTCCGACTTGTCGTACTCGTAGAGTTCTTGAAGCTTCTTATCGTCAAGAACCATGTGAAGCATTCTTTCCTTATTCGTCATAGGTGTTATTGTTATTTGATAAATTCAATCCATAATGATCTAATACATCCCTCAACTCCATCTCTGAATATGAAGGATTTTCCGAGAGTTGGGCAAAGTTGGTGACTCTTGCCAATTCACCCCTTAATAGTGACTGTTCCATTCTGTAGCAATCACTATAGGGATTAACTTCTGGGGCAACTACTAGGTCATGCAGTTCTGCCATCTTCTTGTCTGGATGTGTTCTGAGTACACGACCTCTGCGCTGAATAAACTGACGAGGATTACCGGTGCTTGCGCAGAAGATAGCCAGTTCGCTTCGAGGAACATCAACACCTTCGTCAAGACACTTCATAGATGTTAGCACATGTAGCTTTCCTTTGGCAAAGTCATACAAGATCTCATCTCGGTCTTTTTGGCCTGAAACGAACTTCCTTACCGTCACATGATCATCTATCTCGGTGACAACCTGAGTATATTGGTCAATCAGGTGTTCCATATCATTATCGTCGCCAATGTCTTCTGAAACATCAAAGTCATCACCACCACCCACATAATCCGGCTTGTTCCCTTCAGGAACATAAATAAGTGAGTACTTCAAGTTGCCTTTTTCTTCAAAACGCTTCTGAATGATGCTCCTGAATATGTCTAGTTTCCTCGCAGCCTTATGCACTATGCGCTTACGTGCCAACAACATCATCTTCAGTTTTTCATCAATATGTTCGAAGGCTTCTTTGTCATAGTTGAAGTATTTGGCTATTCTTTCCGACAATTCAACATACGCATCCATCTCCTCTTGTGTCAGATTTACGACATGAGGATAGTACATATATTTACAGAGCACACCATTCTTGATGGCTTCTTCCATACTGTATTCGTAGGTGTACTTTTCCTTGCTTCCAAAGAAATCATTCAGCTTTTCATTCCCTTCATCATCAAATTGACGTTTGGGCGTTGCAGACAATCCAATCCTCCTCAAATAAGGAATCTCCTTCAGGCGTTTCACCAAAGAGCCGGAACCCATATTGTGACATTCGTCAGCAATTATCAGCAGTCTTCTCTTGTCAAAGCCATTTAAAACCTTGAATACTTTCTCTCTTGAATATGATGCGTAAGTAGATATAATAATGTAGGAGACCTCAGGCTCTCTGTCCGTCTTATACTTTTCGTTGAAACTGATACGTTCCACTTCGTCGCGCCAAGTCAGGTTTTTCGAATAAACCTTTGTGATGTTAGAGAACTGGAACTTCCGGCATTCCTGCTCCCACTGATTTACAAGCGTAATTGTTGGTACAAGAATGATGGCTTTGTAATAGCCCTTTCGCTTATATATCTCCAATAAGCAATTGAGTGAGGTAATGGTCTTACCAGTACCTGTGGCCATAGCGAATAGTCCTTTCTGGCCGTTGTTCTTCCAGTTTTCAAAAGCTGTCTGTTGATATTCTCGCGGGCCGGTAGGATAAGGGAATCGTGGCTCTAAGCCCGCAATTTCCTCACAAGCCAGATCCAAACGTTCTTGCCTTTCACGAATTGCCTTCTCTTCCTTTATTTTGCGGAGTTTCTTCTCTACATCAAGTAGTTCTTCAATGTCTTTGTCGCCAAATTTAGATTGGATAGCAGATACTAATTTCTCAGGAGAAAGATACTCTACATTAGTTTTTCTTCCTTCCATAATGGTGTCAAATTCCTCACGTTGACTTTTTATGCGCTTCTGCACCATCATGTCAATTGAATCGCTGCGATCTATCTTTATCTCTTCGAGGTTATTGAACAAACCACTAATCGTGAAGTTGGCAGAACCAATAAAAGAGGTAACGCTGTCGCCATCTCTGAATTGGCCAGACTTAGTATGGGAGATACCTTTTTTGTTACGAGGTTTAATGATGCGAATGTCTATGCGCTTATCGTAGATAAGGAAAGCTAAGCACTCAAAGAACTGCTGTTGGTACTCATCAAATGTCTGTCGAAGCGTTTCAAAGTTGGTGAGATCGAAGCAGTCAATAATTCCTCCATGAACACCTTTATTAATAGCCTCTTTGTCTTCTTCAGAGACAATATGATTGATAACCAGTCGCATTCTGCCACCGTTAGAGATAAACGAGGCGAAACCATCAGCCAGCACGCTGATTGCGGCTGAACTGAAATAGCCAAGTTGAAGGTCAAACTCCTTACTGTTCTCCAAACAATCGTTGAAGAACTTCTCTGGCGAATTGTACTCACCAGGTCTATAGGTTCCATCTTCTGCCCAATCTACCTCGTACAACATAGGCCATCATTGTCTATATAAAGCAGTTCGTACACATGATATCATCACCAAGGATTTCAGCAAGGGTGGTTCCCTTATTGTTGGCCCGGCTTTCTTTCTGGCGACGGATGATGTCGAGTTTTATCTGGCGGATACGCTCTGGCTTGATGAGGTCTGCAAGACTCTCATTCTGATTCCATGTGTAGCCGTCTTTCTCAAACTCCATCGCCTTTGCATAGAGGTCAGGATGCTGCTCATAGAGCCAGATCCATTCAATCTTCTGTTGGAAAAAACAGAAGTAGCAACCAGAACGACTGCGACAATATGTGCCTGTTTCTCCATCCACCTCGAAGGGGATTTCTTCATAGTAGGCAGGCACACCAACGCCGCTTTCTCTCAGTAATCTAAAGATGTCGTCCTTCACCAGTATGTCTGTATTGTCAAGTAGTGGGAACTCGTCAAGTTTACCCACAGGATAGTCTGTCGTTTTTAGGAACTCAAAGACAGCATGATTGAAGAGCTTGATGTCGTAGTCAAGCAGCGCATTCATCTTTTTCGAGTAATAGAACTGCTTAGTGATAGGCTTCTTTACTGTCTCGATAATCTCATCTCGAAGGAATCCTTCTGGCGTAAGCTTTTCGTAGATGTCGACTATCTGATCCAAGTTCTCTTTATGCAGGAACTTGTTGATGACATCGATACTCCAAATATTCTTGCGGAATGGGAAGATGGCCTGAATATTGGGCTTTGATGAGATATAGCCATCTCTATCCTCATCGCCACGGATGCCTACGTATGAAACAGCATAGTCATCACCTACATATTCCTCAAACTTATCCAACTTCATCTTCTTGGTACACCAACGGGCTTGTGGAGATGGCAAGAAACCACCCATTGCTTTCAAGAAGTGATGGAATGGTGTTGGCTCTGGACTACCTTCAGCCGCTCTTAGCCTTTCTATTTTACCAAGGTAGGCCTCCAGGCGATTGATTAGCGTTTCCGTTTCTGCCAGTTCACAACCAGTATCTGAGTTGTAGTACTCAATCTTTAACGATGGGTACGTCTTCTTCAGATAGATGGCTAGAGCTGCGCTATCCTTACCGCCTGATATGCCTAATATATGTCTTACCTTCGTCATTTGACTATCGTCTTATTCCTTCTCGCTCGGCATAATTCAAGTAAACTTGATTCTGCTCTTGCTCGTTCGTCATTTCTTCATCTTCTTATTCAGTATCGACAGCAGCGTGCAAACATCCACGTTGTTGTCGCCAGACAATAGCTGGTTGATTTTCTTCTCCAACTCGTCTGCTTTCGACTTATCTTTCTCAGGGAGCACGTAGGTTTGTGTCCTAATGTTGGTACCTCTGTTTGTTACCATATCGAAAGAGTATGCCTCATTCTTATCTGCATCGTCAGTCTTCTTGGATATATCAGCATACTTCTCACACTCACGGAACAGATAGACGAGGTCATCTACAAGTTTATCTTCCTGCTCATCTCTTAAGGCATCTAATCGCTGTTCCAGAATGGTGTAACAGATAGATTGATACCATTGTGTTCGATTGTCGTATTCCGTCATTACATGATGATAGAACTCACGCTGTTTATCAGTTAGAAGATAGGCTTTGACATTAGACAGTCTCTCACGGACTTCAAAAATGTACTCGCCATATTCGTAACTTTGCAGTCCAAATTCATCAACAAGTCTTTCTTCTATTCGATCAATCAACTGGGTATAGCAAGAACGTAGTTCCTTAATAGCCCGCTGGATAATTTTGCCATACTCGAGAATGAATTCTTCCTGTTTCAGTTTCGCTTGGTCGAATCCCAAGGCTTCTGGTAGATCCTCGAAGAATGCTTTCTCTGGATCTTTTGCTTTAGCCAACACATCACGGAACTTCATAGTTGACTCATGGTCAAACTTGCGAGTATGTTTGGTATAGTCATCCAGTCGCACATAGAAACTGAGGAATGGCTTGATAGTCTCAATAAAGCTAGAGTTAGTAATAGAAAACTCCTCGCCAAGATTGATGAAGCGACGATACTGATTGAAGAATCCCAATTTCACGCCATCAACAGCAAATTTCTTGATTTCAAAATCTCCTGGATGCTTCTGCAACAAGTCGAAGAACTCCATGTTCACATTAGGCATGAAAGCTCCCTTCGATGCATCATAGAGTGCAAAATCCTGACGCTTGATAAACAGATACGTTGGAATCCAGAAATCAAGGAATCCCTGTTTCAACTTATAGGGTTGGGCAGACAGTAACTTGATAAGCTCTGAAACCTTTCTTGCTTTGTTCTCTGTACTTTTCAGGAATTCCTCGCAGGCTTCCCATAACGGCATAAAGCCTTTGTTTGTAGGTGCATCTGCAAATTCTCCATTCTGATGAAGGCCTGTATTCAGAAGCAGAGAAGAATAGATTGTCTTTTCTGGTGGGAACTTATCTTCTGGGAATCCCATTCCATTCTCAGAATAGTGTTCTGTTAAATAAGTCAGATAACTCTTTCTTGCTTGGGTTATCGTTCCGCTGAGTTTATGCTTATTGAATAGTTCGTTGACCATCACTGGCGTCTTGCAATAGATTTCATTGCAGACCTTTGATAACAACTGGTTGAAATCACGATGTGATTCCACCTTCTGTTCCTTGCCTCCAAACACCCATACAACCCTATTCTTGTAGGAGAAGAGATTATCGCTAATTGCCTTATTTAGTAAAGTCTCTTCATACTCCTTCAACTTCTGTATTTCATTCACAGCCACCCTGTCGTTCTTATCCAATACGCGCTCCAAAAGATACATGTACTTTTTGATATTATAGAGGTGGTCGATGATATCTTCTGTATTAGTGAAATAGGCAAAAATGATTGCGTGATCTATTCCTGAACTGAATTTTTTAATCTCTGACAATGCATTTTTGTGAGTAGAGAATATCAGTTCGATAATACCATCTGTATCGCCTGTAGGCACTGCATCTAAAGGCTCTTCACGAATCATGTAGTCAAAGAATCGTGGTGTACCCTTCTGATAGAAGTGAGCCTTGACTGGAGAAATACGTTTATTAAAGAACACATTCAGTTCATCTACAAAAGTAACAGGACGAGTAACCATCATGCCTGCTTCACGTATCTCTGCTTCGAGGTCAACATCAGTACCCTCGAACAGCATCAGACGCTCCTTGTAGGCTGCATAACGAATAATCTTCTTGGCTGAGAGTTTCTGAATAATCTCTTTGGCATCGTCTATAGCCATTGCTTCACGAGCATAATCCGTCAAGTATCTTTCTGTTAGTTTGAAGCCCGCTGTTCCAAACAGATTCAGTAGTCCAATAGCTTTTACCAACTTCACGGCTTGCAACATTTCCTCATTATCGCTCCAGTCTTGACCCTCAACGCGCTCAATAGATACCTGTATGGTGCTCCAGCTCATAGAGTCAGCATTAGCGTCTTTCAGATAGGAGTAAAAATTGTAAAGCACATAGTCGTAAACCATCTGAAGGTTATACGTCAAATGGTCTGCTGGTTCGAATTCTGAAATGGAATTACTACCTTTTGCTGCCAAGAAAGTAAAGAGCGAACGCTCATTCTGGCCATATCTTTGGATGGCTGTTGTAATGGTATAGGCAGAGAACAAATCCAATGGATATAGCTGTTTGGCAGTTTCTAAGGGGAAATCGCTGGATACATATCTTGTTGCTTTTGCCAACTCAAAAAGAGGCTCAATATTCTCTGCATTATACGCCTTTCTCTCTTCCTTCAGCTGAGCTGATGCCAAATGCAGCAACTGCTCGACTGGCTCAACAAAGGTGATTTCCTTGAAGCGGCCCTTTACTTTCGTCCACTCGTTAGCCTGAGCTTCTGTAAGCCCCTTTGCGTATGCACCAAAATTCTGATGGAGCGTTGTGAGGAGCATCATCTGACGAGTAGGTACATTCACAAGCTCAGATAGTTTCTGCAAGAAATACAATTCCTTCTCAGGGTTATTCTTGGCTGCATGTTCCAGCACTTTACCAAACTCGTCAACCACTATCAGCAGGAACTTTCCTTTCTTCTGGCATTTAGTATAATAGTCTTTCAGGCTATCAAGGATACTACTGGTATTGCCTTCAACATTCAGAGCCTTGCTCAGAAGTGTTGACATCTCAGCATAATCACCCACGATGTTCATGATCTCAAATGACTTGGCACTTGACAGGTTCTTAGCATCCAACAGGTATTTCTGCTTGCCTGACTTCTTCAAGTCTGCCTCCAATGCCAGCAGGAAACTCGACTTACCAGTACCGTATGAACCAATAATAGTGAATGAGTGAATGCCAGACTTGAAGTCGTTCACAATGTTGTGAATAGCATTCTGAGCATTAGGCGTTACCAGGTATTGCATCCCTTCGGCAAAGCCGTTCTCTATGTTTGCAGATAAACTAAATGTCTTTGCCATAATAATTGTCTAATACCTGTTTAACATCCAAATCCTTCGTGAACTGAACCTGTTTGATGCCAGCCACATCGCTATAAGCGAAATACTCGCTATACTCGCTGGCCAGTAGTTTCAGAATTTCGATTGTCTCGAAATCCTGCATACAGAACACCAATCCGACTCTTTCCTGAATGGTATCGAAAGGAATAGTGTTATCACCTTCCTGTTCTTTCAGTTTTAGTAGTCCATAGAGGAAGATCTCCTTCGTCACCTTGCGCTTGCCATCCACATTGAAGTAGTAGCCCTTACTCTCAGTATTCTGACGAATCAAATCTAAATCAATCAGCAGAGATGAGAAGTCCTCATTAGATTGAGGTTTGCGGGGCAGCGAATAATTTTGCAGTAGCACAGCAACGTCTTTTTTTACGGTGTTGGGATTGAAAAGCGTCATTTTACCAGCTTCTACCATCCTCAGTTTCACGAATGTCACTACCTGCTCCCTCTCAAAATGGGTGCGCTCTCGCTGAACACCACAAAAAAACATCTTGTATAGAGTGGCATCTTCTGAGAAAACGAGATTGAAGTGGAGCAACCACAAAGTGGCAATATCTTCGAGATACTTGTCCTTACCGTTCTGATCATTGAACAAATAATCTGCCAACTCTGTTGGCTTATCATTTTCTGTAATGCCAAAGGCTCTTAGCCAGTAACGTATAGAAGCAACCATATTCTTACCAACTCCTAATCCAATAACAGCCTCGGGACTATTGAAGTTGTTTCCTGCTACAACAAAGTCATATCCCTTCTTCAGCCAAAGCGTCTTACAAGGGAATGATTCATGGCCAGAAAACGTGTATCTTGCGCCTTTTGTCTTGTTCTTATTATTCATAGTTCTAAGTTCCGTAATAGGCAAAAGAAAAACGTACCCTATTCCTATGGTATCTCTGCTACAGCTGTCGTGGAAATTAGCCAGAAACGAAATACGAAGAAAGGGTACGCCTAATACGGCGTACCTAACTTCCTCCGAGGCTCGTTTCTAAAGTTTTTCCACGACTTTGTAGCCAGAACCCCAGTGGATAGTTGATACTATCAACTTTGCCAATAAGTTCTTGCACCACATCATTTTATACCGCCCGTTCGTCACTACGACATGGGCAGCGGATGCAATGCATCTGCAAAGATATGAAAAATATTTGGTAATCCAACGGCTTTCGGCTGAAAAATTTCAGAAACAGGAAAAGGCGGAGTGTTTTCTTTGATTATTCAGAATTTATTCTTAATTCAAGTTTCGTTTGTTATTGGGACATGCCCATCAGTCCGTTGAAAATTCTCACACCTAAAGGCTACGCTA